>Ga0209487_1001082_pt1 | contig 23422 bp, 20 predicted proteins | sample Poulit2012_FD_187524 | JGI IMG/M metagenome (GOLD analysis project Ga0209487, IMG submission 187524) | Agricultural soil microbial communities from Georgia to study Nitrogen management - Poultry litter 2012 (SPAdes) (version 2) | ecosystem: Environmental > Terrestrial > Soil > Agricultural land...
CCGGCAGAATCAATAGAGAATATGGTGGGGAACCGTCAAGATAGTAAAGGTCATAAATCAGGCCATTCAGCGGAGACCTGGGTTCCATGGACACATACTCCACGCCGATAGTATAACCGAGGCTCACCGGCCCTCTCGGGAGGAACGGGCGCGGGGCGCAATGTTCGAGATCGCTGACCTGGCTGGCTCGTTCTGTTGATGAGTTCCTAGGATCTCGGCCAAGTCTGAACGGATCGGGGTCCGAGCTCAGCATCACCTCGGCGTCTGGCAGCGCCTCAGCGCTCGGAGTGTGGTCACTCCGCCGAGGAGAACTCGGCAAAACTACGGATAATTCTCGGCGCAGTGACCACAACCTGGGATCGAGAATAGTGTGGGCCCCGTGGGGATCGAACCCACGACCCGCGGATTAAAAGTCCGCTGCTCTGCCAACTGAGCTAGAGGCCCCGCCCCATCACAATCTCAGGGGAGAACCTGTGGATACATGGTGGAGACGAATTAATAGTAGAGCCACGCGACCGCATTACTCAAACCAGTCCTCCGTGCCGGCGGCACCGCTCGGAGCGGCTGTCCTCACTTCCCGAGCTCGTGCCGTTCGTCACCGGTGTAGGTGCGCGGAAGGCCGACCGGGGACTCGAGGTCCTCGTCGTCGGTCGGTTCGACGACGGTGGACTCGATGGCCCTGTTCTTGCGCAGTTTCCCGACGAGCGCGGAGACGTTCTTCAGAGTCGCCAGCAGCCTGCGGTCCTTCTTCGGTGCGACGTATTCCGGGTCCGTCTCGATGGGGAAGATCGTAGGAGCGGCGCCGAAGGCCTCCTTCGATTCTCCCGATACCTGCCGTGCCATCTGCGAGTTCACCACGGCGCCGACGACCGCACCGATGCCGAAGGGCAGCAGCCGGCCGACCAGCGATCCTCCGGCGCGGGCGGTGAACTTGCGGATGAAGGTCTTGCGCAGCTTGCGCACCAGCAGATCGACCAGCGGAGAGGGCAGCTGCTTGGTCACGGTCGCACCCCAGCTGCCGAGCATGGAGTCCACGCCGCCGTTCTTCTTGCTGAAGCGCTGGACGAGATTCTTGCCGTCCTTGCCCAGCATCAGTCCGAGCACCAAGGCATTCGCCCGTTTGGCGTCCTGGACGGGCAGTCCGTGGATCTCGGAGACCGCTTGCGCGAACAGTGCCGTGCTCTCGAGGAACCCGGCGGTCTCGGCGCTGGCCACCCCGACGGCGGCGGTCGTGCCCAGTCCCGGGACGGCGGCGGTCGCACCGACCGCGGCGCCTCCCGAGGTCGTCAGCGTCAGATAGTGCCGACGAATGATCACGATGAGCTCTTCGGGAGTCGCCTCCGGGTGCTTGCGGCGCAGACTGCGCACATAGGCCAGGGCGACGGGCCGCTGCACCGACAGAAGCCGAGACAGCAGCGATTGCGCGTGAGGGTGAAGAGTGCCATCGTCATTGACCGCGAGCTTCGCCGCCTTGTCGAGGCTCTTCTTCGCCACGGATGATTTTGCCACGAGAGTTCCTCCTCGTATCGGTCACTCGCCTCTGTCGGTCACAGGCACGAATCGACCCTCAGTTTAGTCGGCGCCTCTGTGCGTCCGTCATGTGAATCCTGGCCGTCGGACGAAAGCGCATGCCGCCAGGCGGAGACGCTGTCGTGCGGCGGGATCCGTCTGGGCTCGCATCGCGCGTCACCACCCCGGCTGTGTGCCCTGCGTCCTAGTGTCCGGGAGGGCACACGGACTAGACTGCCCTGACCATGACACAGCGACCTTTCCACCGCCCCGTACCCCTGGCCGACTTCGATTCCGTCGGCTCCGTCGAAGACCCCGTCGCCCGTTCGGAGACCTCGCACGCGACCGCGGCGCTGCTGCTCGGCGACGCCGACGGCAACCGTGACGAGGCCGCGACCAGGCGTTTCGTCGAGCTCGCTGACGACATCGGCCTCGAGGTCATCGCCGAAATGTGGTCGGCCGCTCCCGCCGTCTCCGCACCTGGGGCTCTCTGGCGCCTCTACGCGCTGCGCCAATGGATCAAGACCGCCCCGCGGGAAGTCGCCGAGATGTTCGCCACCGGCCAGCGCCGGGTCACCGACGGCATCGGGTACGAAGAGATCCTCGCCGGAGTCGAACTCCCGGCCGGACCCGACGAGGTGGCCCGCGCGATCGACGAGATCCTCACCGGCGCCTTCCGCGGCGATGTCGTCATCGCCCTGCTGCGCGCTGCCGCCTTCGTCGGCATCTGCGCCGAAGGCACCGAAGCCGCCGACACGAGGACCCGCTTGCGCCAGCTGTCCCAGGACCTCTCCGACGCCGCCGTCGCCCATCGCCGAGGCGGCCTCGACTGAGAGCCGGACCGACGAAGACTCGCGCCCGCCGCGGCAGGGCAGGCGTTCAGCCGCGGACGCACGCGTGCCGCGGCACGGTTCCAAGCCCCGGCCCAGCCGACTCATTCCGTACGCGACTGTGAGATTTTCAACGGAGGAAGAGCCGCCTCGGCGGTGGACTCATGGGCATGAGCGAGTATCGTAGGGGGTGGCCTTCGGGCCACCGGACGCTGGATCGCTGAAGCCCCGGGCTCCAAATTCAGCCGCTTCGAGCGGCCTTCCGCCGAGAGGCGCTCTCGGTCCAGTGTCCGGCTCATACCACCCAGGCACCATGCACATTCGTCCGGCTCGTCCGGGCCCCGGGCAGGAGGAGCGCATGCGGCTCAAGCGGGTACCGCAGGACAGTGTGTTCTACGAACGGCTGTCCGATCTCGTCTCTCAGATGCGGCAGTGCAACCTGGTGCTCGCCGAACTCTCCGGAATCGAAGTCAGCCGACGCCGCGAAGTCGCCGATCGTCTCCGTGAGATCGGCGATCGTGCCGACGAGGACATGGGCGCGATGCTGCGGGCGCTGCGCGAGAACTACATCACTCCCTTCGACCGCAACGACCTGTACCTGCTCAGCCACCACATGCGCGATATCTGCCACCGCCTCCACGGTGTCGGATTCGTCCTCGCCTCGGAAGCCTTCGAACCGCTGCCCTCCGGTGTGCCTGAGACTCTGGCGGTGCTGTCGAACCAGACGGACCACACCTCACGGATGATCACCCGGCTGCCGAGCAAACTCGATCAGTGGGACTTCGTCGACGCGATCAACCGGCTGACCTATCAGGTCGAGACCCTGCAGTGGCGGATGACGGACGCGGTGCCGAACTCCAAACGCGGGCTGACGTATATGGCCGCGGTAACCCAGCTCGGGCAGGCGTTCGTGCGGGCGGCCCACGGTTTCACCGAACTCGGCAAGGTCGTGGCCGCCATCGCGATCAAGGAGTCGTAGTCCGTGGAGCTTCTGTTGGTCGGAGTCATCGTCGCGGCGGTGATCTTCGCCGGCTCGAACGGATTCCATGACGCCGCACTCACGATCGGCAACGCCGTCGTCGGCCGCGCGCTCAAACCGGGATGGGCGCTCAGCCTGGCCGTGGTCTTCAACTTCATCGGCGCGCTGCTCGGAGAGGGCATCGCGTTCGTCGTGGCCAACCAGATCGTCATCTTCACCGGCAGCGCCGAGGTGATCCTCACCAGCCTGCTCATCGCCTTCGCGGCGGCGACCGTGTGGAGCCTGTTCACGTATCTTCTGGCCTTGCCGGTGTCCTCGACGCACTGCCTCATCGGCGGTCTGCTGGGTGCCGGCATCGTGTTCGGGTTCTCGGTCAACACCGACGAGGCGATGAACTCCGTGGTGTGGCCTCTTCTGCTGTCTCCGATCCTCGGGTTCATCCTGTCCTGGGCGCTGACGGCCCTCCTGTCGAAGCTCCTGGCCTCGGCACCGCCGAAACCGCTGTTCAGAGGCGCGAGGATGGTCGACTCGGTGCTCACGGCCTCCCTGTCCCTGGTCCACGGGGTCCAGGATGCCCAGAAGATCGCAGCACTGGTCATGGTCGGCATCCTCGCCGTCGAGGCCACCCCGCACGACGGCCTGTCCGTCGTCGAAGTGTCCTGGCCCGTGCGCATCCTCATCGCCGCCGCCCTGGCTCTGGGCACCGGGCTGAGCGGCTGGCGCGTGGTCCGGACCCTGTCCGTGCGGATGGTCAGACTCGACCCGCTCAAGTCCGCAGTCGCCGATGGGGCCGCCTCGATCCTCATGTACATCGCAGCGCTGATCATGCGGGTGCCGGTGTCGCTGACCTTCGTTCTGGGTTCCGCGATCCTCGGCACCCAGTACTCCGGTCGCAAGGGCCATGCCCGGGCCCGCTACTTCCTGCCGATGTTCGGCGTGTGGCTGCTGACGATCCCCGCCGCAGCACTCCTGGCAGCGATGATCGGCGGCGTCGTCAGATTCGTCAGCACCTGAAGTCCACCTCGAGACAACGGCGCTGTGCCGACGCCACTGTGCACGCGCAGTGGCCTCGGGCCTCCACCCTTGTTTCGGCTGAGGCCTCGGCGCTGCGCAGTGGTCTCGGCGCTCCAGCGTTGTCTCGTGGGAGACCGTGTCGGGCTGCGGCAGCCTCGGCGACCGATCAGGCCCGCGGCTTGCGGCCGAAGACGATGCCGGTCGTGACCATGGCGACGGCGAGGACGAAGTGCAGCCAAGTGTCGGCGGTGTTGAGCGGGACGAAGTTGCCCATCGACTCCATCGGCACGACGAGTCCGTAGATCCACAGCACGGCGTAGACGATGCCGCCGACGATGAGGTAGGCCTTGGCGAGCCCACGCGACCTGAATCCGAGCAGCCCGACGACGCCGAAGAGCAGGTGGACGACATTGTGGAGCACGGACACCTGGAAGAGTCCGAGCAGTGCAGCCTCGGAGTGGTGCCCGGCGAACATGATCGTGTCGAGGTTCTGCGTGATCCCCGGGACGAAGCCGAGGATGCCGACGAGAAGGAAGACGGCACCGAAGACGCCGGCGACGGCAGATACGGCGCTGCGCCCTGTGCGTGCGGAACCGGACAGGAGCGGGGACGCGGATGACTGTGAGGCTGATCCTGGCGTGGTCATGACAGTCCTTTCGACGAGAGGTTCTCTGTATCCGGTGATTCGGAGCCCAATCGGAAGCGGATGGGTGCTCGGTGAGAATTCTTCGCAGAGGGGCTGTCCCCGGTCCCGGAGGTCTCGCGCCGCCGACTGCTGGCAAGGCGAGCTCGTGTGACGATGCGGTGGCGCAGACGGCTGAGCCCCTACGCCTGCCTGCAGTTCTCATCGTCACCGGGATCCTCGAACATGAACAGGCTCAGCCGTTGCGCGGGCCGACCATTGCCGGATCGCATAGGCGAGAGGCCCTTGTCCGTCCGTGGGTCAGTCGGCGAAGGGCCCGTAGGGCGAGCAGGCTGCCTTGGCTGTTGCGTGGCATGTCTGTGAGAGTCAGGCGGGTGGACACTCGTCCTTCGAAGAGCGAGCGACCGCCTCGTCGCCGAGTTCGTCCGAGCATTCCGTGCGCCTCTCGACAAGGTTGCCGTGCTGTGAACTGAGCGTGCCGACCTCGCCGATACTCGGTCCTGAAGGCGGACGCCGTGAACCTGAGCTGCGACATGGTTCCTGCGGGTGGATCCGTCGTGACTTTCCTGCGTCAGATGGAAGTGGATCCACCCGCAGGAGACCGAACTCTCACCGCAGGCACCGGGCCCGCACAGCAGGCGGCCGCGCCAGGTCCAGCGAAGGCTGCCTGGCGCAGAGTTCAGATCAGCCGAAGCGGCCGGAGATGTAGTTCTCTGTCTCCTCCTTGTCAGGATTCGAGAAGATCGCCGAGGTCTCGTTGAACTCGATGAGCTTGCCGGGCTTGCCGGTTCCGGCGATGTTGAAGAACGCGGTCCGATCGGACACACGAGCCGCCTGCTGCATGTTGTGGGTGACGATGACGACCGTGTACTTGTCCTTGAGGTCGTTGATGAGGTCCTCGATCGCCAGCGTCGAGATCGGGTCGAGGGCCGAGCAGGGTTCGTCCATGAGCAGGACCTCGGGCTCGACGGCGATGGCGCGGGCGATGCACAGTCGCTGCTGCTGCCCGCCGGACAGTCCGGAGCCGGGAAGGTTGAGGCGGTCCTTGACCTCGTTCCACAGGTTCGCGCCGCGCAGGGCACGCTCAGCGAGGTCGTCGGCCTCCGTCTTCGGCAGACGCTTGTTGTTCAGTCGCACACCTGCGAGCACGTTCTCCTTGATGCTCATGGTGGGGAACGGGTTGGCGCGCTGGAACACCATGCCGACCTCGCGGCGGACGTTGACGGGGTCGACGCCCGCGCCGTAGATGTCAGTGCCGTCCATGAGCACTTGGCCGGAGACGCTGGCTCCGGGGATGACCTCGTGCATGCGGTTGAGTGTGCGCAGCACTGTGGATTTGCCGCAGCCCGAGGGGCCGATGAACGCGGTCACGGACCGGGGCCTGATCTGCATTTCCACGCCGTCGACGGCTCGGAAGTCGCCGTAGAAGATGTCGAGATCCTTGATGTCGATCTGCTTGGACATTGTGTTTCCCTATCGTCAGGACCGTGAGGTCAGTATTGCAGAAGTCTGTGGTCGCCGCGGCACCCGCACGCCGTCCGGCCCATCAGCGGCCGGCCTTCGGAGCCAGAGCCTTGGCGATGAGGCGGGCCAGCAGGTTGAGCACCATGACCAACAGGACGAGCACGAGAGCGGCGGCCCAGGCGCGTTCGGAGCTGGCCATCGCGGCGGCGCCGGGCGAGACCGGTCGCAGCTGCGAATCGTAGATATAGGTCGGCAGCGTCGACATCCAACCGGAGAACAGGTTCCAGTTGAGTGTCTTCGCGAATCCGGCGGTGACCATGATCGGTGCGGTCTCGCCGATGACGCGGGCGATGGCGATGGTGACACCGGAGAGGATGCCCGACACCGAGGTGGGCAGCACGATCTTCATGATCGTCTTCCACTTCGGCACGCCGAGGGCGTAGGACGCCTCCCGCAGATCCATCGGCACCAGCCGCAGTATCTCCTCCGTATTGCGCACGACGATGGGCACCATGAGCACCGACAGTGCCACGGCCGCAGTGAAACCGGTCTTCGCGATCCCCGCCGAGGCGGGCATGAGCACGTTCGCAATCGTCGAGAACAGCGCGAAGGCGAAGAGGCCGGCGACGATCGAGGGAATGCCGGTCATCACGTCGACGAGGAAGGTGATGGCCCTGCCCAGTCGGTTCTTGCCGGCGTACTCGACGAGGTAGATGGCGGTGAGCACGCCGATGGGGATCGAGATGATGCAGGCGGCGACCGTGATGAGCACGGTGCCGACGATGGCGTGGTAGAAGCCGCCGGCGAGGCCGGCCTCCCCGGCGACGTACTGCTGATCGAGCACGCCCTTCATCCCGAGCATGGTGCGGGTGAGCAGGTCGCCGCTGATCGCGGCGCCTCCCTTGGACACGGTCAGCCATAGAAGCGAGATGAGGGGAACGCATGCGAGGACGAAGGTCGAGGTGACGACGGTGGTCGCGACCCGATCGACCGCTTTGCGGCGGCCTTCGTAGGAGACGGAGACCACAAAGGTGGCGACCATATTGATCAGGCCGGCGAGGATCGCGACGACGGGGATGTTGAAGCCGCCGAAGGCGATGAGGCTGATGACGGCCGCGAGGACGATCGAGGCCGCGGCGACGACCCAGGGGGTCGCCTTGGGAAGCTGCTTCGAGGTCAGTTTCGCGGGTTTGGCGATGGCGGTGTCCGCAGTGGTCACAGTTCTCAACTCCCCTTCACCGAGGTTCTGGCGACGATGGCGCGCGCCCCCATGTTCACCAGCAGGGTGATGACGAAGAGCACGAGGCCGACCGTGATGAGTTCGGACAGGCGCAGACCCGCGGCCTCGGGGAAGTTCTGCGCGATCTCCGAGGCGATGGTCTGGTTGCCGCTGACGACCAGCGAGGCGGTGAGGACGCCGGGGGAGAGGATCATGGCCACGGCCATGGTCTCGCCGAGCGCGCGCCCGAGTCCGAGCATGGTGGCCGAGACGATGCCGGACTTGCCGAACGGCAGCACGGCCATGCGGATCATCTCCCAGCGGGTGGCGCCCAGAGCCAGGGCGGCCTCCTCCTGCAGGCGCGGGGTCTGGAGGAAGATCTCACGGGTCAGCGAGGTGATGATCGGCAGGATCATGATCGACAGGACCAGCGAGGCGGTCAGAAGTGTGCGCCCCGTCTGCGACACCGAGCCGTCGGCGGCGGGGGCGAAGATCGGGATCCACCCGAACCACTGCGACAGCCACAGGTAGAAGCCGGTGAGGTTGCCGGCCAGCGCGATGCCCCAGAGACCGTAGACGACAGAGGGGATGGCCGCGAGCAGATCGATGACATAGCCGAGCATCGGGGCCAGTCTGCGCGGTGCCATGTGCGTGGTGAACAGAGCGATGCCCAGGGCGAAGGGAGTCGCGACGACGAGTGCGATCGCCGCCGAGAGGAGCGTGCCGATGACCAGCGGCCAGACATAGGAGAAGAATCCCTTGCCGCCGGTGATCTGCGAGGGGTCGCTCAGCTGGGCGGCGATCGTGTCCTTCGACTGTGCGAGCAGGAACAGTGCCACTCCGGCGAGGATGAGCAGGATCAGGACGCCGGCGATGAGCGTGGCGGCCGAGAAGATCCGGTCGCCGGGGCGGACGACAACCTTCGGTCGTCTGCCCTCACGGATCGCAGCCGGTGGCTGAGGCTCGGCTCCTGGTGGGGAGTCGGGCCCGGTGGGGCCCGACTCGGTGATCTGTGTGGTGGTCGGCACAAGTGCTCCTCACGTGACTTGTGGTGGAACCCGGGGGGCCCACAGGCACCGAAGAGCGGCGCAGGGACTCTGCGCCGCTCCCGGGTGGTTATTCTTCGAGGTCAGAGGCTGAATTCAATGGAGTTGGCGATCGCACTCACTCGGCGACCTCGATCGAGTCGATGACCTCTTCGATCTGCGACCGCAGTTCGTCCGACAGCGGGGCGGAGCCAGCCGATTCCGCGGCCGACTGCTGTCCCTCTTCGGAGACGACGAACTTCTCCCAGGCCTTGACCATGTCCACGGTCTCCTGATCCTGGTAGGAGGAGCAGACGAGGTGGTAGGAGACGAGGACGATCGGGTAGGCCCCGGACTCGGAGGTGTCGCGGGCCAGGTCGAAGGCCAGATCTCCTTCGCCGCGCCCTTCGACCTTCTCCGAGGCGTCGACGACCTTGGACGCCGCCTCGGGGGAGAGCTCGACGAACTCGTCGCCGACCTTGACCTTGGCGGTCGAGAGCTCGCCGACGGCCGAAGCGTCCGCATAGCCGATGGCCCCGTCGGTGTCCGAGACGGTCTGGATCACGCCGTCGGTGCCCTGGGCGGCTTCACCGCCGTAGTCGGACGGGAAGTTGCCGTCGACCTCGGCGTCCCAGGACTTCTCTGCCGTGGCCTTGAGGTACTCGGCGAAGTTCTCGGTGGTGCCCGAATCATCGGCGCGGTGGACGGCGGTGATCTTGAGATCGGGCAGATCGGCATCCGGATTGTCGGCCTTGATCGCCTCGTCGTTCCAGTTCGTGATCTCGCCCTTGAAGATCTTCGCGATCGTGTCGGGGGAGAGGTTGAGCTCGTCGACTCCCTCGATGTTGAAGGTCACGGCGATCGGGGAGATGTAGACGGGGAATTCGAAGGCTCCGTCGGCTCCGCAGGTCTCCTGTCCGGCCGTGACCTCGTCGTCGTCGAGGTGAGCGTCGGAGCCGGCGAACTGAGCATTGCCGGCGAGGAACTGCTCACGGCCGGCACCCGAGCCGTCGGGGGAGTAGTTGACGGTCACACCGGAGTTCTGCGAGGTGAAGTCGGCCGTCCAGGCGTCCATGGCGGCCTTCTGGGAGGAGGCGCCGATGCCGGTCAGGGTGCCCTGCAGATCGCTGTCGCCGCCGCTGGCCTCTTCGCCGGTGGCGGACTGGCCGCCGCAGGCCGAGAGAGTGATGGCGCCGACCGCGAGGATCGCTGCGGCAGGGGCGAGATGCTTCATCTTCACGAAGATGCCTTTCATGTAGTGGACACGGCTCGAGAGATCTCGATCGTTCGTGGTCCACGCTAAGGAGCAGGTGTGAAATGCAGGGAGTGGGAACGTGAATGTCAGATGAATGAGGATTGAAGGATCGGGACAGTCCTGAGCGCTGGGTCACAGTCCGGACGGATTCGTGAAAGGATCGTTGCCAGCCCGGCCCGTTCCACCCGCCGAGGCAGCCCACCCTGTCCGCGTCGCCGAGACAGCCCACCCTGTCCGCGCCGCTGTCACAGCGGTCGGCTCGCGGGCACGCGGGCTGAGGATCGTCGATCCCTTGTCTGCGCCCGGTGCCGTGCCTACGGTTCATCCATGATCTGTCCGCCGACCCCGCAGCCACGCGACCCCGCGGCCCCGCAGCCCCGGGGCAACGCGGCCCCGCCACCGGGCGGCTCAGCGACTCGGCGCGCGAATCGAGGCAGGAGGGCCCCATGCGCAATGACCATCGCTATGTTCTCGGCGAGTCCGAGAACGAACACTCACGGCTGCGTGACCAATCGGTCGTGCTCGATCCGCTGACCCGGAGTCTGCTGATCGATGCCGGAATCACCGAGGGGATGAGGGTGCTCGACATCGGCACCGGCTCCGGAGCCGTGGCCGCGCTCGCCGCGGACCTCGTCGGCAGTCACGGGCACGTGCTGGCCATCGATCGCGACGCCACCGCCCTCGACGGGGCACGAGCCGTGCTGGCCCGGCACCCGCAGGTCGAAGTCGCCGAGGCGGACCTCGCCGGACTCGACCTGGACGGGGAATTCGACGCGATCATCGGCAGAGCCGTTCTCATGCACCTGTCCGAACCCGTCGAGACTCTGGTCAGCCTCGCGCAGCATCTGCGCCCGAACGGTCTGCTGGTGATGCACGAATTCGACCTCGTCCACGAGTGGGCGAGCGTGAACACACCGCTGTGGGAGCGGGTGAGATCGCTCGTTCTGACCGGATTGGACGCCGCCGGCGTCCACATCCGAATGGGCTCGGAGCTCTTCGCCGCGTTCCGCTCCGCCGGTCTGCCCGACCCGCACCTGACCATGGGCGCCCCCGCGGGAGGCGGCGATCAGGCTCCGAGCTTCGGGTGGGCGAACTCCCTGACGGCACTGCTGCCGTACCTCGAACAGCAGGGGATGGTCTCGGACGGGGAGTTCACCGCCGATTCGCTCACACAGCGACTCGATGACGAGATCGATGCCGCGAACGCGACTCTGCTCGGCCCCCTCCTCTTCGGAGCCCACTGCACAGTCCCCTGAGTCCCAGGCCGGCCTCAGGAGTCGATGGGGCGGACGCGTTCGATCTCGACGATGCGCGGGATCGGTCCGGGCCGGACATACGCGATGAGCACCTCACCGGGCTTGAGGTAGGGATCGTCCTTCGGCAGCTTCGCCACTACCCGCTTCGGGGCATGGGCGGCGTAGATGGAGAAGATCGTCGGCAGCACCGGTCGATGCGTGCAGTAGATGACGGGCCGCCCCCTGGTCAGCAGCTTCTCGATGAAGCGCGCGGTCTTCGCCGGATTCGCCGAGGTGGCCTTCTCACTCAGCGTGGGCACCTTCTTGATCGAGCGGCCGGTCGCCGCCGACAGCGGTGCCAGGGTCGCCATGCACCGCTTCCACGGGCTCGAGATCAGCTTCTTCGTCTCCCAGGCGCTGAGCAGACCGGTCAGGGCCATCGCCTGCCGGGTGCCGAGTTTGAGCAGCGGCCGCACGTGCTCGGTCTCATGCCACTTCGACCGGGGAAAGGCCTTGCCGTGACGGACGAGGATGAGCGGCCAGGCCCGCAGCGCATCGGTCGAATCGTACTTGATCAGGGCGTCGAGCTGCTCCCGATCCGAATAGGACGTCAGCTTCGTCCTGGCCTTCTCGACCGGGAACCACTTCGCCCGGTCGACCTCCCGCTCATTCATCGGGGCGAAGGCGGCATCGCCTCTGACCTCGGCCGACCAGTAGAAGACCTTCTTCGTGTTCTTCCCACCGACCTTGTACTCGGCCGTGGGCAGCGGAATGCCGAGCCGGATGTCGAGGCCCGTCTCCTCCTTGACCTCGCGCACCGCGGTCTCGGGCAGGGTCTCCCCGGGATCGACCTTGCCCTTCGGCCAGGACCAGTCGTTGTACTTCGGACGGTGGATGAGGACCACTTCGAGGCCCTTGGACCCGTGCCTCCAGCACACGGCTCCCGCGGCGAGCACATCGGCGGTCACCCGGGAGGACTTCTGCGCCGAGGCGACCGAGGACGGGCTCACGCCTCATCCCCGATCCGTCGGCGCTGGCGATGGCGGCGGATGAGCTCGGTCTGGTAGTCGATGAGGGCCGTTCCGTCCTCGTCGTGGGTCCGACGCGTCCACTTCCCGTCACCGGCGAGTTCGAACGCCGAGGTGGACTCGGCGAAGGCGAGGTCGAAGAGGTCGATGATCTCGGCCCGGTGACGGTCGTCGACGATCTCGACGAGCGTTTCGACCCGCCGGTCGAGGTTGCGGTGCATCATGTCCGCCGAACCGATGTAGACCAACCTGTCGCCGTTGTTGCCGAAGACGAAGGCCCGCGAGTGCTCGAGGAACCGACCGAGCACCGAACGGACGGTGATGTTCTCACTCAGCCCCTCGATGCCCGGCCGCAGGGCGCAGATCCCGCGGACGAACACCTCGACCTTGACCCCGGCCCGTGAGGCCCGGTAGAGCGCATCGATGATGGCCTCGTCGACGATGGAGTTGACCTTGATCCGGACCTCACCGTCACCGCCGGCCTCGGCGATGGCGATCTCGGAGTCGATGAGGTCGATGAGTCCCGTGCGCACCGAGATGGGAGCGACGAGGAAGCGCGAGTACTCGGACCGCGGGGCGTAGCCGGAGAGCTGATTGAACAGTTTCGTCAGATCATCGGCCACGGCCGTGTCCTTCGTCAGCAGTCCGAAGTCCTCATAGCCGCGGGCGGTCTTCGGGTGGTAGTTGCCGGTGCCGACGTGGCAGTAGCGAGCCAGGCCCTCGGCCTCCTGGCGCACGACCAGGGACAGCTTCGCATGGGTCTTGAGCCCGACGATGCCGTAGACGACGTGGACGCCGGCGCGCTCGAGCTTGCGCGCCCAGGTGATGTTGGCCTCCTCGTCGAAGCGGGCCTTGATCTCGACGACGGCGAGCACCTGGATGCCGGCCTGCGCAGCATCGACGAGGGCGTCGATGATCGGGGAGTCGCCGGAGGTGCGGTAGAGCGTCTGCTTGATCGCGAGCACGTTCTTGTCCGCGGCGGCCTGTTCGAGGAAGGCCTGGACGCTGGTGGAGAACGAGTCGTAGGGATGGTGCAGCAGGATGTCTCGGCTGGACACCGCGTCGAACACGTCGACCTGGTCGCTGGATTCGCGCAGCGAGAGGTCCTTGTTCATCTGCGGGACCATCTTCGGGAAGTGCAGATCGTCTCGGGCGACATCGGCGATATCGGACATGCCCGACAGGTCGAGCGGTGTCGGCAGGTGGTAGATCTCGGAATCGTCGATGCCCAGTTCGTCCTTGAGCATCTCGAGCACCCGGGGGTGGATGTTCTCCGTGATCTCCATCCGCACGGCGGGTCCGAAGCGGCGGCGCAGCAGTTCCTTCTCCAAGGCCTTGAGCAGGTTCTCCGCATCGTCCTCCTCGACCTCGAGGTCCTCGTTGCGGGTGACGCGGAAGGTCGAGTGGTGGATGACCTCCATGCCCTCAAACAGAGTGTCGAGGTGTTCGGCGATGATGTCCTCGAGCGCGACGAAGCGGGCGGGCACGTCGCGTCCGGCGGGCCGGCCGGTCGCCTCGGCAACGTTGAAGAACCGCGGCAGGCGCGGGGGCACCTTGACTCGGGCGAAGAGCTCCTTGCCGGAGCCCGGATAGCGCAGGAGCACGCCGAGGTTGAGCGAGAGGCCCGAGATGTAGGGGAACGGGTGGGCCGGGTCGACGGCCAGCGGGGTGAGGACGGGGAAGACGTGGCCGAAGAAGAATTCGTCGACCCGTGCCCGTTCGTCCGCGCTGAGCTCGTCGACGGCGACCTTCGAGATCGACTCCGCATCGAGGCGCGGGCCGATGTCGTCCTTGAGCAGAGCCGCGTGCCGGCTCATCAGCTCGTGGGCGCGGACGCCGATGGCATGCATGACCTCCGCGGGCATCCGGCCGGTCACGCTGGGCACGGCCAGGCCGGTGTTGATGCGGCGCTTGAGCCCGGCGACGCGGACCATGAAGAACTCGTCGAGGTTGGTCGCGAAGATCGACAGGAACCGCACCCGCTCGAGCAGCGGGATCTGCGGGTCCGAGGCGAGGTCGAGGACGCGTTCGTTGAATGCCAGCCAACTGAGCTCCCGGTCGAGGAAGCGGTCGGCCGGTTCCGGCAGACCCAGCTCTTCGCCGGCTGCTGCGATGTCGTACAAAGGCCTACTCCTTCCCGCTCGTCGTCACCGGCGCGTAGGACACGTGCGCGACCGCGACATGGAATCCCAGCCGCTCGTACAAGTTTAGCGCCGGGGCGTTGTCCGACTCGACGTAGAGTTCGACGACCCGGGCCCCGGCCGCGAGCATCCTCCGCATGCCCTCGACCGTCAGCGCCCTGCCCACGCCCTTGGCGTGGACGTGCGGATCGACGCCGACGACATAGACCTCGCCGAGGCGGCCCTCGGTCTGCGTGTCCGTGAGCTTGATCTGGTGGAAGCCGATGATCTCGCCGTCGCGTTCGGCGATGACGACCGACTCGGGGTCGAAGTCGTCTGCGGTGACGATCGCGTCGATGTCGGCCCGGGTCTGCGAGCCCTGCTCCGGATGCCAGTCGAAGGCGGCGTTGTTGACCGACAGCCAGCCGTCCTCGTCGCCGGGGGCGAAGGAGCGGATCTCCACGCCCTCGGGCGTTCGAGTCGCCGGCAGGTCGTCGGGGCCGAGGTCCGCATCGGTGCGCATCTGATAGAGCACGCGGTCGCGGCTGAGTCCGTGCTTGTCCGCCAGGCGGGCCGCGGCCGGGTGGTCGCCGTGGGACCAGCACCAGGCCTCGGGCTGCTCGGCCAGGATGATCGTGAGCAGCCGTTCGCCCAGACCCTGTCCGCGGTGGTCGGGGTCGATGAGGAATTCGGCGGCGTGCCGCTCCCCCTGCTTCGCGCGGATGCCGTAGCCGATGAGCTCGCCCGCGTCATCGGCCCCGGCCGCGCCTCCCGCGTCACCGGCTCGGCCCGCGCCTCCCGCGTCATCGGCTCGGCCCGCGCCTCCCGCGTCATCGGCTCCGGCCGCATAGACACGCCACACGCTCGAGGCGGTCTGCGCCTGATCGGCGGTGTCCTCCCCGGTGGCGATGGCCATCAGTCCGCCGGAGACCTCGGCCGCGCCGTCGGCGGCGGCCACGCTGTCGAGGAAGGCGACCTCCGCCTCGGTGAGGGTGTCGATGGCGGTTCCGGTGATCGCTCCACTGGCCTGGATTCTCATGCCTTCACGTCCTCTGTGCTCGTTGCGTTCTCGCGCCCGTCTGCGTCTCCGCCTGCGGGGGCTCGGATTCGCCGTCCTCGGTGCCGGTGACGCTGTCGGCGCTGAACCGGTAGCCGACGTTGCGCACGGTGTGGATGGCGTTCTCGAGGTCTTTGCCGAGTTTCGCACGCAGGCGACGAACATGCACGTCAACGGTGCGGGTGCCGCCGAAGTAGTCGTCTCCCCATACGGCCAGCAGGATCTCATCGCGGGTGAAGACCCGTTCGGGGTGCATGGCGAAGAACTTCAGCAGCGCGAACTCGCGATAGGTCAGATCGAGGCTGCGCCCGCCGAGGTCGGCGGTGAACGCGGTCTCGTCGATGCGCAGGGTGCCGGTGACGACGATCATCGGCTCACCCTCGGCATTCCACGGCCCGCCGTCGCCGCCGCGGACACCGGCCGCACCGGATCCCGACAGGCCGCGTGCCGTGCCCGGGACACCCCACGGCTGGGTGCTGAAGCCCGCGCCGAGGCGACCGCCCGTGCCGGTGCCGCCCGACTGGGCGGAGAGATGGCGGTCACGGGCCACGCGCAGCCTGGCCTCCACCTCGGCGGGGCCGGCGGTGGTGAGGAGGAAATCGGCGACGCCCCACTTCGCCGAGGCGGTCGCCAGCCCACCCTCGCCGAGCACGACGACGATGGCGGCGGTGATGCCTGCGGCACTGAGCGCCTCGGCGATGCGCGGGGCCAGGGAGAGATCGAGGCAGGCGTCGACGATGACGACATCGGGTGTGAGGGATTCGCGATCGAGCGCTGACAGCTGCTCGGCACCGCACCGGTCGATCCGATGTCCCAGGTACTGCAGCGATTCGGGGGCGAGGGGATGATCGAGGCGGGCCGTGGGGCAGATGTGCAGAATCCGCATGTGCTGCATCCACCTCCCCGGCGCCCGACGTCTGAGTCAGAGTATAGCGAGGTCCGGGTCGTGCGCGCGCTGAGCGCGGCGGGGTCGAAATCGCGAATGCGCGATCAGATGAGGCACGATAGTGCTGTGATCAGATGGATTCGAGTAGCCGTCGCCCTCGTGCTGGTGCTGGCCCTCAGCGCCTCCGTGTACTGGGGCTATACGCTGTTCCTGCTGGCGACCGGACTCATCGTCCTCGGCGTCGCCTACGGGTGGCCGCGCCTGACGGACTCCCCGCAGCCGCGGGCGACGTCGATCATGCTCGCACTCTTCGGGGTGGCCGGACTCGTGGCCGCATGGCGGGACTCGGCGGCTCCCTATCTCGACTGGCTGCCCGTTCTGGCCGGTCTCGGGCTGCTGTGGACCTTCGTCCAGAACCTCACCCGCGGCATCGGCGCCTCCTATGCCGTGGCCAACGTCTCCGCCCAGGTCTCCGGCCTCGTCATCGTTCTGTCCGCCAGCACCTGGGTCGCGGCGATCACGATCCCCGGGGACAAGGAGGCCATCGTCATCGGCCTCGCCGCCCTCATCGTCGCCCAGTGCATGACCGCCCTGCCGTGGCCGGCGATCTACACCTCGCCGCTGGCCCTGGCCATGTCCACCGCGGTGGCCGGGATCCTCTCGGTGCTCGTCTTCGACGATTCGATCTCCTGGCCGGCCGCGCTCGTCCTCGGCGTCATCATGGGTCTGCTCGTGGCCGCCGTCGACCGGATGCTCGGCCTCATCGCCTATGCGAAGTTCCAGGCGGCCAACCTCGAGGCCGCGCAGAACATCGAACTGAAGAAGAACGTGGAGAAGGCCCGCAGCTTCGCCGTGCAGCTGGCCCTCGGAGCGGCCCCGATCGCCCTCGGCGGTGTCGTCGTCTACGCCCTGGAGCGCGTCGCGCTCTGAGGAACTGTAGACTGGAGGCATGGAAAATCTTGTCGCACTCGAAATCGTCTTCTCCAGCCTCGTCGGCCTCGCCGCCCTCGGCGCCCTGGGCGTGGGGGTCAAGGTCGTGACCGCGCTGTTCAAGGACAATCGCTGATCGACGATGATCGAACTTGATGCCTCGCTCCATCCGGAGCTCGTCCCCCTGTCCTGGCTCATCGGGTCCTGGGAGGGCGTCGGTGTCGTCGGCTATGCGGACACACCTGAGAAGCAGTTCGGTCAGCGCATCGACTTCGCCGCCCACGAGGGCACCCCGTTCCTCCAGTACACTGCGCATGCGTGGCTGCTCGACGAGGCCGGGGAGCTCGAATCGACCCTGACGCTGGAGACCGGAATCTGGCAGCTCGTGCGCGAGCACGACGAGGGCGACGTGGGGCCGGGCATGATGGTGCCCACCGCGGAGCAGAGGTTCACCTCCGCCGCCGCGGTCGAGACCCTGCGCACGAACGACGACGCCTTCGAGATCGAAGTCGAGATCGCCCATCCGCACGGCGTCATGGAACTCTACGCGGGAACCGTCAGAGGCCCGCGCATCGACCTGGCCACGGACGTCGTGGCCCGAACGAAGACCGCGAAGGAGTACACCGCCTCGACGCGGATGTACGGCCTCGTCGGCGGCGAACTCATGTGGGCCTGGGATATGGCAGCCATGGGCCACGAACTCGCCTCGCACTCCTCTGCCAGATTGAAGAAGCTGTCCTGAGATGTCTGATCCCGTGTCGCCGAACCCCGTTCCCTCTGATTCGCCGTCGCCGGGCGACGAGAATTCCTCGGCCGAGGCGACCGTGCGCCGGTCCTCGCTGGCCCGACCGCTGAGCTCGACGGCGGTCATGGGGGCCGGATCACTGTCGGAGACCCCGTTGCACTACGGCGCCTCCCTGCGCGAGCAGCGCGTGCTCGAAGAGCAGGACGGCCTCGTCGACCTCCCGCACCTGCGGGTGCTGCGCCTGAGCGGGCCGGACCGTCTGACCTGGCTCAATTCGATCACCACGCAGAAGATCGACACGCTCGCCCCAGGCGTGTCCACGGAGACCCTCGTCCTCGACCCGAACGGCCGGATCGAGGGCTGGCTCAAGATCGTCGACGATGGTGAGGGCCTGTGGGCGATCAGTGAGCTCAACACCGATCAGACGCTGGACTTCCTGCGCAAGATGGTGTTCATGATGCGGGTCGAGATCGACGACCTCAGCGACGACTTCCAGTGCTTCGGCGCCGTGACCGCCCTGCCCGAGAAGCTGCCGGTGACCCAGCTGTGGGCCGACCCGTGGCCGCACATCGGCGTCGGTTCGGCCTCCTACGCCCAGATCGACCTCGGCCTCGAGGTCGCGGGCACGGACCATCCCGGGCTCGAGACCCCGTTCGTCATCGGCATCGTCAAGCGCACCGACCTGCAGGGCCTGTCGGCCAAGGACTTCTCCATGGCCGGCTTCGACGCCTGGGAGGCGCTGCGGATCGCGGCCTGGCGCCCGGGCCGCAGCGAGATCGACCACAAGGCGCTCGTCGGCGAACTCGACCTGCTGCGCACGGCCGTGCACCTGGCCAAGGGGTGCTACCGGGGCCAGGAGGCCGTGGCGCGGGTGCACAACCTCGGCCAGCCGCCCAGGCGTCTGACCTTCGTCCACCTCGACGGATCCGGGCACATCGCCCCGGACCCCGGTTCCGATGTGCTCGCCGAGGTCCGCGGCTCGCAGCGGTCGGTGGGCACGCTGAGCTCGGTGACCGTGCACTGGCAGCTCGGACCGATCGGTCTGGCCGTGGTCAAGCGCAACCTCTCGCCCGAGGCGGAGCTGAGCTTCGAAATGAGTGACGGGGACCGCGTCGTCGGCGCGCAGGAGACCATCGTCGCCCCCGTGCGCGAACACGAACGGGTTCTGCCGGCACGGAACAAGGACGTCGACATGCGGAACCAGAACCGCTGATCCCAAGCTGCGTCATCGGTGCCCGAGGACGACGGAATCCGCACCTTCGCGGCCGCGGATTCCGGCCATCTGCCCAGCCTGCGGACGACAAGTGACAAAACGCGTCATGAACCCCTATTGTTCCCCTTATGACAGCTTTGGAGATGGGCGGCGAAGCGCTGCCGCAGGAACGTAAGATCGTCACCGAGATCCCGGGACCGAAGTCCCGTGAACTCGAGGCACGTCGCCAGTCCGCCGTGGCCACCGGTGTCGGTTCGGCCCTGCCCGCCTATGTGGTCGCGGGCGGCGGCGGCATCCTCAAGGACGCCGACGGCAACCAGCTCATCGACCTCGGCGCCGGCATCGCCGTGACCACGGCCGGGAACTCGAACCCGCGCGTGGTCGAGAACGCGAAGGCCCAGCTCGAGTCGTTCACCCACACCTGCTTCATGGTCAGCCCCTACGAGGGCTACGTCGAGGTCGCCGAAGCCCTCAACCGTCTGACCCCGGGCGACCACGAGAAGCGCACCGTGCTGCTCAACTCCGGCGCCGAGGCGGTCGAGAACGCCGTGAAGATCGCTCGCGCCCACACCGGCCGCGATGCCGTCGTCGTCTTCGACCACGCCTACCACGGTCGCACCAACCTGACCATGGCGATGACCTCGAAGGCCGCGCCCTACAAGGCCGGCTTCGGACCCTTCGCCGGTGAGGTCTACCGGGCCCCGATGTCCTACCCGTTCCGTGACAATGAGGCCGCGGGCACGAAGGTCAGCGGTGAGGACGCGGCCAAGCGCGTGATCAATATGATCGAGAAGCAGCTCGGCTCCGAATACGTCGCCGCGATCGTCATCGAGCCCATCCAGGGCGAGGGCGGCTTCATTGTTCCGGCCGAGGGCTTCCTGCCGACGCTGGTCGACTACGCCCGCGAGAAGGGCATCGTCTTCGTCGCCGACGAGGTCCAGGCCGGCTTCGCCCGCACCGGGAAGATGTTCGCCTCCGAATGGGAGGGCATCGTCCCCGATCTCGTCTCCACGGCCAAGGGCATCGCCGGTGGTCTGCCGCTGTCGGCCGTGACCGGGCGCGCGGACATCATGGACTCGGTCGGACCCGGCCGCCTCGGCGGAACCTACGGCGGCAACCCCGTCGCCTGTGCCGCGGCCCTCGGCGCGATCGCCGCCTACGAAGAGGACGGCCTGGCCGCCAATGCCGAGCACATCGGTGAGATCCTCGTCGACCGGCTGACGAAGCTGCAGTCGAAGTACCCGGAGATCGGTGACGTCCGCGGCCGCGGTGCGATGATCGCCGCCGAGTTCGTCGAGCACGACTCGATCGAGCCGAACCCGGATCTGGTCAAGAAGATCGCCGACTACTGTGCGAAGAACGGCGTCGTCGTGCTCACCACGGGCACCTACGGCAACATTCTGCGCTTCCTGCCGCCGCTGACGATCTCCGACGAACTCGTGCATGACGCCTTCGACGTCATCGAGGCGGGCCTGGCCGAACTCCTCGGCTGACTACCCGCCCGAGAGCTGCCTGACGGCGGCGCAGATGCCACGCGAGGCATCCGCGCCGCCGTCAGCCGTTCGCAGGGGGAGGAACCGGCGCTTCGCAGGGGAAGGAACCGGCGCTTCGCAGGGGAAGGAGTCGGCGCTTCGCAGGGGGAAGGGGCCGGCGCTTCCAAGGGAGGAGCGGGCGCCATTGGTTACAGTGAGAATATGACCGACACCGCTGGCCTTCGCCTGTCCCGGGTGCTCCGGGACACGGAGAGCTTCCTGCTTCCGCTCACCGAGGTCGCCCATGATGTTGAGATCACGCGGATCGACTTCGGATTCGACATGCCGCAGGAAGACGCGCTCGACGGCGGGGCCGCCGAGAACTCCGATCACGCCGCCGCTGCCTCGGCCGACCCTGCCCGCCGAGCCCGGGCCGGGGCCGTCGTCCTCATCACCGACGCGGTGCACAGTCGAACGGGACTCGAGGCGATCCTCGACGAACACGCCGGGGCCGCGGCGCTCGTGCTCCCGCCGGGAGCGCACGCCCACCTCGGCGATTTCGAGGCCCCGGGTGGGCAGCAGGGGCCCGTCCTCCTCGAACGCTCACCGCATGTGACCTGGTCGGAGGCGCTCGTCCACCTGCGGCAGCTCAAGGAGGGGGCGACGAGCACCCTGGCCTGGCCCGATGTCGACGATCTCAGCGCCTTAGCGGCGGTCATCGCGGACTTGACCGGCGCATCGATCACGATCGAGGACCCCGCTTCGCGAGTCCTCGCCCACGCCAACCTCGGCGATGAGCTCGATGAGATCCGGCGGGAGACGATCCTCACCGGGGCGATTCCGGCCTGGCGGATCGCCGAACTCGAGGAATCCGGATTCCTCGACACGGTCCGACACTCCACCGACGTCGTCGAACGCCGCGCCGCCGGCTCCTCGCCGGCCCGTTCCGTCATCGCCCTGCGCAGCGAGGGCGAGCTGATCGGCACGATCTGGGCGGCCTACCCGTCCTCGGTCGATCCCGAGCCGCTGCGGGAGGTGCTCCGCGATGCCGCCCGCGCCGCCCTGCCCGTGATGCTGCGCACGCTGCGGCGCTCACCGTTCGAGAAGCGCATCCGCCGGGAGGCCCTCGGCGGGATCCTCGCCGGCCCCGCCGACCTCGGCCCCTCGGCGACCCTGCTGGCGCTGCCGTTTGCCGGCCACTACTGTGCCCTCGCCTTCGCCGAGGTGGCGCCCGAGCGCGAGCCCGTGCTGCGATTCCATCTGCGGGCGGCCTTCGCCGATGCCGTGCTCGCGCATGTGGAGCCCGGGCTCGGCACCGGTCCGACCGCCGGCGGTGGGGCCCATCTGGCGGTGCTGGTGCAGATGAGCGAGCCGATGGACGCCGAAGTCATTCGGGACCATGTGCTGACAACGCTGCGGCGTTCGCTGCCCGGAGGCGACCGGCTGGCCTTCGGCGTCGGCACCCCGGTCGACCGCCTCGACGAGGTGCACCGCTCCTGGACCGAGGCCGTCTACGTCGTCGACGCCGTCCAAGCCCGGCTGAACTCCGCCGGTGCGGCCCGAGCGGACGCCGAGGCGGGTCTCGCCTCGGCGTCCGCAGAGGTGCCCGAGGCGGTCACCGGAGCGACGGCCGCCGATGTCGCCGCGGAGGTCGTCGTGCTGCGCGTGGCCGACGCTCTGCGAGCCGCGGACGCTGGCGACGGAGGCGAACGCGTGGTCTGGCCGGCCCGCGCGCTGGCCCGGCACGACGCCAACCACAACGGCAGCCTGCTCGAGACGCTGCGCGTGTACTTCGCCACGGTCGGCAACTCCGCCGAGGCCTCCCGCAGGCTGCACGTGCACTCGAACTCCCTGCGGCATCGGCTGGGACGGATCGAGGAGATCACCGGTCTGTCGACGGCCGAGCCCGCCGACAGGCTGTGGCTCGAACTCTCGGTGCTCACCCACGACCGCGCGAGGAGCTGAGCCCGGCGGCCCGGGGCGCCGGCAGCCCATTATGGTGTGAAACCTACAATCGGGTGCGGCAAAGATTGGCAGGTTATTGTCTGTTCGGCTAGGTCGATCGTTCTAAAGTGACAGGAGACCACGAACAGAGGACGGTATGGCAGACCACTCGATCCCGGACAGCCGGGCAAGGGCGATCAGGGCGATCGCCGAGACCAGCGATCACCTCGGTCGCGGTGACGCGGACGACCCCGATGCCGGTCGTGACGGGCACGCACGCGTGCCCGTCCTATCGGATCGGGACCCGGTGCTCGGACTCATGGACCTCGATTGGGTCGACGCCGCGTTCGAGCGGCTGAACTCGGCCTTCGCCTCGCAGCGGGACGTGCTCCACGCGGTGGCCTGCAAGGCCGTGCCGCTGCGTTCGCTGCTGCATCGCTACGCCGAGGCGGGAGCCGGCTGCGAGGTCGCCAGCCCCGGTGAGCTCGAACTCGCCCTCGAAGCCGGGTTCGCTCCCGAAGCGATCGTGTTCGACTCCCCGGCCAAGACCTGGACCGAACTGCGAAGGGCCGTCGATCTCGGTGTCTCGATCAACATCGACAACTTCGACGAACTGGCCCGCCTCGACACGATCCTGGCAGAACGCCGCCCCGGACCCGCCTCGGCGGAAGTGCCGCGTCCCGCCTCGGCGCGGATCGGCATCCGCATCAACCCGCAATCGGGCACAGGCGCGATCGGATCGCTGAGCACTGCCACCGAGACCTCGAAGTTCGGCATCGGGCTGGGTGATCCCGGTGCCCGCGAGAGCCTCATCGAGGCCTATCTTGCCAGGCCGTGGCTCAACCAGATCCACG
>Ga0209487_1001083_pt1 | contig 23416 bp, 20 predicted proteins | sample Poulit2012_FD_187524 | JGI IMG/M metagenome (GOLD analysis project Ga0209487, IMG submission 187524) | Agricultural soil microbial communities from Georgia to study Nitrogen management - Poultry litter 2012 (SPAdes) (version 2) | ecosystem: Environmental > Terrestrial > Soil > Agricultural land...
CGCCCGCGGACGCGCCGCCGGTCGCCGAGGACGTTCCGCCGCCGCCGGCCGACCTGCCCCCGCCCCCACCGGCGGATCTGCCCCCAGGGGAACTGCCGCCCCCGCCCGCGGACGACGTCCCGCCCCCGCCGGCTGACCTGCCGCCTCCGCCGGCCGACCTGCCGCCGCCCCCGGCCGACGGGCCGCCGGCCATGGAGGCGTTCACCGCGGTGCCGCCGTCGGATCTGCCGCCCGCCGACCCGGGTGCGCTGCCCGACCTGCAGGCGGTGCCGCAACCGGTGTTCGACGTCGCCAACCAGCTGATGACCGGGGAGAGCCCGGAGGGACTGGACCTGCCCCAGGAGATGCCGCGCGGCAACGACATTCCGCTCGACCTCGCCGGGCACCCGGACGCCGGCTACGTCCAGGAGCTCTGGCAGGCCATGCAGGATCAGGGGATCACCGACCCCGAGGCGATGGCCGCGCTGGCCGACCCCGAGGCTCAGCCCATCTGAGGCGCCCATCTGAGGCGCATCTGAGCACGCCGACATCGCCCCGACGAGTAGCGGGGCCGTCCCCGGCCGGGCCTTGAGGCCTGAGGCCTCAGGCCTTCTCAGGCCTCAGGCGGAGTTGACCCACTCGTCGGTGCCGTCGGCGAAGAATTGGTGTTTCCAGACCGGCAGCCGCGCCTTGACGGTGTCGACCAGCAGCGCGCAGGTCGCGAACGCCTCCCGCCGATGGTCGGCCGCCACCGCGGCCACCAGCGCGGCATCACCGATGTACAGGGTTCCGATGCGATGGCTGGCCGCCACGGCGCGCACGCCTTCGGCCGCTGCGGCGACCTCGGCGACCGCGGCGGCGAGCGCCTCCTGCGCCGACGGGTGCGCCGAGTACTCCAGGCGGAGCACCGATTGACCGTGGTCGTGGTCGCGGACCGCCCCGACGAAACCGACCACCGCCCCGGCCGCGCGGTGCCCCACCAGGTCCTCGTGGTCGGCGAGCACGATCGGCTCGGCGGTCAGCGCCGCACGCAACACTTCGGCCATCTACTCAAAACCCCCCGTCACCGGGTGTGGTCCCCGCCGGCGAGCTGGTCCAGGGCGTGGTCGAGAACATCGGCGAGCACACCGAGGCCGTCTTTGACCCCTCCGGTGGAGCCGGGCAGGTTCACCACCAGGGTCCGACCGGCCACCCCGACGACTCCGCGGGAGAGCACCGCGGTCGGCACCTTGGGCAACCCGGCGCGGCGGATCGCATCGGCCAGTCCGGGGATCTCGTAGTCGAGCATCGCGACCGTCTGAGCCGGGGTGTCGTCGGTCGGGGAGATGCCGGTGCCGCCGGTGGTGACGATCAGGTCCACCCCGACCGCGTCGCGTAGCGCGCGCCCCACCGGGTCGCCGTCGGCGACCACCTGGGGCTGGACCGCACCGAAGCCGCGTTCGGCCAGCCAGTCGGCGATGAGCGGGCCCGACCGGTCCTGGTAGCTGCCCGCCGCGGCGCGGGTCGAGGCGACGATCACGTGCGCGGTCCGCTCAGCCATCAGCGCTCCCATGTTCCGTGCCGGCCGCCCTCTTTGCGCAGCACCCGGACGTCGTCGATGCGGGCTTCCCGGTCCACGGCCTTCACCATGTCATAGAGGGTCAGCCCCGCCACGCTGACCGCGGTCAGCGCCTCCATCTCCACCCCGGTGCGGTCGGTGCTGCGCACCGCGGCGGTGATCGCCACGTCACGCTCCCCGATGGTGAAGTCGACGTCCACCCCGGTCAGCGCCAGTTGATGGCAGAGCGGGATGAGATCGCTGGTGCGCTTGGCGGCCATGACCCCGGCCAGTCGCGCGGTGGCCAGCGCGTCGCCCTTGGGCAATCCGCCCGCCGAGATCAGCTCGATCACCGCCGCCGAGGTCCGAAACACTCCGGCCGCGACCGCGGTGCGCCGGGTGGTCGACTTGTCGGTGACGTCGACCATGTGCGCCGCCCCGTGCTCATCGAGGTGGGAGAGCCCACCCGCCGGGTCCGGCGCCGGTGCTCCAGCCACCCCGCTCACGGCTACCGGTTGACGACGGTGACCGGATGCAGGTACGGCAGGTCATCCGACGGCAGCGGGAACTCCAGCTCACCGAACGGCGAGAGCGCCCCCGCCCGGTCGGTCGCCAGCTCGCTCACCGCGTGCTCGTCGGGGCCGACCTCCGGCCAGCCCTTATCCACGTACCTGCGTTTGTCCACCATGTCAGCCACGGCACCCATTCTGACAGGTCAGCCCCGGCGATGTCGGCAGGCGTCTGTTTTACGCTGGTCACCGATGACCGACAACACCCCGGATCTGCCGTTGGGGTCCTGGCTCACCGACCGGTCCGATGACCAGTTGGTCACCATGTTGACACTGCGGCCCGATCTCGCGCAGCCCCCGCCGGGCAGCATCGCCGCGCTCGCCGCCCGGGCCCAGGCGCGCCAATCGATCAACGCCGCCTGCGATGAGCTGGACTATCTGCGGCTGGCCGTGCTCGATGCCCTGCTGGTGTTGCACGCCGACCACACACCGGTGCCGATGGCGAAGCTGGTGAGCCTCATCGGCGAGCGCGCACCGGAGCCGGCGCTGCGCGAGACGGTCACCGACCTCACCGCACGGGCGCTGGTGTGGGGTGAGGACACCCTGCGGGTCGCCCCCGAGGCGGGCGCGGGTCTGCCGTGGCACCCGGGCCAGGTCACCGTCGAACACGAGACGCGCTCGTTCGCCGAGATCTCGGCCGCCCTCGACGGGCTCGACGAACCGCAACGAACGGTGCTCGATCGGCTCGTCGCGGAGTCGCCGCTGGGCCGGACCCGCGACGCCGGGCCCGACACCCCGCCGGAGCGTCCGGTGCCGCGCTTGCTCGCCGCCGGCCTGCTACGCCAACTCGACCATGAGACGGTCATCCTGCCACGCGCGGTCGGGCAGGTGCTGCGCGGCGAACAGCCCGGACCGCACACGCTGACCGCCCCCGACCCGGTGGCCTCGACCACCACCGACGCCGAGGTCGACGCCACCGCGGCCGGCGGCATCCTGGATCTGCTGCGCGAACTCGACGTCGTGCTCGACCACCTGGCGCGCGCCCCGGTCCCCGAGCTGCGCAACGGCGGGATCGGGGTGCGTGAGGCCCGGCGGCTGGCGAAATCCACCGGGATCGCCGAGACCCAGCTCAGCCTGATCCTGCAGCTCGCCGCGGGCGCCGGGCTCATCGCCAGCGGTCTGCCCGACCCCGAACCCGACGACGGTGACGGGCCGTTCTGGGCACCGACGGTCGGCGCCGACCGGTTCGGTGACCTGAGCACCGCCGGCCGCTGGCACGTGCTGGCCCGCACCTGGCTGGACCTGCCGTCGCGACCGTCGCTGATCGGGCGCCGCAGCCCGGACGGGAAGGCCTACGGCGCGCTGTCGGCGGAGCTGTACTCCACCGCGGCACCGCTGGATCGGCGGCTGCTGCTGCGGCTGTTGGCCGAGTTGCCGCCGGGCGCCGGGGTCGATGCCGCCTCGGCGTCGGCGGTGCTGGTGTGGCGCCGGCCCCGCTGGGCGCGCCGGCTGCAACCCGACCCGGTGGCCGACCTGCTGGAGGAGGCCCACCGGGTCGGGTTGGCCGGGCGGGGCGCGCTGAGCACGCCGGGGCGGTTGCTGCTCGACGAGGCCACCGCGGAGCCCACGCTGCTCGACGCGATGGAGCGGGCGCTGCCCGCCCCGCTCGACCACTTCCTGGTGCAGGCGGACCTGACCGTGGTGGTGCCCGGGCCGCTGGAGCGTGACCTCGCCGAGGAACTCGCGGTCGTCGCCGATGTCGAGTCGGCGGGCGCGGCGATGGTGTACCGGGTCAGCGAGTCCTCGATCCGCCGCGCGCTGGATGTCGGCCGCACCGGCAGCGGGGTGCAGGCGTTCTTCGAACGACGCTCCCGCACCCCGGTGCCGCAGGGATTGACCTATCTCATCGACGACGTCGCGCGCCGCCACGGTCAACTGCGGGTGGGGATCGCCGCGGCGTTCGTGCGCTGCGAGGACACCGCGCTGCTGGCCCAGGCGGTCGCCGGGCCGGCCGCCGAGCAGGCGGGCCTGCGGCTGCTGGCGCCCACGGTGGCCGTCGCCCAGGCGCCGATCGCCGAGGTGCTCACCGCGCTGCGTGCGGCCGGATTCGCCCCGGCCGCCGAGGACGCCAGCGGAACCGTCGTCGACCTCTCGCCGCGCGGGGCGCGGGTGCCCTCGGCGCCGCAGCGCCGGTTCTCCCGGCCGGTGCCCCCGGCCGGGCCCACCCGCGACACCCTCGGCGCCGTCGTCGCGGTGCTGCGCCGCACCGAGGGCGGCGCGAACGGCCCGGCGCGGCTGGATCCGGCCGACACCGTGGACCTGTTGAGACGGGCGGCGGCTGACCATGCCACCGTGCTCATCGGCTACATCGACCCGGCCGGGATGGCCAGCCAGCGGGTGATCTCCCCGGTGGCGGTGCGCGGCAGCCAGTTGCAGGCATGGGACTCCACCTCGGAACGGATGCGCGAATTCGCCATCCACCGCATCACCTCGGCGGTGGTGACCGCATCGGGATAATGGGCCCCATGACCGCCGACACGATCAACCGCGACGATGCGAAGGAGCGGCGCCGATGACCGATGGACCGCTCATCGTGCAGTCCGACAAGACGGTGCTGCTCGAGGTCGACCACGAGCGGGCCGGGGACGCGCGGGCGGCGATCGCGCCGTTCGCCGAACTGGAACGCGCCCCCGAACACATCCACACCTACCGGATCACCCCGCTGGCGTTGTGGAACGCCCGCGCCGCCGGACACGACGCCGAACAGGTCGTCGACGGGCTGGTCAGCTACTCCCGCTACGCGGTGCCGCAGCCGCTGCTGGTCGACATCGTCGACACCATGGCCCGCTACGGCCGCCTGCAGCTGGTCAAGAGCCCGGTCCACGGGCTGATCCTGGTCAGCCTCGACCGGGCGGTGCTCGAAGAGGTGCTGCGCAACAAGAAGATCGCCCCGATGCTCGGCGAGCGCATCGACGACGACACCGTGGCGGTGCATCCCAGCGAGCGCGGCCGCATCAAACAGCTGCTGCTCAAGATCGGCTGGCCCGCCGAGGACCTGGCCGGCTACGTCGACGGCGAGGCCCACCCGATCGGGTTGACCCAGGACGGCTGGCAGCTGCGCGACTATCAACAGATGGCGACCGACGCGTTCTGGGCGGGCGGCTCCGGCGTGGTGGTGCTGCCGTGCGGCGCGGGCAAAACGCTGGTCGGCGCCGCGGCCATGGCCACCGCGCGGGCCACGACGCTGATCCTGGTCACCAACACCGTGGCCGGACGCCAATGGAAACGCGAACTGCTGGCGCGCACCACGCTGACCGAGGACGAGATCGGCGAGTACTCCGGGGAGCGCAAGGAGATCCGGCCGGTCACGATCGCCACCTACCAGGTGATCACCCGGCGCACCAAGGGCGAGTACCGCCACCTGGAGCTCTTCGACAGCCGCGACTGGGGGCTGATCATCTACGACGAGGTGCATCTGCTGCCCGCCCCGGTGTTCCGGATGACCGCCGATCTGCAGTCGCGACGGCGGCTCGGGCTGACCGCCACCCTGATCCGCGAGGACGGCCGCGAAGGCGACGTGTTCTCGTTGATCGGACCGAAACGCTACGACGCCCCGTGGAAGGACATCGAGGCCCAGGGCTGGATCGCCCCCGCCGAGTGCATCGAGGTGCGGGTGACGATGACCGACAACGAGCGGATGCTCTACGCCACCGCCGAACCCGACGAACGCTACCGGCTGTGCTCGACCGCGCACTCCAAGATCGCGGTGGTGCGCTCGATCCTGGCCAAGCACCCCGGGGAGCAGACGCTGGTGATCGGCGCCTACCTCGACCAGTTGGAGGAACTCGGCGACCGGCTCGACGCCCCGATCATCCAGGGGTCGACCAAGACGGCCGCCCGCGAGGCGCTGTTCGACGCGTTCCGTCGCGGCGAGATCACCACCCTGGTGGTCTCCAAGGTCGCCAACTTCTCCATCGACCTGCCCGAGGCCGCGGTGGCGGTGCAGGTGTCGGGGACGTTCGGGTCCCGCCAGGAGGAGGCCCAGCGGTTGGGCCGGCTGCTGCGCCCCAAGGCCGACGGCGGCGGCGCGGTGTTCTACTCGGTCGTCTCCCGCGATAGCCTCGACGCCGATTACGCCGCGCATCGGCAGCGGTTCCTCGCCGAGCAGGGCTACGGCTATCTCATCCAGGACGCCGACGACCTGCTCGGCCCGGCCGTGTGATCCGCGGTGTTTCCTGGGTCACCCGGGGGAGACAGCAGAAGGTGAGATCGGCTAACATTTCACCATGATCACCAGGACCGCTCTCGCGCTGCGTGCCGCCGGCACCGCACTGGCGGTGGGGCTGGCCGCGCCGGTGTTCGCCGGGCCGGCCGCCGCCGACTCCACCGACGACTACCCGATCCCGCGGCGCATCATCGCCACCGACTGCACCGCCGAGCAGATCCTGGCAGCGGCACGCGACTTCAAACCGATCTACTACGACCGCTACATGGCCGACTACAACAACAAGTCCCCCGACGTGCAGCAGCGCACCCGCGACAAGTTCCACTGGTTCTTCTCGATCAGCCCGGCTGAGCGGCGCGCCTACTCCGAGGAGATGGCGACCAACATCTACCACGACCCGTTGGTGTTCGACTGGCCCAACCACGCCAAGATCTTCTTCAACAACAAGGGTGTGGCCGCCGCGGAGACCGAGAACTGCATGAACTACCCCGCCGACGACCCCTCGGTGTGGATCCGATGAGGGGCATGCGCGCAACGGTGTTCGCCGCGCTCGCGGCGCTTCCCGTGGCGTTGGCTGTCCCGGCGCACGCCGACGACGTCGACTCCGAGTTCAACAGGCAGTTGCAGACCTACGGCATCTACGCGCCGAAGGACAAGAACGCCTACCTGGCCAAGATCACCTGCCACCGGCTGGGCACCCACCTGGATGCCAACGCCGCGGAGTCGATCGGCTTTTTGAGCAAGAACCTCGATCGGCACAGCACCGAGGCGCAGAAATGGCAATTCCTGGGCACCTCGATCACCACCTACTGCCCGGATCTGAGCTACGTCGTGGAGCAGGCGGCCGCCCAACACTGACGCTCCGCCGCGTCGTCGGCTGCTAGGTTTCCCCCATGACCAGCCGCTCGGTTCCCGGCGGGGTGGTGCACGCGCTGCCCGACGACCTGCACGCCGCGCTGGTCGCCGATCCGGCGATCCTGGCCGCGTGGTGCGACATCACACCGCTGGCCCGCAACGAATTCATCTGCTGGGTCGAGGACGCCAAGCAGGCGACGACCCGCCGGCGCCGCATCCGCCGCACCGGTGAGGAACTCGCCGAGGGCAAGCGCCGGCCGTGCTGCTGGCCGGGGTGCCGGCACCGGGAGCGCACCGGCAGGCCGTGAGCCCGGCGGCGGCCGGGCTTACGACCGGCCGGCCGGCAACTGCTCGGTCTCGGTCTCCTCGGCCGGAACCGGCGACGGGGGCGGCTCGAACTCCCACGGCTTCTGCGGCCACCAGAACCAGCGGCCCAACAGCACCGCGATCGACGGGGTCATAAACGAGCGCACCACCAGCGTGTCGAAGAGCAGACCCAGCCCGATCGTGGTGCCCACCTGGCCGATGACGATCAGCTCGGAGACCGCCATCGACATCATGGTGAACGCGAACACCAACCCGGCCGCGGTGACGACCGATCCGGTCCCCCCCATGGCACGGATGATGCCGGTCTTCATCCCGGCGTAGACCTCTTCGCGGAAGCGCGCCACCAGCAACAGGTTGTAGTCGGCACCGACGGCCAACAGGATGATCACCGACATCGCCAGCACCATCCAGTGCAGGTCGATGCCGAGGATGTGCTGCCAGAACAGCACCGACAACCCGAACGAGGCGCCCAGGGAGACCGCCACCGTGCCCACGATCACCACGGCCGCCACGATCGCTCGGGTGATGATCAACATGATGATGAAGATCAACGCCAGCGAGGCGAGCCCGGCGATCATCAGGTCGATCGCGCTGCCCTCGGACATGTCCTTGAAGGTGGCCGCGGTGCCGGCCAGATAGATCGTCGACCCCTCCAGCGGGGTGCCCTTGATCGCCTCCTTGGCGGCGGTCTTGATCGGCTCGATGTGCTTGATGCCCTCCGGGGACATCGGATCTCCCTCGTGGGAGATGATGAAGCGCACCGCGTGTCCGTCCGGTGAGAGGAACATCTTCATCCCGCGCTCGAAGTCGGGGTTGTCGAAGGCCTCCGGCGGCAGGTAGAACGAGTCGTCGTTCTTCGACTCGTCGAACGCCTTGCCCATGGCGGTCGAATTCTCCTGCATGGCGTTCATCTGATCCTGCAGACCCTTCTGGGTCTGGTACATGGTCAGCATGTAGGTCTTCATGTTCTTCATCGTCGAGATCATCCGCGGCATCAACGCGACCATCTGCGGCATCAGCTCATCGAGACGGTCCATGTCCGGCAGGATGTCGGTGAAGTCCTCGGTCATCAGGTCGACCCCGTCGAGCGCGTCGAAGATCGACCGCAGCGCGTGGCACACCGGGATGTCGAAACAGTGTGGCTCCCAATAGAAATAGTTGCGGATCGGCCGGAAGAAGTCGTCGAAGTCGGCCAATGCGTCCCGCATCCCCTCGATGTCGTGGACCATCGAGTGCATCTTGGTGACCATGCTGTGCGTGGTGTCGGCCATGCTCGTGGTGATCGACTGCATCTCCTCCATCGTGTCGATGGTGGTCTGGATGTCGTCGGCCTGCTTGAGCATGTCGGCCATCATGTCCTGCTGATACGTCTGGTTCATCTGCTGGGTGACACCGTTCATCGAGATCTGGAACGGGATCGAGGTGTGCTCGATCGGGGTGCCCAGCGGCCGGGTGATCGCCTGCACCCGGCCGATGCCCTCCACCTGGAAGATGGCCTTGGCGATCTTGTTGATGACCAGGAAGTCCGACGGGTTGCGCATGTCGTGATCGGTCTCGATCATGAGCAACTCGGGGTTCATCCGCGCCTGCGGGAAGTGCCGGTCGGCGGCGGCGTACCCGACGTTGGCGGGAAGGTCGTCGGGCAAATACTGGCGGTCGTTGTAGCTGGTCCGGTAGCCGGGCAGGGTGAGCAACCCGATCAGCGACAACCCGATGGTGGCGACCAGGATGGGTCCGGGCCACCGGGTGATCGCCGCGCCGACCTTGCGCCAGCCGCGCACCCGCATCGCGCGTTTGGGTTCCAGCAGCCGGAACCGGCTGGCGATCGCCACCACCGCGGCGCCCATGGTCAACGCCGCCGCCACCACGGTGACCATGCCGATCGCCAGCGGGATACCCAGCGACCGGAAGTAGGGCAGGTTGGTGAAGTGCAGGCAGAAGGTGGCGCCGGCGATCGTCAGCCCGGAGCCCAGGATCACGTGACCACTGCCGTGGTACATGTCGTAGAAGGCCGTGACCCGTTCCATGCCCCGGGTTCGGGCCTCCTGATATCGGCCGATCAAAAAGATCGCGTAGTCGGTGGAGGCGGCGATCGCCAACGTGACCAGCAGGTTGGTCGCGAACGTCGAGAGGCCGATGATCTCGTGATAGCCGAGGAAGGCCACCACCCCGCGCGCCGCCGACAGGGTCAGCGCCACCGTGGCGAGCACAATCACCGTCGTCACCAGGGAGCGGTACACCAGCAGCAGCATGATCGTGATCACCAGGAACGTGACCGCGGTGATCATCTGCATGCTGCGGTCACCGGCGATGTGCTGGTCGGCCGAGAGCGCCGCCGGGCCGGTGACGTAGACGTCGAGTCCCTCCGGCTTGTCGCCGGTGTCGGCCACGATGTCCTGGGCGGCGCGCACCGACTCGTTGGCCAGGCTCTCGCCCTGATTGCCGCGCAGGTACACCTGGACGTAGGCGGCCAGGTTGTCCGAACTCTGCGACCCGGACGCGGTCAGCGGGTCGCCCCAGAAGTCCTGGACGTGTTCGACGTGGTCGGTGTCCTCGCGCAGATTGGCGACCATCCGGTCGTAGAACTCGTGGTCCTGATCGCCGAGCGGGCGGTCTCCCTCGAGCACGATCATCACCGAGCTGTTCGACTGGAACTCCTCGAACACCGCGCCGATGCGTTTCATCGCGACCATCGACGGCGCGTTGTCCGGCGACATCGACACCGTGCGCATCTCGCCGACGACTTCCAGTTGGGGCACGACGACGTTGAGCACCACGATGCCGGCCACCCAGGCCAACAGGATCGGTGCCGCCAAGCGCCGGATCCACAACGGAATGCGGTCGCGCTTAGGGCTGGGCTGACGTTCGACGGCCGCCGAATGCGTATTGCTCATGCGGATTTCACCAGGCAGAAGGTTTGGGCGTGCACGCCGTCGACGACTCTCTCATCCTTGAGCTCGTCGTCGACGATGATCCGGCAACCCAGGGTATTGGGCTCGCCTTGGGCCACGATGTTGGGACTGACCGCCGGGTTGGTCGACTCCAGGGTCAGCGACCACGGCAGCACCGCCCCGTCCTCACGCTGGGGTTGGGCGTCGAGATCGAGGTAGTTGATGTCGACTCTGGCACCGGCCGGACCGAAGATCTCGTAGGTGACGACCTTCGGGTTGAACGGTTCGGTGTCCTCAAACGCCGGGCTGGAGACGCCGCCGGCGCCCTCGATGCCGAAGAACCCCCGGATGCGGTGCACGGTGAACCCGGTGACAACGACGACGACCACGATGACCAGCGGCATCCAAGTGCGTTTGAGCACCCTCAATTGACTGCCCCGTTCTGAGTTGCTGGTTGCAGGTGGCGGACCGACCCGCCGCAGGCCGACCCACGTTGCGCCATCACCGCGACGACCCAACGCGGGGCTTAGATTAGCTTATTTAAGTGTCTTGACGGTACCCAGCCCGCGCACGCCGTGGCGCGACCGCTATGCCGCACCGCCCGAGCATAACCCCAGGCCAACCCGGTTCACCGGCCGGGCCGCGCCGCGGTGGAGCCGCCAGATTGTGCGGTGCGTCACACTCGGGCGCGGCGACCGAGTCGGCCACATCCGGGCCGCTGCGCACGATCGCCCGCCCGGCCCGCAGACGCCGGCCCGCAGACGCCGGAGCCCCCACCCGTCGGGCTGGGGGCTCCGGTCGGCCTGCTTCAGGTCGTTACAGCAGCGAGCTCGGCGGGGTGAACTGGTCGCCGTAGCGGGCCGCCAGTTCCTTGGCGCGCGCGACGAAGCCGGCTTTGCCCCCGGGGTAGCCGACGATGTACTGGGCGGTGCCGCCGGTCCACGGTGGGAACCCGATGCCCATGATCGCGCCGATGTTGGCGTCGGCGGTCGACGTCAGCACCCCCTCGTCGAGGCACTTCTGGGTCTCGAGCACCTCGGCGAACAGCATCCGGTCGATCATGTCCTGCAGCGGGATCTCGGTGGACCCGCTGTTGAACACCTCCCGCAGGCCGGGCCACAGGCCGACCCGCTTGCCGTCGGCGTACTCGTAGAAGCCGGCGCCCTTGAGTCGGGAGGGTCGCCCGATCTCGATCATCTTCTCCACGACGATCTCGTTCATCTGCTTCTCGTAGGTGCCCCCGGCGGCCTCGACGCCTTCACGGGTCGCCACCGCGATCTTGTGCATCAGCTCCAGGTTGAGCTCGTCGGAGAGCTGCAACGGCGGCGCCGGGTAGCCGGCCTGGTTGCCCGCCTGCTCGATGCTGGCCGGTTCCACACCCTCGCCGAGCATCGCCAGCGCCTCGTTGATGAAGGTGCCGATCACCCGGGAGGTGTAGAAGCCGCGGGAGTCGTTGACCACGATCGGGGTCTTGCGGATCGCGAGCACGTAGTCGAAGACCCGCGCGAGGGTCTCATCGGAGGTCTTCTCCCCCTTGATGATCTCCACCAGCGGCATCTTGTCGACCGGGGAGAAGAAGTGAATCCCGATGAAGTCCTCCTGGCGCTTCACCCCGGTCGCCAGACCGGTGATCGGCAGCGTGGAGGTGTTCGACCCGAGCACCGCGTTGGGTTCGACGACGTCCTCGATCTCTTGGAAGACCTGGTGTTTGAGGTCCTGGCTTTCGAAGACGGCCTCGATCACGAAGTCCACACCGGCCAGGTCGGCGGCGTCGGCGGTCGGGGTGATCTTGTCCAGCAGCGCCGCGGATTTCTCCTCGGTGGTCTTGCCGCGCGAGAGCGCCTTGGCCTCCAGCTTCTCCGAATAGCCCTTGCCCTTCTGGGCGGCCTCCAGCGACACGTCCTTGAGAACCACCTCGTAGCCGGCCTTGGCCGACACGTAGGCGATCCCGGCGCCCATCATGCCGGCGCCGAGCACCCCGACCTTGGTGATCGGGGTCTGCTCGATGCCGTCGGGACGGCTGCCCCCGTTGTTGATGGTCTGCAGGTCCAAGAAGAACGCCTGGATCATGTTCTTGGCGACCTGGCCGGTGACCAGCGAGGTGAAGTAGCGGCTCTCGATGCGGCTGGCGGCATCGAAGTCGACCGCCGCCCCCTCGACCGCGGCGTCGAGGATGGCCCGCGGCGCGGGCATCGGGGAGCCCTTGAGCTGCTTTTTCAGCAGCGCCGGGAACGACGGCAGGATCTGCGCCAGCCCCGGCGAACTCGGGGTGCCGCCGGGCATCTTGTAGCCCTTGGCGTCCCACGGCTGGGTGTGGGCCTCCGGGTTGGCCTTGATCCACGCCTTGGCGGCGGGCAGCAGCTCCTCGACGGTGCCCACCAGCTCGTCGACCAGGCCGATCTCCTCGGCCTTGGCCGGCTTGAACCGGGTGCCCTGGCTGAGCACCTCCATGAAGGCCTTCTGGATCCCGAACATGCGCACGGTGCGGGTGACCCCACCGCCGCCGGGCAGCAGGCCGAGGGTCACCTCGGGCAGCCCGAGCTGGCTGCCCTTGACGTCGGCGGCGATGCGGTGATGACAGGCCAACGCGATCTCCAGTCCCCCGCCGAGCGCGGCGCCGTTGATCGCCGCGACCACCGGCTTGCCGAAGGTCTCCAGCGTGCGCAGCGTCTTCTTGATGTGCTCGACCTGGTCGAACGACTGCTGGGCGTTCTCCGGGCCGACCTGGATCATCGCCTTGAGGTCACCACCGGCGAAGAAGGTCTTCTTGGCGCTGGTGATCACCACACCGGTGATCGAATCCTTCTCGGCGACAAGACGGTCCACGGCCTTGTCCATCGACTCGGTGTAGTGCTCGTTCATGACGTTGGCCGAGCCGGTCGGGTCGTCCAACGTCAGGGTGACGATGCCGTCGGCATCCTTGTCCCACTGAATGGTGTTCTCTGCCATTGTTGTTCGAAACCCTCTCAGACTCGCTCGATGATGGTGGCCACGCCCATGCCGCCGCCGACGCACAACGTGATCAGCGCGCGGCGGGCACCCCGGCGCTCCAGTTCGTCGACCATGGTTCCGGTGATCATGGCGCCGGTGGCGCCCAGCGGGTGGCCCATCGCGATGGCGCCGCCGTTGACGTTGAGTTTCTCGTCGGGGATGCCCAGGTCCTGCTGGAACTTCAGCACCACCGAGGCGAAGGCCTCGTTGAGCTCGAACAGGTCGATGTCGTCGACGGTCAGCCCGGCCCGGTCGAGCACCTTGCGGGTGGCCGGCGTGGGCCCGGTGAGCATGATGACCGGGTCCGCGCCGCTGGTGGCGGTGGCCACGATCCGCGCCCGCGGGGTCAACCCCTGCGAGGCGCCGGCCTTCTCGCTGCCGACCAGCACCAGCGCGGCACCGTCGACGATGCCCGAGCTGTTCCCGCCGGTGTGGACGTGGTTGATCTTCTCCACGTAGTGGTACTTCTGCAGCGCCACCGCGTCGAAACCACCCATCTCGCCGACGCCGTCGAAGGCGGTCTTGAGCTTGCCCAGTCCCTCGAGCGTGGAGTCCGGGCGCATGTGCTCGTCGTGGTCGAGGACGACCAGGCCGTTCTGGTCACGCACCGGCACCACCGACTTGGCGAAGTACCCGCCCGACCACGCCGCGGCCGCCTTCTGCTGGCTGCGCAGCGCGTAGGCGTCGACGTCCTCGCGGGAGAAGCCCTCGATGGTGGCGATCAGGTCCGCGCCGATGCCCTGCGGCACGAACCCGACGCTGTAGTTGGTCTCCGGGTCCAGCGCCCAGGCGCCGCCGTCGGAGCCCATCGGCACCCGGCTCATCGACTCCACGCCCCCGGCGAGCACCAGGTCGTCCCAGCCGGAGCGGACCTTCTGCGCGGCGGTGTTGATCGCCTCGAGCCCGGAGGCGCAGAACCGGTTGAGCTGCACCCCGCCGGTGGTGTCGGGCAGATCGGCCGCGAGCACCGCGGTGCGCGCGATGTCGCCGCCCTGGTCGCCCACCGGGGAGACCACCCCGAGGATGACGTCGCTGATCAGGGTCTCGTCGAGGTCGGGGAACCGGTTGCGCAGCTCGCGCACCAGCCCGACCACCAGGTTGAGCGGTTTCACCTCGGTCAGCGAGCCGTTTCGCTGCTTGCCGCGCGGGGTTCGGATGGCCTCGTAGATGAAGGCTTCGTCGGACATGACCGTCTCTTCTTCCAATCGCAGTTGAACTTCGCAGAGCCGTGTACGAGGGAGAGTAGTCCCTGCCTCCCCAGGCTAACAGGGGTCTCTATCAACCTGTTGGTTGGGAGGTGGGTCCGGCCGGCGGCGCCTCCCCGCAGCCCCCGGTCCCGATACGCTCGACGCCCATGACGGTCTCGCGCCTGCGGCCCTACACCGCCACCACCATTTTCGCCGAGGTGTCGGCGCTGGCGACCCGCGTCGGCGCGGTCAACCTGGGCCAGGGCTTTCCCGACGAGGACGGGCCGGCGGCGATGCTGGCCGCGGCCCGCGACGCGATCGCCGCCGGGGTCAACCAGTATCCGCCGGGCATGGGCACCCTCGCGTTGCGCGAGGCGGTCGCCGCCCAGCGCCGCCGCCACTACGGCATCGACTACGACCCGCAGACCGAGATCCTGGTGACCGTGGGGGCGACCGAGGCCATCGCGGCCGCGCTGATCGGTCTGGTCGAACCCGGCACCGACGTGCTGGTCATCGAGCCGTTCTACGACTCCTACTCCCCGGCGATCGCGATGGCCGGGGCACGCCGGGTGGCGGTGCCGCTGGTGGCCGACGGCACCGGGTTCGCCCTCGATCTCGACGCGCTGCGCGCCGCGCTCACCCCGGCGACGCGGGCGCTGATCGTCAACTCCCCCCACAACCCGACCGGGGCGGTGTTCACCGAGACCGAACTGGCCGGGCTGGCGCAGCTGGCCGTCGAGACCGACCTGCTGGTGATCACCGACGAGGTCTATGAGCACCTGGTCTTCGACGGCCGCCGGCACCGGCCGCTGGCCGGCTTCCCGGGGATGGCGCGGCGCACCGTCAGCATCTCCAGCGCGGCGAAGATGTTCAGCTGCACCGGCTGGAAGATCGGCTGGGCGTGCGGCCCGGCGGAGCTGCTGGCCGGGGTGCGCGCCGCCAAACAGTATCTGAGCTACGCCGCGGGGGCACCGTTCCAACCGGCGGTGGCGTTGGCGCTGGACACCGAGGACGACTGGGTGGCCGAGCAACGGCGGGTGCACCGACGCCGCCGCGACCGGTTGGCCGCCGGACTGGCGCAGATCGGCTTCGCGGTGCACGACAGCGTCGGCACCTATTTCCTGTGCGCCGATCCGCGCCCGCTCGGCGTCGACGACGGCGCCGCGTTCTGCGCCGAACTCCCGGAACGGGTGGGGGTGGCGGCGATCCCGATGTCGGCGTTCTGCGATCCGGACGCTCCGCAGTTCCACCGGTGGCGCCACCTGGTCCGGTTCACGTTCTGCAAACGCGACGACACGATCGCCGAGGGGCTGCGCCGACTGGCGGCGCTGCGCGATTAAGGGCTCCCGCCGGCGTGTTTGGCCGCCAACCCGGTCATCACCTGATCGCGCAGCCGCTCGGTGGCGATCTCCAGGACGAGTTTGCTGGCCCGTTTGACGATGAACGCCGGGATCGGCCCGGACGGCTCCACGGTGATGTCGAAGCGCACCCGGGTGCGGTCCACGCCCTCGGGGCGCAGGTTGTACTCCACGTGCTGGGCGCGCTGCTGGAAGGTGGATTTGGCGTCCCAGATCACCCAGGTGGGGCCCCAGTGGTATTCCAGGATCTCCTTGTCGACCAGCCCGAGGACTTTCACCGTCGCCCGCACGTGGTGCGGCCGGCCGTCGGCGTAGGTGTCGAGCACCTCGATGCGTTTGTGCACCGGCGACCACGACGTCAACATCTCGACGTCGGCCAGCGCCCGCAGGATCGTGTCCACCGGGGCGTCGATGATCACCTCACGGGATGCTCGTACAGCCATCAACTACCACGGTAGTCCGCTTCGCGGGCGCCGGTCGGGTTTCCGGCGACCGGTCACCGGCACCGCGTCGACGCCGGTGGCAATTCCGGTGCGGTCAGCCTTTTTTGACCTTGAGCACCTGTTTGCGCAGACCGTCGGTGGCGGTCTCCATGCCGCCCTTCATCGTGCGCTTGAGCAAAAAACCGGGCAGCGGCACCGCCAGATCGATCTCCATGTCGAACCGGACGGCGGTCTTCTGCCCCTGCGGGGTCAGGGTGTATTTGGCGTCCTGGGCCTTGAGCTGGCCGGCCGAGACCAGCGTCCAGCTCACCGCGTTGTCGCCCCAGGTGTATTCGACGACCTGCTCGTCGGTGAGACCGGCGGCCTTGATCGTCATCTTGACCTGCCGGGGGCGACCGTCGTCGTAGGTGTCGAGTATCTCCGCGCTCTGGTACTGCGGCGACCACGTCGGGGTGGCCTCGACGTCGGCGATCACGGCCAGGATCTCCTCCGGGGAGGCTTCGATGACGACGTCGCGGGAATCCTTCACTGCCATGGCTGCAGACCTTAGCGGGCGCGGCGAGCCGCGGGACGGTTTTGCTCAGTTGACCGGCGCGGTGAGAAACGGGCGGTCCACCCCGGCGCCGGGCCCGTCGAAGTGCCACCACTCGCCGGAGTAGACGCTGAGCCCGCCGGCGGCCATCGCCGCGGTCAGCCGGGCGCGGTTGTCCCGGGCGGTGGCGCTGAGGCCGTCGGTGGCCCCGGCGTGCGCGCGGGCGGTGAAGTCGTCGAACCCGGTGCCCATGTCGGCCAGGCACAGGCCGTCGCCGAGGCGGCGCTCCGGCGGGCACGGGCTCTGCGCGGCGGCCAGGGTGACATCCACCGAGCGGCCCGCCTCGTGGCTGCGCGCCGCCGTGCCCGGACGCGCCACCCAGGCCGGGTCGGGCACCACCTCGAACATGCGGACCTGCACCGCATGCGGCCGGTAGCAGTCCCAGAACACCAGCCGTTCGCCGCCGGCGCGCAGCGTCGCGGCCGCGGCGGCCAGCCCGTCGGCCATCGACCGGTGCACCAGGCAGCGGGCGTCGGCGGGATAGAGCTGCACCCCGGTGAAATTGTCGGGGGTGGCGTAGCGCAGGTCGATCACCGCGTCGGGCACCACGGCGCGCACGTCGGTGAGGCCGTCGGCGGTCGCCGCCGGGCTCACCGGCGGGACGTCGGCGCCCGCCGGGCTCACCGGCACACCGCAGGCGAGGACCCCGAGGAGCACCGCCACCGCCACCGCACGCGCCATGGGTGTCACCGTAGGCGATGGCGCCGCTCACCGCGGTGCGGTGCAGTGCCCGCCCGGCCAGGCGTCGCGGTGGGTACGCACCCAGTCGCCGAGCGCGTCGAGCATGGCCACCCCGGTGGCGAAACTGCCGTCGTCGGGGTCGGCGGCCAGCGCCACCCCGATCGTGCCGCCGGCGGTGTCCAGCAGCGCCAGCTGGCGCACCAGGTACCCGCCGTCGCGGTCGGGCCCCCAGCCGCCCTTGGTGGGGGTGTCGGGGCCGGCCAGGCCCCACTGTTGGGCGGCGCTGATGTGGCGCATCCGCTCGAGCACCGACTCGGCGTCGGGCACACACGGCAGCGTGTAGGCGAACCGGGCCGCGTCGGTCTGCGCCCACTGGGTCTGCCCGAACGGGCTGTACGGCGGGTACACCTGGCGGGTCTGCACCACGGTGTCGGCGCTGGCGCCCTCGGCGAGCACCGCATGGACCTGCGCGCCCGCGTCGGCCGGATCGCCGAGCAGCTGCCACAGCGCCATCGCGGCGTCGTTGTCGGAGACGGTGATGGCCCGGGTGACCAGCGGTGCGGCGGTGGCGGCATCCACCCGCAGCGCGGCAATCGAGATCGCCACCTTGATCGTCGACCAGGCCGCCCCGCCGGACCAGTCACCGAAGCGCCGTTCCGCACCGTCGGCGACGATGGCCAGCCCGATCGCCCCGGCGGGCAGACCGGCCCGCAGGTCGGCGAAGCTGGCTTCGAGGGCAGGCGGTGGCGCCGTCACCGAGGCGGGCGTACTCTGCGGCCCGGCCGACGACGACGGTGGCGTGGCACGCTCGGCGACCCGACCGCAGCCACAAGCCCCGATCAACACGGCGGTGACCAACAGGATCCGCACGAGCGCGCGGCGGGCGCTACTGGAGCTAATAGAGGTAGACACGCGCGTTGTTGCCGCCTTCGCAGGTGATCCAGTCGTCGGTGCCGCGCACCGCACAGCGCATGACGAATTCGCCGTCACGGGTGCATGCGGTGTCGCCGCTCTCGCCGCACGGGCGCGAACCGGGTGCCGCGATCTCCCGCGAGGTTTCGGTGGCCGGGCCCGCCCGCCAGTAGGCCGCCAACACGTTGCGGGTGAACACGCAGCTGGTCTCCGCCGAGCCGCGCAACGCGTGGCTGCCGAAGACGTCACCGGCCCCGTGGACGAACCCGGTGTCGCAGGACGCACCGAGCGTATCGGGACCGTGGACTGCCGGCGGCAAGACCGGGGCGCGGGTGGTCTCGAGCGTCGGTGCCGGCTGCATCGGCGGTGACGGACTCAGCCGTGGCGACGACGGTGGTGCCGTGGACTGCGGGGTGGAGCTCTGGCCGATGAGCACACCGAGGGTGATGCCGACGGCGGCCAGCACCACCACACCCGCGGCGATCAACGTCGGCAGCAGCCAGCCCGGCGGGCCCGCGGGCACCGGCGGCGCGGCGGGCGGCGGCGCGGCGACCGCACCCCGCACCTCGGTGGCGGCCTGGACGTGGGCGGCGGCCATGGTGGGGTAGGCGCTCTGCGCCGCCGACCGCGCCGGTGGGGACAGGGCGCGGGCGGCGGCGCGCACCAGCGCCCCGGCACTGCCGTAGCGGTCGTCGGGTTGCTTGGCCATCCCGCGGGCGATCACCGCGTCGAAGGCGGTCGGGACCGCCGCGACGACCGCGCTCGGCGCCGGCGGCGGCGCGTAGAGATGCTCGGTCATCACCTGGGCCAGGGTGTCGGCGAGGAACGGTTGGCGGCCGGTCAGGCATTCGAACAACACACAGGCCAACCCGTAGACGTCGACCGAGGCGGTGGCGGCGCCGCCGCCGAGACGTTCCGGCGCCAGGTAGGCCAGGGAGCCGACCGTCATCCCCGCCTTGGTCAGCCGCGTCTCCCCGGCCTGCTCGGCGATCCCGAAGTCGAGCAGGTAGGCGAAATCGCCGTCGGCGACGATGATGTTCTCCGGTTTGACGTCGCGGTGGATGACCCCGCCGGCGTGGGCGGCGTCGAGCGCCTCGGCGACCTGGGTGCAGACCGCGACCGCCCGGGCCGGTTCCAGCGGCCCGGCGGCGAGCACGTCACGCAGATTGTCGCCGTGGACCAACCGCATGTCGATGTAGAGCCGGGTGTCGATCTCGCCCCAGTCGTGGATCGGGATGACGTGCGGCTCGGCCAGCTGGGCGGCGGCATGGGCCTCGCGGGTGAACCGGCGCCGGTAGTCCTGGTCGGCGGAGTAGTCCTCCAGCAGGATCTTCAGCGCGACCGTGCGGCCCTTCTCGGTGTCGACCGCCTCGTAGACCTCACCCATCCCGCCGCGTCCCAGCAGCCGGACGAGCCGATACTTGCCGAACCGGGTGCCGGCCCGTGTCGGTGTGGTCGAGCCCATCGCGCACCACCCCCTCGACGGAAATTGTCGCTCCAGTCAATCACGACGGACCGGTCATACGCAGCGAAAACGCGTCGTGCGTCGACGGGTCCGAGCCGATTGCACGGCGGGCCCGTCGCCCTGCCGCGAGGTTCTCCCGGTTCCGCGCCCGCACCGACGGCAGCCTCACCTCCGACGGCCCGACCCCCGGAGTGCCGGAGTGCCGGAGTGCCGGAGCGCCGCCGGCGGTAGGCCACCTTCTCGCCGCCCGATTTCTGATGCCGACCGCACCGTGATTTCCCTTCTTCGCTGATTCCCGTGAAATGCCCCCCACGGCGCCGGGTAAATTTGCAGACCGAAACGCTGAGCAAACCCGATGTGAGAGGAAACAGTGAGGGCGAAGAGAGCGCGCGCCGCGGTCAGCGTGGCGGTATCGCTGGTTGTGCTCACCGGGTGCACCACCGTCTACACCGGCGTGGGGGTCCGTGACCCGCACGCCGACCCCGACGCGGTCAACGCCGGGCTGCTCGACACCGGTGATTTCGCCACCAAACCGAGCGAACCGCTGGGCAACGCCACCAGCCGTGACGCCGGCGCCCTGGTCGAGGCCCGCCGGATGGCCGACGCGGTGCTGGTGCCGTCCGAGATCGACGCCCGGCTGTTGGACTCGGGCAAATCGCCCACCCCGTTCGGCAATCCGGGGAGTCTCTCGTCGGTCTTGTACGACAATCCTGCGATCCCCGCGGTGGCCGGCAAACACAATTTCGTGGCCGGGTTTTTGACCGGCCGCAAGGCGACGGATCTGACGTTTCTGGAGTTCACCCATATCGTGATGCGCTTCGCCAGCCCCCAAGACGCCACCGACGCCGCCAAAGACTTCGCCGAGCACAGCGAGACGGTCCCGGCGGGGTCCAGCTACACCCGAAGCCCCCACCCCATCGCCGATCACCCCGACATCCGGGCCTTCCGCGACGCGAAAGAGGGCGGTGATTTTCGGGGCCTGCTCACCTACACCGCCCACGGTCCGTACGTGATCGCCGACATGATCAGCGGTGACGACCTCGACGGCGCCGTGGCGCTGGCGGTGGCCAGCGTCGACAAGCAGGGCCCGGCCCTCGATGGTTTCCAGGCGACCCCGGTCGACGAACTGGCCTCCATGCCGCTGGACCCCACCGGGCTGCAGGCACGAACCCTGCCGGTCCCCAAGGACGCATCGAACGCCGCGTCGGCGGGGGTCTACGGTGCGCACGGGGCCCTGCATTTCATGATCAACCCGCTGCGGGCGCAGAAACTCTTCGATGACACCGGGCTGACCAACCTCTCGCGCGGATTCGCCATCGTCTACGAGACCCGCGATTCGACGGCCGCCGCCGAGGTCGCCGACGACATCGTGGCCGAGATCGGCGAGCAGAAGTACCCCACCTACAGCCCCGACGAGCCCGTCAGCGGCATGCCGGCGGCGCGCTGCCTGAAACCCGGCGACGAGTCGTTCCACCCGGCGTTTCGCTGTGTGGTCCACGTGGACCGCTACGCGGTCGAGGCCGCCGGCCCGAGTTCGCTGGAGGCTCGCCGCGCTCTGGCCGCCCAGTACGTGATGCTGACCGCGAAATGAGAGCCCACCCGATGACCGACGAGCAAGCGAGGCCGCGATGACCATGCCCGCCGGAGCCCAGGTATCCGGATACACCATTGAGCGGGTGCTCGGCGCCGGCGGGATGGGCACGGTGTATCTGGCGCGCCACCCGACCCTGCCCCGCAGTGTCGCACTCAAGGTGCTCTCCGCCGAGCTCTCCGCCGACCCCGAGTTTCGGGCCCGGTTCCGCCGCGAAGCGGATCTGGCGGCCAGCCTGGAGCACCCCAACATCGTGCGGGTCTACACCCGCGGCGAGGCCGAGGACGGCCGGCTGTGGATCGCGATGCAGTTCATCGACGGCACCGATGCGGGCGCGTTGGCCGATCAGGGTCCGATCCCGGTGGAACGCACGCTGCACATCGTCGGCGAGGTCGCCAAGGCGCTGGATTTCGCCCACTCCCGCCGGTTGTTGCACCGCGACATCAAACCCGCCAACTTCCTGCTGACCGGGGAGCCCGGCCCGCACGAACGGGTGTTGTTGGCCGACTTCGGCATTGCCCGCGCCGTGGAGGAGGCCACCCGGCTGACCGCCACCGGGTCGATGATGGCCACCGTCGCCTACGCCTCCCCCGAGGCGATCGAGGGTCGCCCGGTCGATCACCGCTCCGACCTGTACTCCCTGGGCTGTGCCCTGTACCGAATGCTGGCCGGCCGCAGCCCTTTCCAGGATGCGGGAACCATGTCGGCGATCATGATGGCGCATCTGAGCCGGCCCGCGCCCCCGGTCACCGGTTTCGCGCCGCAGCTGCCCCCGGCGATCGACGCCGTGCTGGCGATCGCGCTGGCCAAGGATCCGGCGGCCCGGTTCGACACCGCCCGCCAGCTGTTCGAGGCCGCCCAGGCCGCCCTGCGGCACAACCAGTACCCCGCGCAGCCGGTGCCCGATGCGGCGACGACGGCGCTGTCGGGATCCGGCGGTGAACCGGTGACCTACCCCAGCGGGAGGTTCAGCGGCGCGGTCGCCAAACTGTCGAAGGCCCGCACCAACCGGCGCAACGCCTGGCTGCTCGGTGCCGGTGTCCTGGCCGCGGTCGCCCTGTTGGCGATCGTCTTGGTCACCGGGAACTCCGGAACCGGCAAACCGCCGTATCCGGCCCAGTCGTTCAACCACACGTTCGGCTCCACCCAACTCGACCATCGCCCCCACGCGGTGGCCGCCCTGACCCTCGCCGATGCCGACGTCGCGCTGTCGCTCGGGGTCCAGCCGATCGCGCTGGTCAGCCCCGGCGGCGATGCTCCACCGGAGTGGCTCGCCGATCTGATCGACGGCGACCCGAAGGTGCTGGCCGGTCCCGACGCGAAGGCCCTCGACGAGGTGACACCGGATCTCATCATCGATACCGGTGACCTCAACAAAACCCAGTACGACCAACTCGCCGAGGTGGCGCCGACCGTCACCCGCCCGACCAACGCCGGCAAGGGACTCGGCGCCGACCTGCGGCTGTCCTGGCTGGCCAGCGTCCTGGGTGAGCAGGGGCCCGCCGACGAGGTGCGCGCACAGCTCAAAACCGACCAGGACAAGATCCGGGCGGAGAACCCGAAGCTGACCGGGCCCTCGATATCGGTGTTCGGCTTCTCCGACGACGGGATCACCGCGCTGCTGTCGAACTCCCCGGCGGCCAGCTATCTGAGCAGCGTGGGCCTGACCTACAACCCGAAGATGCAGAGCGGGGCCGACGGCGCGGAACAAAAACCGGTGCCCCAGGACGGCATGTATCAGTACCGCAGCACGCTGGCGCTGGTGATGCGGACCGACGCCGACGCGGGATCGGGAGGATTCTTCGGTCTGCCCAGCACGCTGGAGAATTTCAGCGGCACCGTCATCATCGTCGACGACCCCGACACCATCGCG
>Ga0209487_1001084_pt1 | contig 23414 bp, 16 predicted proteins | sample Poulit2012_FD_187524 | JGI IMG/M metagenome (GOLD analysis project Ga0209487, IMG submission 187524) | Agricultural soil microbial communities from Georgia to study Nitrogen management - Poultry litter 2012 (SPAdes) (version 2) | ecosystem: Environmental > Terrestrial > Soil > Agricultural land...
ACATAGTTTTTGATCCGTTGGGAATGGAAAATACATTTGTGATGGAGTTCGATAAACACTATGATAGTGTTTCGAAAACTTATTATAACAATGGAAGAATCTGGGATTATGATCATTTGGATAAAACTTATGGTGACAAAAATATTTATTCAACACCAAGAGATTTATTGAAAATGGACATCGCTATGTATTCTGACAAATTCCTTCCTCAACATCTGAAAGAAAAGGCTTGGCAAGGCTATAGCTACGAGAGACCAGGTGTGAAAAATTATGGTTTAGGTTTTAGATTGATGGAATGGGACGATGAAAATCGATTGATTTATCACAATGGTAAATGGCATGGCAACAATACGACTTATGTGAGAGATATAGAAAATGAAGCAACGATAATCGCTTTGGGAAATCGTCTGAACCCAACCATTTATGCAAGTATGAAATTGGTGAGTTTGTTTGGAGATTATCCCTATAGATTTGATGATGGAAGAATTAGTGATGCCTCGATTAAAAATTTGCAAAGAGAATTGAATTTAATCAAAGAAAATAAAAGAAATAGTTAATTATATTTGAGATTGATCAACAAAAAACTCCGTTTCAAAAATGAAACGGAGTTTTTTTATACTTTTAATTGAAATTGATGAATTAGAATTTGTAGCGCAATTGAACCAAGAAATATCTTCCCAATAATTCTCTTGTATTGATTATGGTTTGATTGGTTACAGCATCGAAATTAGAACTAACGATTCGCTCATCACCCAATAAATTTCCACCAACAAGTGTCAAGTGAGTGTTTTTCGCGATGTGATATCTTAGTGATGCGTTCAACGCTTGATTTTCATTGATCAACTCATCGTTCATGTATTGAATTCTATAAGAATAATCGGATTGCAACAAGAATTTATCACTAATTGCCCAAGCCAATTTTCCAAAAGGTCTCCACGTAGCAAACTTAGTATCGGTAAGTGATTTGAAATCATTGTGGTTGTAATTTAACCCTAAATCAAATTCAACTTTTCTTCTGAATTTAAATTTATTGGTCAAAGTATAATTTTGGATAAATGAAGTATTGTGCGTCAATTCGTCGATAATGGTCGATAAATTCGGATCGTTAAAGTCCAATCTTTTGATGTTGGTATAATAATCCAAGTAATTCAAATTGGCTCTCAGATCTAATGAATAATGTCTTGTAAATCTTTTTCCACCACCAAAATATACAATTATGGTTTGATCATCTTCAGGGTTATTTACCACTGAATTGATTTGTGGAACATTCGTCATATCCGATGAAGATTGGATATTGTCCACACTTCTGTTGTAAGTTCCACCCACATAAAAATTCAGAAAATTAAATGAGTTGAAATATCCATAACTCAAAGAAACATTGTGGTACAAAGCTTCTTTCAAACCTAAAAATCCTCTGTAAATCGAATAATAATTTTGGATATCATAAGATTCTGAAAGATCCGTAACATTCGGTAATTTATATTGTTGGTTGTAATTTAAATTAATTCTTTGTGCATTGTTGATGTTGACTTCAGTAGAAAAATGGGGGAGAAGTTTGGTGAAATTTAATTCGCGTTGATTGTCGATCAACTCAGTTTTCTGATCGAAATTATGCAAACCAACTCCTAAATCAAATTTAAAAATCCCCAACTTTTTCGTTAAAGTTACATCAACATACAATTCAGTGAAATCGAAATCGGATTTTGTCTCGAAATTATTTTGTGTAATTTTCAAATCGTTTTCATAGATAGAGTTGTTGAGTTTCTGCCAACTGAAATTACTTCCAACTTTCAATCTTAAATTGCTCGTATTGGTCAACAAATGATTGTAAATTCCATACAATTGCAAGTTTTGAGTTTGCAATCTTTGATCTTGTCTTAGATTGTAAAAATTCAATTCATCGATGATAATTGGCGTTTCATCTGAGAAAATATTGAGTTCAGGTTGACTGTCCATGATTTGATGTCTTGCATAAAATCCTATGTTATGATCACTTCCGATTCTTTGGATATAAGACAAATTATGTCTCCAACTGAAATTTTGGTTTTTATTGATATTTTCTCGACTTCCCAACGAATTTTCATTCAAATAAGTATCTGCAAATTGTTCATCTTTATTTTCTAAATAATTGAAACTTGCGCGATATTTCCATTGCGATCGATTGCCAGGATTGAAGTCAACTCTCAATCTACCTAAAGTCGAAAATAAATGTTGATAATTGGTTTGTTGATCTTTGAAAGTGATATTTTCTGTAATTCTCTCTTCCGTAGATTTGAAATTAATGTCTTGATGATTGAACAAAACAAATGCATTGGTGAACCACTTTTTGTTGGGTTCATATCCAAAGTGCAAGGCTCCCAAAGATGCTTTCATATCAGATGCATTTTGAGAAGTTCCCAACATGATAGAATTGTTTTCTTCTCTCAAAGAAAAACTACTTCCTTCTTCCATCAATTCTGAAATTCCACCTAAAAAAGTGAAATAATCTTCTCTTGAAAAAACTTCTTTCCCAAAGGTATTATGATCAGCTATCAAAGTTCCGTCAGTTTTTGGACTGAAATAGAACAATTTAGTTTGTAAATCGATATGTTCATCAGCATCTCCACCGATGGTTGCATTTCCGAAAATCAGACTTTTTTTATCTTCTTTAAGTTCGATGTTCAGCATAGCTTCTTCTTCGTCAGACAAAGAATTAGCAAAAGGATTGGCTTTGAATTTTTTATTGAGTTGAATTCTATCGATGGCATCAGCTGGTAAATTTTTGGTCAAAAGTTTGGTATTTCCTCCCAAAACTTCACGATTACCAACTTTTATGGTTTTGATTTCTTTGCCTTCGTAAAATACTTTTCCATTTTCAACTTCTATTCCTGGAAGTTTTTTTAAGATATCTTCTAAGCTTTCATCGGCCTGCGTTCTGAAAGAATCTGCATCATATTCGATGGTGTCGCCTTTGACGGTAATCGGTTGTCTTGCTGTAATGATGGCTTGATCCAAAGAAATAGTTGAGAAATTCAATTGAAATTTAGCAGAACGCGATCGATCCATAGTGAATTTCTCAGCAAAAGATTCATATTCATAATGCTCAATTTCCACTTCATAAGTTTCGTTACAAGGTAAATCCAAAGTAAAAGCACCTTCTACATCTGTAAATGCAAAATCGACCCCTTCGTTTTTTGAATTAAAGGCAGAAATCGAAGCGTCAAAGACCGGTAAACCGATAGAATCCCTGACTTCACCTCTTAATTTGCAGATTTCTTGAGCGAATATAAATTGACCCAATGATAAAAATAAAAAACTCAGAAAAATACGATTGTTCATGTAATCAAATGCTTTGTCTAATTAGTGTTGAAATAATAGAGAATGTTACAGCCTATGAAGGTTTTAATTTGTAGAAACACCTTCATCATAGTAATCAGTCATTCTCTTTTCATAAGCTTTTAGCTTTTCAGCATATTCTTCTTTTGTGATTGGATTTTTAAGGTCAACTCTTCTTAGGATTCTTTTTTTATCTCTTTCTTGAATGGTTGCAATTGAAGTTGCTTTGAAAGTAAAACTTTCAAATAATGATTTCTCTTCCCAGAATTCAATTTTAAGTTCTAAAATCACACCAGGTAATCCCCAATATTTTTCAGGACCATGTTTGAAATTCATTTCATCAATGGTAAACCAAGCCGTCAAAGCTGTACTGTCCTTTGGATTTAAAGCTTTTGCTTTTTGAATCCTAATGTCAGAAATAGTAGTTTTTATAGAATCATCGACTTCCCAATTAAAATGAAGCAAGGAATCTGTCACAGCATATTTTTTGTCAATGATGACTTGTTCATAAAGCATTTGTTTCTCTAAATCTTTTACCAAAAACAAATCTTCATTTTCACCAAATCGAATGTTTGTATTTTCAGTTTGAAAGTTATCTAAAATAGGAACTTCTGTAAAATAAGAAAGCGAGTCAATTACATAAAGATGATATAATCTTTTTTTGGTCAATTCATTGATTAATTGTTTTTTAAAATCATTTTTCTCTCCAGAACTCCCTTCAAATAATTTTTCAACATTCTCATCATTAGCAATGGTTTGTGTTTCATATTGAATTAAAATATTCTGAGAGAATAAGGATGAACAAATTAACAGAAAGAGAAATGTGATATTTTTCATAATTTATTGTTTTTAAAATAAAATGCAGTAATATTCCATATAATCATAATTATTGAAAAAAAATAAAGATTTAATATGAATAATATTCCAAAGTGCATTAATATAGTTAATAATAGCCAAATGTTTTTGGTGATTTTTAAATTAATAAAAATAGGAAACTTAGAAAAATACGATTGTTCATGCAATATTAAACTTTGCTTAATTAGTGTGCGAAAAGTGAAGAGTGTTACAATTTATATAGTAAACATTTAATTCTTATCCACTCCACTGCCTTGCATTTCTCTCATTTTTTCCATATGTTCATTCATAAGTTTTAAGTAATCTTCTTGGCTTATTTTTTGTCCTTTGTGCGGAGGTTTAATTTCTGACTGGTCTTTGTCAATTTCAATCGAAACAGCCAAATGTATATATTTACTTTCGCCTGTTTCTTTTTTGTGGATTTCAACGATTTCCAATATCAAACCAGGTAAACCTTGATAATTTTTCGGCCCGTTTTTATAAGGTAATTTTGGTGCGTACCAAGCTTCAATCGTATTATCTTCATCTACTTCAGCCGTTGCTTTTCTTACTTCATAACCCAATATTTCTTTGGTTTCTCTGGTAATTTTCCAACCGTATTCCCTTAATTCATCTTCAATGATAAAATTCTTTCCAAATCCTTCTTCCGCTCGTAAAAATAAGTTTTCATTGATGTTTTTATAAGCCACACCTGAACCACCTGCCATTATTTCAACATGAACATTGCTTTCATTGGGTTGTTCGTTGCTGATTCTTTCTATCATTTTAAATTGGGATTCTTGTGCATTCAAACGCAATTCATAATAAGAAGGTTTATTCATCGCTTCAACCAAAGCTCTACCAATTTCCGGATTTAGTGGACCTTCTTTATCGGTTTTTATATTACTCAGCATATCATCTATTGCATTTTCATCCATCAACATTTTACTTTCGTATTCGATTTTTAAAATCTCTTGCGAATAAACAGTTGCCAATAAAGACAATAGAACGATTGATAATAACTTTTTCATTTGTATGTGATTTTAATCACAAAGATAATTATTAAATTATATAGCCTGATTATTGTTGTTTTAACAAAGATTTAAAAGTAATTCGTGTTTAAACAGTTTGAATTGGCTGAATCTTAAAATTGATTAACTAAATTAATTCTCCATAAACACACTTTTTCGGCTGTGTAATTTGAATTGTGTTATAAAGTCTTTTAATTCATTCAATTCTCGAGTGGTAAAAGTAGTTTGATTGATTAACAATGACCAAGAAATTACATAAGAGTTTCCTTTTTGTTCGACTTGTTGTTGGTAAGCCAAATTGCCATCAAAAGCTTGAATCAATTGTTTGAATTGATTGCTTTCCAATACATCTTTATAATTTCCAACTAAAACCGCTTGGGCGGTGATATGAAGTGGATATGCTAATTCTATGGCGTAATTTCTGTCATTTTGAATTTCGATGAAATCCAATATATCGTAAAAAGGACATTGGAACTCAATCATATTTGTATTTTTCCCTTCCCACAAAGTAGAGTGGGTAACGATATCCCATTTTTTCTCATTTTGAACTTCTCCTTTTTGAGTGGATTTATTTTCAAGTTTCTGTAAACCTTCTAACTTGATATTTGCATCTTTTAAATAACCTGAAAATTGCAATCGACTCCTGAAATTAATATCTCCATTTTCTCGGACTTCTGCTTGACTTAAAATAATCGATTCAGACAAGGGTGGCTGTACTTTCAGAAAGATATCAGTTGGCTTTTCTAAGGATAAAACATATTGGTTGTAACTATTGATATCCAAAAACTTTATATCCTCAGGATCTGAAATGGCAGCATTGATCAAGATGGTTTCTCCATTCTCAAGTTTGATATAATTTTCTAATGAAGCCATGCGTGAAAGTGAAGGAAATTCCAATAATAACTTTCCGATTTTACGGCTCGAATTAATAACCAATTCAGTATAAATATTCTTATTCTTAAGAATTTCGTATAAAATAATATTCAATTCTGCTGTGTGACCTTTTTTATTTTCTCGGGTCAGTTGGGTAAGCCTATAAGGTCTAATCGAATGTTTTTCTGACCACTTAAAGTTGTCTTGCACATATTTCACACAATTGGCTATGGTTTCTAAATCGCTGTCTCCATAAGGAATTTCTCCTGCCATTTGAGCAAAATTCACTCCTTTTTTAACCTGATCTATTTCCCTGTTTAAGGCAGTTTTAAATTCACCCCAATTTTTAGCTGAAATAATAGTTCCGTGCTGAAAACCCGAAGTATTGTGCTGAATCATAATTCGACTGACTATGTCCACCGGATTGTAAATGTGCGAATAACTTTCATAACTCGGTAAATTTTCTAACTCCCAGTCTCTTCGTCTTTTGGCGTATTTATATTTGTCTAAAATATCTTGTCCCAATTGAATTACTCTGAAATCATAAACAGAAGTATTGATAATCTTGAAATAGGAATTTAGTGTAGGAATTTTATTATGAAAAGTCCAAGGTGTACTGAAAACACCGGTCGTTCTTTTAATTTTTAATTCATATTCGATAATCGAACCTACTTTGATATTAGGAAACGCTACATTCAAGGCCTTTAGTGTTCCATCAACTTGTTCGACTATGAGGTCTCTGTTTTTAATTTGACTGATGACTGGTTTTCCATCTTCAAAATTGACGGTATGCGCTCGGACCAATTTTAAATCATTGAAAGAGTCATGTATATATCTATGTTTGTAGGTAGCAAATCTAAATCCTTTGGGATTGAGGATTTTCAGACGAACGTAATAAGTGATTTCATAACCGTAATTGGTGATTTTTTGATGCCCTTCATCGTGTAAGTAAACCGCAACTGCTTCAGGGTCATAATCGACTTGGGTTAAATTAATTTCCTCTTGACTAAACTTTCCAAACTTAAAGTTTTTTTGTGCTTGAGCAATTGTAAAGCCTAAACAAAGAACCAATAAAATAAAGTGTCTCATTCCTAATGAATTCAATAAGTTTCTCAAAAATAGAAATTATTTATTCATTCGAAAATCGAAAAGAATCAGAACTGAAACCTTTATTTGATTTCAATTCTAATTCCTTCGCTATGTGCACTTAATTCAGGTGCATACATGTTTTGAAGTGAGGTAATTCCATTGGAGAAATTTCCTGCATTGTTGGCCCTTAAATCATATTCAAACACATAAGTTCCTTTGGGCATTCTATCGATAAAAAAGTGTGTGGCTGCATCTCGTGTGGATTCGTAATATCCGAGTCCCTCTTGAAATTTATAAGAAGATCTCACATTGATAGGCTCAAATCCACTGGCTCTCATATCTTTTAAGTGGACAAATTCCATTTGTCTATCCGTCTGAATTTCCAATCGTACTGTCACTAAATCGCCGATTTCAATAGGTGTATTTTCTGTGATTTTTATAAGAATTGGACCTTTGTCAGAATTTCTTTTGATGAATAATTCTTTTTTGAATTTCACTGAAGTTTCAGCTGAAGTGATTTTATCCAAATCTTCGAAATATTGCCAATACATCGCTCCCCAAGCTGTTCCTGGACTTGTTTTACTGACTTCAATTTCAGCTTTTGATGCATTGATTTCAGAAGGTTCCCAAGAAGTTTTGACATAATCACTTCCACTTTGAATTTCTTTTTCCAATGCTTTCAAATCCAAAGTTTCTCCACCGATTTTTACTGAAATTCCATTTTCTGAATTGACCCAATCTTTGCCGGTATTCATCAAAGCATAAATCGCTTCTGTCGTTGCTTTGGTCGAATGCCAACGATTGGTTTGACGGTTTTTAATCAACCAAATTTTCATACTTTCTATGGTTTCGATGTCTTCAGTAATTTCATTAAAAGCTTCAATCAATATCGCTTGTGTTTCAATCGGGGCTTGATACCATAACCAACCTGCTCGATTGGATTTCCAATACATGCCCATTTCATCGCTTTCTACAGAATTGTCTTTGATTGCTGTCAACAATTCTTTGGCTGTTTGTGTTTTACCGTATCTGTGGAAAATCAAAGATAACATGGCTTGTGATTGTAAACTTTGATTGAATTTTTCTTTTTCGAATTCTTTTAAGAAATAATCCTTGATTTGTTTTCCTTTTGCATCCAAAGGATATTTGTCTAAGAAAAATGACCTCGCATATAAATAATGAATTCCGTTGTGGTTCGATGGTTCATATTTTTTGTTTCTTAAATACAAATCATATTCTTTGGCCATTTCTTGATCGATGTATGCAATCGATTTTTGAATCAATTTTTCAATTTCTCCATCCAATTTTTTATCGATTTCAATTCCCATGGATTTGAGTTTTCCAAATCCTGAAACTATATGTGTGGTGATGTATCGATTGTCATTTCCACCATCGAACCAAGGAAATCCACCACTTGAACTTTGAGTGTTGAGCAATTTGTTGAAACTATTGTTGAATTCATTATTCATTTGATTCAAATCAAACAAAATTGCAATTCTTTTCATTTGCTCAGTTTCAGATTCTGCTTGACGTATCCAAGGTGTCTCTTCTAACAATAAATTCTTTAATTCTTCATTTTGTTCCAATTTAGATTTTAATTCTCCTTTTGAATTCCAGTCATCGAATATGTTTTTGATTTTAGGATTGGATTGAATGATTTGTTCTGCAATTAAATTAGCGTATAAACGTGAGAAAATTTGCTCTGAAGATTCAAAAGTATTTTCTTTCAAATATGGCAATGAATAAATTGCATACCAAATAGGATTGCTTGTCATCTCAAAAGTCAATTTGAAATGATCCAAAGTTGAGGAAGTATTATTTTTCAACTTTTCAAATTCAAAGTTTTTGTTTTGACCTTCTCTGATATAAATCGGCAAAGTTTCGGTTACCAAAGTTCGATTGGTCAAAACAGGCAAAGCTGATTCTTCACCATCTGAAAATTCACCTGAACTCGCTACAATTCTATAAATGATGGCTGATTGATTTTTTGGAACGTTTAAATTCCAAGAAACAACTTGACTTCTTTCTTTGTCAATCGTTACTTTTTTGACTGTATTTAAATTTTTGAATTCTTCATCTAAAGACTGCATCGTAAATGCATCGAACAATAACAATTGAACATTTGTCGCGAGAGCTTTGTCCGAAAGGTTGACAACATTGGTCGAAAAAGTAATTTGATCACCTTCTCTTAAAAATCTCGGCGGATTGGGAACGACCATCAACTCTTTTTGTGTTTTAACTTCAGTTTCGAAATAAGCAGTTTTTAAATCTTTGGTGTGTGCAGTTGCCATGAATTTCCAAGTGGTCAGACTTTCAGGTGTAGTGAATTGAATTTTCACGTTTCCTTCAGCATCAGTTTTTAAATGAGGAAAGAAAAATGCTGTTTCCTTTAAAATTTTTCTCGGTTGTACTTCATTTAAATTTTGAATGCTTTCTAAATCCGTTGTATCAGTGATTGGAGCTGCTGCCACACTTTCCACTATTTCCAATTCCATATTTGCATCATAATCCACACTTGTTTCAAAATTTTCTGGAGTTGGACTTTTTCCGCGAACTTTAATACTTTCTTGAAGTTGAACGCCAACAACTTGACCGCTTAAACTGTGTGAAATAAATCTATTACCAAAATAAAATCCAAAATAATTCAGTTGATCGAAACTTAAATTATAATAAGTGGAATAATTGATCAATGGATTTTTTGACAATGAATTCATTCTACTTTGACCAAAACTTCTGTGAGTATTCCATCGATTAAAAGATGAATAATTATAAATATCAGTAAATGTAAAATTGTTGTTGTGCGAACGGAATTGATCCAAAGACGCATCATACATAGTTGTTAGAACTTCAGCTAAGAATTTATCTTTGTTTTTTCCGCTGATTTTCAATTCCCAAATTTCTTCTTGTCCAGGCGTTAATTTATCTCTAAAAGTAGAAGTTGTAATTTCTAAATCTTTGTCTTCAAAAGGAACATGAACAGTCAGAACATTTGAATGAGCTTCGTTGAATTTACCGAAATAATAATGAACGAATATATTTCCTCTGTGTGCTTCCACAATCGGCAATTCATATTGAACTACATTATTGCTCAAACTTATTTTCTCAGTTTTAATGATTTTTTTATCCACTTCGATTTGAACCAAAAGTTCTGAATTTTCAGTAGCTGAAGAAAAATTTATGATGGCAGTTTCTCCCGGTTGATATGAAGATTTATCCAAAGTCGCATTGAAAATCTCATAGTCAACAGGTGATTTTTTATGGGTTCTGTACAAATAAATTAAACGTTCGTATGGAATTCGATCATTTCCATCGATGATTTCACCTTTGATTATATAATAACCTTCTTTCCAATTGCTTGAGTTAAATGAGATAGATTTCGATACATCAGTATCAAAATTTTCATGAATGACAGGATTTTCTGTTTCCCAATTTTCTTTTAAAAATTCATTACCATAAGCATAATGTGGAAATGTTTCTATAAATTCTTGTTTTGAAAATAATTGATAATCGACTTCATCAAAACTGAATTTTTTAAGAACTCTATTCGGTGGATTGATTTTACTCAAAGTGATTTTTCCTTTCGCAGCACTGAATTGACCGTTTAGATTTTCAGTTTGAACACCAATTGAATCAAACTCATCCAAATTTATTCGGTCATTGATTTTTAAATTCAACACATATCGCAAATCACCAATTTTTATACTTTGTTCGGAAGTTCTTGTTTCACCATTTTTATCAGTGATTTCTGCAATGACTTTGTAAGTATAAGTTCTTGGATTTTCTTTGTCTTTATTTTTTTCTGCAGGAATGGCTTTGAAAGAAATTTCAAATTTTCCTTCGTCATCGGTTTGAGTTTCACCATGAGTAATTTCTTCACTCGGCATATGTGGAGAAATTCCTCTCCACCAAGGCCAAAACGGATAAATCGTTTGTCTATAAACGCGATAAACTACTTTTGCGTCATCGATGTTTGCTCCCGAATAAGCGACTGCTTTTCCGTAAGTTGTAACTTCATCATCCAATGAATAAGTTCCTTCCAAAGGATCGAATTCCACTTCAAATCTTGGTCTTTTGTAATCTTCGATGCTGAAAGAATAAAAAGTATTTGGATCTTCAATTCGCAAAGAATAATTTCCGTTGAGATCGGAAGTTGGCAAAATAAATTCACCAGAAGCTGAACCGAATTCGTTGGTTGTCAATTCGATTGAATTGATTTCTTTTGAATTTGAATTGAATAATTTGACAGTGATTTTTTGATTGCTTATGACTTCTCTTTTGTTTTTTTTGATGTTTTTGTAAGCGATCAATTTGAAATACAAAGGTTGACCGGGTCTGTAAATCGCTCGGTCAGTGAAGATTTTTACTTCAGAATGGTCGAAAATTTCTTTGCTCGGATAGGGCTGATAAAAGTTGTTGTTATATAAAATATTTTCACCTTTGATCTTAAAGGATAAATAATAGTATCGATTGTTATCTTCGAATTTATCTAATTTGGCAATTCCATATTCATTGGTAGTTATCTCTGAAATTTTCGTGATTTTATTGTTTCTATTTTGATACACTTCTATGGTTTGATTAGAAATCGAGTGACCATTTTCTCTATGAGTGAGCAAAATTTCATTTTCCCTAAAAACCAATGCGAATTCACTAACATTTAAAGTGGTGTGTTGTAAATTGAAATTTTCATTGTTGATTTTGAAATTGGGTTCATTCGAAGCTAAAATTAAATATTTTCCTTTGGATAAAGGATCTAATTTAGCGATGGTTGAATGGGATTGAAAGTCATCAAAAGATTTTAATTGTAAATCGAAAGCTTTGATTTGAGTTGATTTTGAGAGCAAACGATTCAATTCTTTTTGTTTGTTTGAATCTTTGGCAGTTCGATAATTTCTCAAAAGATTTTCAGTTTCATCGTTGAATTCTAAAATTCTGAAATACAATTGATCAACGTTTTTATGAGTGACTCTAAATGGAATATTCATTTCAGGTGAAAAGTGACTTTCAATCAATATGTTAAAATCTTGAGCGTGATAACTTTTGATTTTATTTTTGGCTTGATTGACCAAATCCGACGAAGGAAAATCTTCGATGATTTTGTTGAGAATTTGTATAGATTTATCTGTCCAATTTTTTCTTTCAGCATAGTTTTTGGAAGGCTCGCTGCTGATTTTAGAATCGTAAAAGTTTGAAATTTCTAATAAAATATAAGGAGTGAAAGAATTGTTTGAATGTTTATTATAAAAGTTCAAATAATCAGTTTCATCAATAGAATCATTTCTTTTCATCAATAAAAACTCATTGTAAGCCAAAGCTGATTTGTTGTTTTTTTGTCGATGTAATTGAATGAGCGATTCTAATGTTTCGCGTATGATTTTGTTTTTGATTTCAGTGTCTTCAGCATCGAAATTACTTCCATAAAAATATTGGTTATCTGAATTGAAATAATCAATTGCACGATGGGCTAAAAAGTCATAAAGCGTAGGTCTCAACTCTTGAGTCTCTTTGTTTTCTTTCAAAACATAAGACCAATCATGTATTTTTTCATTCTTTAAAAGCTTTGGGTTTTCTAAGGATTTCAAATAAAGTTCTTGGATTTTCTGTTTGAAAATATTCTCTGTCCAATACCTGAAATCGTCGGTTGTAGCTTGTTCGACAGCAGTTCTTTGATTGATGTTCCATTGATTTTCTATGTAATACGTATGGTAAAGTTCAGCTAAAATAGATTGTAAAAAAGCTTGATTGACACCTTTGGATTGATCGATTTCTTTTTGGAAATTTTGAATGATATCTAATTCGATGTCTTGATCATCTGAAGTTTGCAAATTGATTTTGGATTGATAAAATAGTGCGCGAATGAGTTGCGGAGAATTTTTTTCCTTCTTTGCTTGCTCATAAATTTCATTGACAGAAGCCAAAAGGCTTTTGTTTAAACCTTTTTGTTCTAATTTTTCAATTTCTTTCCATTGAGTATCGAAGTTGAATTTTTTTTGAGCCATGGTAAATGTGAAACTAAAGAATATTAGGAGTTGGATAATTTTTTTCATAATTGTAATCATTCAGAATCAATGAAAATATCAAGTTAAATGCCAATCTGTAGTTGCATCTTATTTTTAATTTAACTTTTATGCAAATTAGATTACAAGATAAAGCATTAGTTTTGAAAATTATTTAATAAAAAAGATTAATTCAATATGTTCATTCAGTTAAGAAAACTTTTTCTGCTTAGTTTCATTTGTATTTGTTTTGGTTTAAATGCTCAAACAAAAAACCTTGAACGTCCAAAATTGGTGGTTGGATTGGTTGTGGATCAGATGCGTTGGGATTATTTGTATAAATATTATGATCGTTATGGTGAAGATGGTTTCAAACGAATGTTGAACGAAGGATTTACAGCTGAAAATACATTTATTCCATATGTTCCTACTTATACAGCGATTGGACATAGTACGGTTTATACAGGAAGTGTACCTGCGATTCATGGAATAGCTGGAAATAATTTTTACATCAAAAAAACTCAAACCCGAGTATATTGCACCCAAGATGATAGTGTTTCTGGCGTAGGTTTGGATCCGACGAATAAGGCAGGAAAGATGTCGCCAAAAAATTTGTTGACTTCGACCATTACCGACGAATTGAAATTAGCGACTGATTTTCAATCGAAAGTTTTTGGAGTTTCTTTGAAGGATAGGGGAGCGATTTTGCCAGTTGGACATTATGGTGATGCTGCTTATTGGATGGTCGATGGAAATTGGGTGAGTTCGAGTTTTTATATGGATGAACTTCCAAATTATGTGAAAAAATTCAATCGTGAAGATCGAACGACTCATTATTTGAATCAAGGTTGGAATACTTTGTATGATTTAGAAACTTACAACAGTTATGTGGGCGATGATAATTCATATGAAGAACCATTTGTTAAAGGTGAAAAAACGACTTTTCCATTGGATTTAAAAGAAATTTCAAAGGAGGTTGGTAGGGATTTGATCAAAACAACTCCATATGGCAATACAATAACTTTTGATTTTGCAAAGGTTTTAATTGAAAATGAAAATTTAGGAAATAATCCTGCGGGAGTGCCAGATTTTTTAGCAGTTAGTTTGTCTTCTCCTGATTATATAGGCCATCAATTTGCTTTAAATTCAGCGAAAGTTGAAGATAATTATTTGCGTTTGGATAAAGAATTAGGAGAATTTTTGAAATATTTAGATGCAAAAATCGGTAAAGGAAATTATACAATATTTTTAAGTTCAGATCATGGAGCTGCGCACAATCCACAATTTGTAATCGATGAAGGAGGAAATGCTGGATTTTTTCCGAGAAAAGAATTGATGGATGAAATCAATTCGATTTTAGAAAAAGAGTATGGATTTGAAAAGTTGATTTACAATGTATATAACAATCAAGTGCATTTGAATCATCATTTAATTGATGAAAATCAATTGGATGCAGAAGAAATTAAATCCAAGGTGATTCGATTTTATAAAAAACAGGAACACGTATCTTTTGCAGTTGATATGGAAAATTTAGCGAATTCTTCATTGCCAAATCCATTGAAATCAATGGCAATTAACGGATATAATTTCCATAGAAGTGGTGATATTCTGTTGGTTTATGATCCGCAGTGGTATGATTATTATGGAAGTAAAGCAGGTACAACTCATGGTTCTTGGAATCCTTATGATAGTCATATTCCTTTGGTGTTTATGGGTTGGGGAATCAAGCAAGGTAAAACTCATCAAACCACTTATATGACCGATATAGCATCGACTTTAGCTGCTTTGTTGCACATTTCACAGCCCAATGGAAATATAGGGAATCCAATTGTAGATTTATTGAATTAAAGAGCGGATATAATATGGAATAAAGCTTCGGACTTTGTTTTAATAAATTGATTTTCGTGCAAATAAGTTAGTTGTCAATTGAAAATAATGTTGATTAAATTCTTACATTTATAGTTCAATTAACACTAAAAAAAACAAGTATGCGCAAACAATTTGTTGTAGTTACGAGCATATTGATACTAATAACCTTCGGATTGGGTTATTTCATGAATCCCAATTGGTATGTTTTCTTAGGAATTTTATTGATTTTGGTTTTTATGGGATACCAAGATATGTATCAACAAAAACACACCATCCGTAGGATTTATCCGTTATTAGGTCGATTGCGATATGTTTTAGAAGAATTACGTCCTAAATTTTATCAGTATTTTATAGAATCAGATATCGATGGTCGTCCATTTCATAGAGTGGATCGTTCGACGATTTATCAAAGGGCAAAAAAAGAATTAGAGACCATTCCATTTGGGACTCAATTGGATGTTTATGCCGAAGGTTACGAGTGGATTTGTCATTCGGTTGCACCCAAAGCTTTTGAAACTTTGAATCATGATCCGCGATTTATCGTTGGAAACAAAGATTGTAAACAACCGTATTCCTCCAGCGTTTTAAATATTTCTGCCATGAGTTTTGGTTCGTTGAGTGCCAATGCTGTAGAAGCTTTGAATGGAGGAGCGAAAATCGGTGGATTTGCACACAATACAGGTGAGGGAGGCATTAGCTCTTATCATTTGAAACATGGAGGTGATTTGATTTGGCAAATTGGAACTGGATATTTTGGATGTAGAAATGATGATGGAACTTTCAATCCTGATTTATTTGCTGAAAAGTCTAAAATTCCACAAGTTAAAATGATTGAACTAAAGATTTCACAAGGAGCAAAACCTGGTCATGGTGGAATTTTGCCCGCTTCAAAAAATTCCGAAGAAATCGCCGCAATTCGACACGTTAAACCTCACACGAAAATAGCTTCACCGCCATTTCATTCAGCATTCGATACGCCTTTAGAAATGATTCAATTCATTCAAAAGTTAAGAGAATTATCGGATGGAAAACCCATTGGTTTTAAGATTTGTATTGGTCATAAAAGTGAATTTATGGCAATTTGTAAAGCCATGAAGCATTTGGATATTTATCCAGATTTTATAACCATCGATGGTGGAGAAGGAGGGACGGGTGCTGCGCCACAGGAATTCTCGAATTATGTTGGTGCGCCTATGATTGATGGTTTGGCGTTTGCACAAAATGTTTTGGTGGGAATGGGTATTAGAAAACATGTAAAACTCATTGCTTCTGGAAAAGTTTCCTCAGGTTTTCATATTGCGAGAGCAATTGCTTTGGGAGCCGATGGATGTTATTCTGCTCGAGCGATGATGATGGCAATTGGTTGTATCCAAGCTTTGTTGTGCAACACCAATCGCTGTCCCACTGGAATTACTACTCAAGATCCAAAGTTGACCATAGGTTTGGTGGTGGGTGATAAAAAGGTGAGATTGGCCAATTACCATAGAAAAGTTATCGAAAGTTTTGTTGAATTATTAGGTGCATCTGGTCTCGATGAAGCGAAAAATTTGACGCGTTCGCATATTTATCGTAGAATTTCTTTGAATGAAATGATTACATACGAAGGTTTGTTCCCTTCTGCTAAACCTGGTTCTATGCTCGAAGGTGAAATGCAAGAGAAATATAAAGAAGATTGGGCAAATGCCGATATCAATCGTTGGGGAATTCCAATTCCTGAAGTTGAATGATATTTTCAATATAAAAGTAGAGCCAATTGACTCTACTTTTTATAATTAAATTGAATGTGAAAGTTTTATTCAGCTAATTTTCTGCATTCAATTGTATTGATTCCATCGGTTGTAGAAGTCAAAATCATTCTGCTTTTATCGCCAACCACAGAGTAAATTGTCATCTCATCATTGTCTAAATTCAACCTAAATTCATCGTCAAAAAACCAAGTTCCACTTTTGATGACAGGATTTCCTTCAATGACCTCAGAACGTTGATAAGTAAAGTCACTGTTGAATTTGAACCAAGTATTTTCCAGATTTTCAGCCAAAGTTTTGTCTTCTATGGTATCGAATTTCTGACTGATGATCTGCCAAGTTCCTGAAGTGATAATTTCAGTCAAAGCTTCTGAAGATTTTTCTGTTGGAATAAATATATAATGTATCAATCCAATTTTAAATCCACCATCATCCACATAATTCAATTCCAATCCCAACTCGCTTATTTCATCGATTCTTGCTCTGTATTTAGCTCTGCTCTCAGAAAAATAAATGAAAGAATTTTCTTCATTATACGTCCATTTTCCTTTGGTGATACTTCCCATTGAACCTGGCATTTCGTAGGAACCATCTTTGTTGAAAATCACCCAACTGTCCCTGATTTTGGATTCGTCTTCATGTTCTACGCGTTCTCCTTGTGGAGTGATGTTGTAAGCGATGTTCCAAGTGTCGGCTGTCAATAAATCTATGACTTCTTCTTTGGGTAATTGGGTTTGAGAAAAAACTGTAAATGGCAATACAATGAATAAAATTTTCTTTAACATGGTACAAAAGTTTAATTAATTGTTTTGAGCGAATGTGCACAGATCATTCGATCATTTCCAGAAATATCTTTTTTAAGCTCAACAACTTCAAAATTTTCTAAAAACAAATTTCGAGTTTCTTCGGCAAGGTGCTGGTTAATTTCGAGATAAATTTTACCTTCTTTCTTTAAATTATTTTGAGTAAATTCTATGATTTTTTTATAGAAAATCAATGGGTCGTTGTCCGGAACAAATAAAGCAATTTCAGGTTCGAACTTGGTGACATTTTCATCCATTGAATGACTTTCTTCGTTGGCAATGTAAGGCGGATTGCTAACGATTATATCAAATTTCCCTAAATGATCGATGTTATCATTTATAAAATCAACTTTTTTAAAATCGATAGGTGTTTGATGGTATTCGGCATTGATTTTTGCTAAATCCAAAGCTTTTTGAGAAATGTCAATGGCGGTAACTTTTGCTTCTTTGAGATTTTTCTTTAAAACGATTGGAATGCAGCCACTTCCTGTGCCTAAATCAATGATGTTGACGAAAGAATATTTTACATCGGTCAAAATCCATTCGATCAATTCTTCTGTTTCTGGTCGAGGAATCAATACATTCTCATTGACAAAAAACTTCATTCCATAGAATTCAGTTTCTCCCAAAATGTATTGTATAGGTTTTCCGTATTTTAAATCCAATAGTTTTAGATGAAACAACAATTTTCTTTCATTGAATTCATACCATTCTTCGTTCAAAGCCAACTTCAAAATAGATTGAGGTTTGCCGATGATTTTTTCAGCTATCCAAAAGAATATAGTATCGATTTCACCTTCAGAATATCTTGAATTCAACTCTTTGTGGTAAAGATTTTTTAATTCTGAAAGTTTCATTGTTTGTAATCTTTAATCAATTTTATCAAAATACGTAAATTGATGTAGGTGAAAATGATGAAAAAAACCAGTATTGCGTATTTTAAATAAATATTTATGCCTGGATTGTTTAAATCCATGGTTCTTCTAACGACGATAAAAATACTGGCCGCGACTATAATTACATATAGTATTATTCTTAGAATTTTGTTTGTTTTCATTAAATTTTTAAATGATTTTACAATGCAACACTTATACCAACAATGGGTCTCAAACCATTGGAGAAAATTTTTGAATCATCTTCTTTGTATAAAACATTGTACATTAAACCTGTGTAAAATTGCACTTTCCCAGTACTTCTGTATCCGCCTCCCAACCAAAGTGCGTTTTCTTCAAAGTTTTCTGAATAGTTGCTGTCAACACGGTATTTGATGTTTCCTGTATAATATTCGTAATGAGCTCTCAAGAAAAGTCCTTGAAAAGGATATGCATTCAGATATGGACCGATATTGAACAAATTCGTTTTAGAATATTTCCATTTCGAATATTGATAACCTGCAGAAATTCCTGCTTCGACTTGTGGAGTGATTTCATATCCAATAAAAGGTGAAATATTGAAATTAAATGAGTCGTTACTTCCCATACCTAAACCAATTCCACCACCTACTCGCCAATTATTTGTTTGGGTTTGAGTCGTTACTTGTGAAATAGCAAAGATGGAATAACTTAAGAATAGAGCTGTTAAAATTTTTTTCATTGGATTTAAGTTTAATGATTCAAATTGTTGAATGATTGTTTCAGTAAAAATACAAGAATTTAAATAGATTTGAGTTAATTAAAACTTTCATTCAATTGGTAAAAAAGTTATCCTCCAACTCTTTTGACTTTAAATCCTTGTTCTTTCAGATATTCCATGATTTTATCGCGATAATCTCCTTGAATGATGATGGTTTCATTTTTGTAAGAACCACCAACTCCTAAAAGTTTTTTCAATTCTGAAGTCAATTGCTTGAAATCTTTGTCAGCACCAGTATAACCTTCTAAAATGGTTTGTGGTTTGCCTTTTCTCTTTTCGAATTTGCATAAAATCGGTTCATCCTGCAACCATAAACCACTTTCATTATCGGCAGAAGTTTCCGTTTCTTCTTGATGCTCAGGGAATATTTTTTTTAATTGATCTTTTAAGTCCATAAAGCAAAAGTAATAAAAAGAATGAAAGTATTTTTAATTGAATTAAATTTGAAATCAAATATAAATTTAAATCAATGGGCGTAATCGATTTGCTTTTCAATCATAGAAAAGATATTTTAGAAAGAAATCTAACCGATGGTAGAATTTTTATGGCCGAAAATGCAGAGAGAGAAGGAGTCGTCACTTTGGACAGTGGGCTGCAATATAGAGTTATAAAAGAAGGAGGTGGGAGAAAACCAAATGCGACCGATAGTGTGAAATGCCATTACCACGGAACCAATATCAAAGGTGAAATTTTTGATAGTTCAATCGATAGAGGTTTGCCCGCAACTTTTCCATTGAACAGAGTTATCAAAGGCTGGACAGAAGGTTTGCAATTGATGTCCGAAGGTGGTAAATACGAATTTGTTATTCCTCCACATTTAGCGTATGGTAAACAAAAACTAAGCAAAGAAATCGGACCGAATAGTACTTTGATATTCGAAGTGGAATTGATTGAAATCGTTGGGTAAATCCGATAGTAGAGCACTAAATTTTCAAGCTGTTTAGATTTTTCTAAAAGAATAGTTGTAAGTTTGTATGATGAGAATTAGATTAATCTAACTTATTTTGAAGGTAAATTTATTTATGCAAAAAATATTAGTTAAAGCCATACATTTTAAATCCAAAATTATAACTTTTGCTTTTATCTTATTTACTTTAGGATGGATTTCATCTTGTCAAAGTACGCCTTTTCAAAATGACCGATTGAATGTAGTTGTAACAACCAATATTTTTTCGGATTTGGTCGCAAATATTGGTGGTGATTCGATTCAACTTCAAGCTTTGATGGGCTCAGGCGTTGATCCGCATCTATATAAAGCCAGTGAAGGTGATGTGAGTAAATTGGTAAATGCTGATATAGTTTTTTATGGTGGACTGCATTTGGAAGGCAAAATGGTTGATATCTTCGAAAAGATGAAATCAAATAAAATTACCGTTGCTTTGGCTGAAACTTTGGATAAAAGTGAATTGATTGAATCTGAGAATTTTGGTGGGAATTATGATCCGCATATTTGGTTCAATGTTGGGCTTTTTAAAGAATTGTCAAATCAAGTAACAAAAGTTTTGAGTGAAGTAGACGAAAAAAATGCTGAATATTATCAAACGAATCATGAGAATTATCAAAAGGAATTGGATGAATTAGATATTTATATTCGAAAAAAACTCGATGAACTTCCAGAAAATCAAAGAGTTTTAATTACTGCGCATGATGCGTTCAGTTATTTGGGAGAAGAATATGGGATTGAAGTAATGGGTTTGCAAGGGATTTCAACCACAAGTGAAGCAGGTGTGAGAAATGTTCAGCGATTGAGAAATTTCATTATAGATCATCAAATCAAAGCAATTTTCATTGAAAATTCTGTTCCGAGAAGAAATATTGAAGCTTTGCAAGAAGCAGTTAAAAAGGAAGGACATGAAGTTAAAATCGGTGGAGAGTTGTTCAGCGATTCTTTAGGAAATCCAGGGACGGAAGAAGGGACTTATATTGGAATGTTCAAACACAATATTAACACTATAGTCGAGGCTTTAAAATAGTTGAGTATGGAGAAAGGAAAGTATGCGATTGAAGTGAATGATTTGACGGTTGCTTATGATTATAAACCTGTATTGTGGGACATTGATTTAAAGATACCCGAGGGAGTTATGATGGCAATAGTTGGTCCGAATGGAGCTGGAAAATCGACTCTGATCAAAGCTATTCTAGGCATTGTCAAACCCGTAGCAGGCAGTGTTTTAGTTTTTGGGAAAACTTACAAGAAAAATAGAAAATTGGTGGCTTATGTTCCTCAAAAGGGCAGTGTGGATTGGGATTTCCCGACAACTGCTTTGGATGTTGTGATGATGGGAACTTATGGACGTTTGGGATGGATCAAGCGACCTGGAATTAATGATAGGAAATCTGCTTTAGAAGCTTTGGAGAAAGTCGATATGTTAGCATTTAAAGACAGACAAATTAGTCAATTGAGTGGTGGACAACAGCAAAGAGTTTTTTTGGCGAGAGCTTTGGTTCAAAATGCTGAAATTTATATAATGGATGAACCATTTCAAGGAGTTGATGCAACTACTGAAATTGCAATTATCAATATACTGAAAGAACTAAGAAAAGCAGGAAAAACTTTAATTGTAGTTCATCACGATTTGCAAACTGTTCCAGAATATTTTGATTGGGTTACTTTTTTAAACATTGAAAAAATAGCAACTGGTCCTATACAGGAGACTTTTAACGATGATAATTTGACCCGAACTTATGGGATTAATTATAAAGTAGCGGTTAATAAATAATTGTTAAAATGCTTTTTATCAATACGTTAATTGAGTTGTTTTCAGATACTACTTTAAGAACTGTAGCCATTGGAACTATGGTTTTAGGAGCGAGTAGTGGCATGTTGGGAAGTTTCGCTGTATTGAGAAAGCAGAGTTTGTTGGGAGATGCAATTTCACATGCAGCTTTACCAGGAATTGTTTTGGCGTTTATGATTACCAAATCCAAAGAATCACATGTATTGCTTTTGGGAGCTTTGATTGTTGGTTTAATTGGAGCTTATTGGATTCGAAACATTACCCACAAAACAAAGTTGAAAACTGACACAGCTTTGGGATTGGTTTTATCTTTGTTTTTTGGATTTGGAATGTTGTTGTTGACTCATGTTCAAAAAATACCAGATGCAAACCAAGCGGGTTTAGATAAATATTTATTTGGTCAAGCAGCTACTTTGGTGAGTTCCGATGTTTATATCATGATAGGAGTGACAATTGTAGCACTGTTAGTTTTATTCATTTTTTGGAAAGAATTTAAGTTGTTGTTATTCGATTCGGATTATGCACAAACCTTAGGATTCAACATTAAATTCATCGACCTTTTGTTCAGCTTTTTCATTGTTTTGATCATCGTTTTGGGACTACAAACAGTGGGAGTCGTATTGATGAGTTCTTTGTTATTGGCACCAGGGGCAGCGGCTCGTCAATGGACCAATAGTTTAGGGAAAATGATTTTTTTGGCAGCGATTTTCGGAGCGATTTCCGGTGTCTTAGGAACTGCCATCAGTGCCACGGAAGATAATTTAGCAACAGGTCCTTTGATCGTTATAGTTGCTTCATCTATAGTTTTTATATCATTTTTATTTTCGCCTATCCGAGGGATTTTATTTAGGCAAATTAGATTGTATAAGAACAGAAATAATTTGGAGTCGATGAAAACTTTGAAATTAATGTTTAAAATTGCTAAAACTCATGACGATATTACACATCCACATTCGATTGGGATTTTAAATGACTTCAAAGGAATTTCTAAATCTTCATTGAAAGAAATGGTCGAAAATGATTGGGTCAAAATCAAAGGTAATCAATGGAGTTTGACGCCAACTGGATTTGATAAAGCTCAAGAAATGTTTCACAAAAAAGACAAAAGAAATGATTAATGCTCAATTAGAAATCCAACTAATAGCGATAGTCGTAGCCATGGCTTGCGCAATTCCAGGCGTGTTTTTAGTATTGCGAAAAATGTCTTTGATCAGTGATGCGATCAGCCATTCGATTTTGTTGGGAATAGTGATAGGATTTTTTATCACAAAGGATATAAATTCACCTTTATTGATTTTATTGGCAGCTTTGACAGGAGTAGTAACTGTGGTTTTGGTCGAGATGATTCAAAAAACCAATTTGGTGAAAGAAGATACTGCCATAGGCTTGATTTTCCCATTGTTATTTAGTGTTGGAGTTTTGTTAATTACCAAAAATGCAGGTGATATTCATTTGGATATAGATGCTGTTTTGGTAGGTGAATTGGTATTTG
>Ga0209487_1001085_pt1 | contig 23411 bp, 22 predicted proteins | sample Poulit2012_FD_187524 | JGI IMG/M metagenome (GOLD analysis project Ga0209487, IMG submission 187524) | Agricultural soil microbial communities from Georgia to study Nitrogen management - Poultry litter 2012 (SPAdes) (version 2) | ecosystem: Environmental > Terrestrial > Soil > Agricultural land...
ACTAGTCCTAGGCATCTCTGGGCAACGCGCCTTCGTCGCTGCTGTTCGCGGGGCAGCAGAGCTCGCGTCACTTGCGCTACGGCCGAATGTGCGGCGGTGCCCACGGCTCCTGCAGGGCGGATGCATCGTCAATAGCCGGCGCTATCCTGGGTCACAGCCGGACGATTATGACATCACTATTCCACGCATACTCCAGTAAAGATTTGTGCATACCAACCGCTGCCCGATGCTCATACGTCCGCTATTTGGTCGTCAGACGTCCGCTACCAGAAGCGCGTTCCTAACACTTAGGCTGGCTAGAGTTTGCTAGAGGTAACAGCTAGAACCAGCATCTCTCGGGTGTGTTTGCTGGCGAGACAAGCGAGGCACGAAGGTCTCGAGGTACCGAAGTCCCGATGTGTACCTTAGCGCGATAGATTGCCTCATCGTCGACTTCCCCGCCATTCGCGCTGGTCAGATGATACTCCTGTGTACTCCTTAGAAATGACGACTATACTGCGACTGCCGAATCGCGGTCCGAACACGTAGTTGCCATATCCAATGGCCTTTCTCGTGCACACAGTACCTCTCCCCCACGTACAGCCCGATAATTCCAGACTCAGTGCACTCCACTCGTGCCTGCGAATGCTTCCAGTATCGGGAAAGGTTACGTTTTCAAACGTCCGAACGTAAATGTCACTGTCGCAATGACAGCATTCTTAAGGTCGACGAACCGGACAAAGGCATGACGTGGAGGATAATGCATGTCTAGTTGGGATAGATTGCCATGGACAGTGCCGTCGATAGCGTGATCAACTTAGCGAGGATGCAAAAGCGATCCCTAAAATCACCAGCACTACCAGAAATGGCAAGGTAAGTTGGACCCAACGCGTCTTATCGGCCGCCTCCTCGTACGATGGACTATATTCCCAAGACGCCCTGTTGTGTTGAGGCCGCTGTTGCTCATTCGGCTCTACTGCATCTTCTGCGGTTCTCTCGGTGTCTGACGCACCGAAGTACTTCGAACTATCTTCAGCGTTTGAAAGCCAGGGGTCCTTATTGCCTTGACGGGAACCGCCGTAATAATCCCATGCCGAGACTTGATCCTGACTTATATCGCTTGACTCCCACGGTTCGCGCTCATTACGGCGATTGTCGGAATCAAGGTGCTCACTGACGTTACGGCGTCTAGGGTTTGATGCACCAGCGTCGGACAGCTCCGACGTTGGTGGAAACGAAGCACTGGTAGAGGTTTCGGCTCCGGCATCTTCAAGGTCAGGTTCGACATGGAAGTCGATATTAATCTTATGGCGCTTCCGCTTTTCCGATGCAGTGCTGCTAGTTTGCCTCGGCTTAGCCCACTGCATTGCTGGTGCTCTATTACGTTGTCGTACAGGACGCTTGGCGTAGATCATCGCATTACCTCACATCGAATGCTGGTGTGGTTCCAGTGTAAGCCGTGGACAGTTCCATACGCCGCGCAAATGCTCCTGTTGGATCATGAGGCATACAAAAAAGTGTGGGGTTCCAGTCATGTAACTGGAACCCCACACTGTTTATCAAGGACTGCACGGCGACTAGTGCTTGTGCTGCCCCTTGGAGAATTCGAAGACCCAACCGGTCACGAAGAATAAGCCAAGGCCGATACCGATGATGAATATCCACCAATCGATGGCAACACCGAGAAAGACGATTGCGACTGCCGTGCCCAGGCCGAGCGGCCACCAGCTCCATGGAGCAAAGCGACCATAAACACCTGCGTATTCGGCAATCTCGCCGTCTTCTTGGTCATCAACTCCGGGCTTGTACTCTTTGTCCAGTAACCGGAGGTAGTAGGCAACTAGGAACTGCATCCCTACGAGTCCGAAGAGGGCGACGATGCCGACCATCTCGGTCCCGCGGGTCCAGATGGTGTACACGATTGCCACCACGAGGAAGAAGAGCCCCAGGATAGTGAACATATTCTGACTGATTTTCACGTCATGCACCTACCTTTGTCGTCATTTGCTCCCGACGTTCCAGCGGGATCAGTTCTGGGTGGTGGAGGTCCAGTGCTGGACGCTCAGAACGGATCCGTGGCAGGGCGTGGAAGTTGTGACGTGGTGGCGGACATGATGTCGCCCACTCGAGCGATCCGCCAAAGCCCCATGGGTCGTCGACTGTGACCTTTTTGCCGTAACGGTAGGTGTAGTAGACATTCCAGAAGAATGGGATAAGTGACGCACCGAGCAGCATCGACGAGACGGTCGAGAACTGGTTCATGATGGTGAATCCGTCTTCGACCATGTAGTCAGCATACCGGCGTGGCATACCCATGACACCCAGCCAGTGCTGGACGAGGAACGTTCCGTGGAAGCCGAGGAAGAGCATCCAGAACTGGACCTTGCCCCAGGTTTCGTTGAGCATCTTTCCGGTGAACTTTGGCCACCAGAAGTAGAAGCCGGCGAACATGGCGAACACCACGGTACCGAATACGACGTAGTGGAAGTGTGCCACGACGAAGTAGGTGTCTGAGACCTGGAAGTCCAAGGGTGGCGAGGCCAAAATAATACCGGTCAGACCACCGAACAGGAAGGTCACCATGAAACCGAGAGACCATAGCATTGGTGTTTCGAATGTAATCGACCCTCGCCACATGGTTCCAATCCAGTTGACGAACTTCACCCCGGTAGGGACGGCGATGAGCATGGTCATCAAGGAGAAGAATGGTAGCAGCACCGAACCAGTGACGTACATGTGGTGCGCCCACACTGTCATAGACAATGCCGCAATAGCTGCGGTCGCAAAGACCAGAGATTTGTAGCCGAAGATTGGCTTGCGCGAGAACACTGGAATGATCTCGGACACGATACCGAAGAACGGCAGGGCGATAATATATACCTCAGGGTGACCGAAGAACCAGAACAGGTGTTGCCATAAGATAGCGCCACCATTTTCCGGATCAAAGATATGGCCACCGAATCTGCGGTCTAAACCGAGTCCAAACAATGCTGATGCCAGCGGTGGGAAGGCCATCAAGATCAAGATACCGGTGATCAGGGTGTTCCAAGTAAAGATCGGCATGCGCCACATCGTCATACCTGGTGCACGCATGGAGATCACGGTCGTAATCAGGTTGACGCCACCCATAATCGTTCCGAAGCCCTGCATTCCGAGCCCGAAGACCCAGATGTCACCACCGATACCGGGCGAATATGTCGCGTTCGATAGCGGTGCGTAACCGAACCAGCCGAAGGATGCTGCACCTTGTGGGGTGAGAAAGCCTGCGGTGGCGATCAGCGAACCGAATAGGAAAAACCAGAAACCTAATGCGTTCAGACGTGGGAAGGCCACATCAGGAGCACCGATCTGTAAGGGCATGATCACGTTTCCGAACCCAATGAACAATGGTGTCGCAAACATGAGCAGCATCAGGGTGCCGTGCATGGTGAATAGCTGGTTGAACTGTTCTTTAGTCTGCAGAACCTGCATACCGGGCTCGAACAATTCCGCACGGATTAGCAGTGCCATAACACCGGCAAGGCAGAAGAACGTGAAGGAAGCGATCAGATACATGTACCCGATCGTTTTATGGTCAGTTGAGGTCAGCCAGTTGACGACGATACGACCCTTAGAGGTCGGTACTACTCGTGGCCGAGCCCTCGCCTGAGACTCATCTTGTGTGTATTCGTAAGTAGTCATGTACTTTACTCCTCGATCCGTTGTGGATCGCCCAAAGGTACCTCTTGATCCTGCTGGCCACCTGGGTTTTCGTTCGGGTTACGGTTTAGTTCGGCACCCGAGAGACCTTCAGGAAGCTGACGGATCTGGTTGAGGAATTCTTGTTCTTCAACAATTTCAACGTTGAAGAGCATCTCCGAGTGAAATTCGCCACAGAGCTCGGCGCATTTCCCTTGGAACTGACCGGTCTCACCCGGGGTGAGGTACATACGGTTTGTTTGTCCTGGAACCATGTCCAGTTTCTGCAGGAACGCTGGCACCCAGAACGAGTGAATGACATCGCGTGATTTCAACTGGAATTCAACAGGAACGTCAACCGGCAGATACAGCGTCGGCAGGGTTTCCTCCACGCCCTCTTCTCCGGTCAACACGGCTTGCGTGCCGTAGAGGTGGCGCTCTTCGGTTTGGCCATCCGGCGTGGTGTATTCGTAGTCGAAGTCCCAAGCCCACTGCTTACCGTGGACCGTGACTACGAGTGGTGAATCTTCTACCGACGTGTTAATAGTCCGTTCCACACGGTCAGTAAAGCCCCACAGCGTGAGCACCAAAATAATTGGGATCACAGTGAACATGGTTTCCATGGGGACGTTATAAGCAAGCTGACGCGGGTAGCCCTTGTCACCTTTACGGCGGCGATAGGCCACGATGCACCAGAGCATCATTCCCCAGGTAATGACACCAATCACAAGGGCTGCTATCCAGGTACCAACCCAGAGGTCGGTGAGCATCTCATTGTGATTGGTAGTCTCATCGGATCCGGGATACCAGCCCCGGCTTGCCTGTTCAGAACACGCAGTTAGGAACAGCAAAGCCGTGGCGCCAAGGACTCCCCCCTTTAGGAGTCTCTTGCCGCGGCTACCGGCTCGTTGTAGCAGTCTCACAGACGGCCCTTCCTCTTCTCTATCCAGTGCGAGTGTCTTGCTCGAGTTCATTGAATATTCTCATGATGCTCTGAGAATTGACACAGCAAAACAACTTTGGCTGATTACTACCCTAATGCTTTTTCACAACAAAATGTGCACCATGACAGCAAAACGGCGAGTCAATGTTTTGTGTGACATTGGCTCGCCGTTCCTGCGATTCTCGTAAGTTATATTTCTAGTGGAACGAGTCCCCACATGCACAGGAACCCGCAGCTTGAGGGTTATCGATGGTGAAGCCTACCTTTGTGATTGAGTCTTCAAAATCGATGGACGCCCCGGCGAGATACGGTACGGACATCTTGTCCACGATAACTTCGACACCATCGTAATCTTTGACGGCATCCCCGTCGAGTACACGCTCATCAAAATACAGCTGATAGATCAGACCAGAGCATCCACCCGGCTGAACAGCGATGCGCAGCCGAAGATCTGGCCGACCTTCCTGCTCTAACAGGTCACGGACTTTCTGGGCTGCTACGTCAGATAGATTTACGTCGTGGGTTGGCAGTCCTTCGGCGGGAGCTGCCTGCGGCAGCTGCTCGGCGATATTATCGGTCTGTGTCATCGTTCTCTCCTCTGGGTGTAACACCGGCGTTCATCGATAGAAACATCCGGGACGTCACTGTTTATTCCACTACGTCAAAGCCATTCTGGCAAGTAGTAGTATTTCGGCTTCAATCGCATGGCGTAATACTGACAAGTCTAACGACTCGTTCGGCGCGTGGGCTCGCGTGTCCGGGTCTTCAACGCCCGTGAGCAAAATTTCCGCCTCGGGGTAGGCATTGACGAGTTCTGCAACAAACGGAATAGAGCCCCCGAGTCCGGTTTCGATGACTTCGGTCCCCCAGGCGTCAGCTAGGGCTTGTTTCATCAGAGAACTTGCCGGCGCTTCAGGGTCCACCACAAATGGACTCCCCAATTCCCCGGGTTGAACCGTAACCCGTGCTCCGAATGCCTCTAATCCTTGCACATAGTTGCTCAGCGCGGTCATGGCTTCGTCCGGGTCCATACCTGGGCCCAATCGCATGGAGAACTTCGCTCTTGCAGTGTGCACTATCGCATTGGAGGATTCATCGATCGTCGTTGTATCGATCCCAATGATGTTCAGCGCGGCCTTATTCCACAGTCGGTCAGCCAGGCTTCCGGTGCCTGCAAGCTCCAAACCCGGAACCGCCCCGGTCTGCTGACGATAGTCATTCTCGTCGTAGCTCACATCGGCCCAGCGCGTCTGTTCTAAACCTGGGACTGCCAGCTCTCCTTCGGCAGTGTGAAGTTGAGCGATGATGCGTGACAGCACGGTGATTGCGTCAAGCATTGGGCCACCGAAGAGACCTGAGTGCACTGGGTGGTCGGCAACAGTCACTTCAATGATGCCGTCGAGCAGCCCGCGTAAGGACGTTGTCAACGCGGGAACATCAACTGACCAGTTGGCCGAGTCTGCCACGATAATGGTGTCAGCTTTTAACAGCTTCCGGTGGTTGTTCAAAAATTGTGAGAAAAACGGAGAACCTATTTCTTCTTCGCCTTCGATAAACACCGTCAAGCCCAGACCGTGATCGCTACCCAATAGGTCGTCTAGGGCTTTGATGGCTGCATGGTGAACCATAATGCCGGCTTTATCGTCTGCCGTGCCTCGCCCGTAGAGTCGACCATCAAGCTCAGTTGCTTCCCATGGGTCGGTCTCCCACGCTGTTGGGTCTCCGATGGGTTGAACATCGTGATGCGCATACAACAGGACCGTCGGCTTATCCGAGGCTGCGGAACGGCGCCCTATGATAGCCGGTCCGGAAAGAGAGCCATGGCTATCCTGTTCGGTTAGTTGGTGTAGCTCCTCCATTCCAAGGCCAGAGAAGAGCTCCGCCACAGCTTGGGCTGATTCCTCTAGTGCTGTACGGTCATACGTTTCAAAAGCCAATGACTGATAGCTGACCAGATGTTTCAAATCGGCAACGATGTGATCAAAGTTTCGGTCCACCCAGTCTTTGACGACTGTCACAAACTTATCGGAGTGAGGATCCGGTGTGTCACCTGCTGAAAGTGAATTGCGCATAGTCTTTAGCGTAGTCGGATGACAGCTCCGGGGGAACATCTAGAATAGGAGCAGAGAATCATCAGCCCAAACAGAAGAGAAGTAATGACCACTGAAGACCAGGATTCTGGCAAGGCCGGTACGCCAGGTAAAGGCCGACCCACACCTAAGCGTCGCGATCAGGAGGCCGCCAACCGGCGTCCGTTGATCGCCGATGACCGGAAAATCGCTCGTCAGCAGCAGAAGCAAGCTGTTGCTGAGGAGCGTGCACGTATGCGCCGTGCACTGGAAACGGGCGAAGAACGGTATTTACCTCCGCGAGATAAGGGTCCGCAGCGTCGTTTCGCACGTGATTACGTTGATGCTCGCTGGGGTATCGGTGAATGGCTCATTATCGGTGTGTTGATCTTTTTGGGCTTGAGTTTTATACCCACACCGACCATGCAACTGGCCTCCACGATCGGCATGTTAGTTTTCGTTGCCCTCGTGATTTTCGAAGGATTTTGGGTTGGGCATCAAGTGCGGAAGCGCTTAGAGGCCAAGTTCGGTGAAATGGAACCGGGCACGAGATGGTACGCCGCGATGCGCGCCACCCAAATGCGTCGCATGCGCCTACCCCGTCCACAAGTGAAGCGTGGAGAATTCCCGAGCTAGTGTCCCTCTAAGCAGGCATTGATCCGGCCGGCCCACAGCGGGCCCTCATATAGGAACGCGGTATACCCCTGTACTAGCGAAGCGCCAGCCTCAAGACGTGCTATCACGTCCTGTCCAGTGGTCACTCCACCGACCGAAATGATGCTGGCGCCTTCAACATGATGCGCCAGCAGCTGTAGAACTTGCATCGATCGCTCAGCTAACGGCGCGCCCGACACTCCCCCAGCTCCCAGGGCTTCGACTTCTGCTGCCTCAGTCGCGAGGCCGTCGCGGCTAATCGTCGTATTTGTAGCGATAACGCCGTCGAGGCCGAGTTCATTCACCATATCGGCTACCGCCACGACATCTTCATCAACAAGATCGGGCGCGATCTTCACTGCTAGTGGCACGTGTCGACCCGTGACGGCATCGGCAGTTGTCGCTACCGCGGACAGTAGCGGAGCTAACGACTCAATGGCCTGCAATTGGCGCAACCCCGGTGTATTGGGGCTAGATACGTTGACAACTAAATAGTCTGCGTGCCGGGCCAGTAGCTTCGTAGAGATGAGATAATCGTCAATCGCATCGGCCAATTCTACGGTTTTTGTCTTGCCAATATTCACCCCAAGAACAGGCCGCTCCGCCCCGAAGCGTCGACTCAGCGTCTTTCGCGTTTGCGCTAGGCGCGGGGCAATCCGTTGGGCACCATGGTTATTGAAACCCATACGGTTCACCAAAGCTCGATCTTGCGGTAACCGAAACAGCCTTGGCTTCGGGTTGCCGGGCTGCTCTTGTCCCGTCACAGTGCCAACCTCAATATGGCCAAAGCCCAAGTCTGCCAGCGCTGCCGTGCCCAGACCAGCCTTATCAAAGCCCGCTGCTAGGCCAAACGGCGACGGGAAGGTGATGCCCATCGCCTGAGTACGCAGACTGCGGGCCGGCCGAAAAGCAGCGCGCATGAGGCTCGAAGCCCCGGTTTTTTCTGCAGCGCGGATGGCACCAAATCCGATTTCGTGGGCACGCTCAGCATCCATACCAGCAAATACTGTCTTAAATACGTGCGGATACAACGATGGTTTCTGGCCGGCAAGTCGTGCAGCGATTAGGTTGGTCATAGATTGTAGTCAACCACATCGACGATTCTGTTGGATAACTGTGCAACGAAATTGTCACACCTGGGAGCAGCGCATGCACTACGGATTACTGGAGGACACGCCGCAAGGTGAGTGGCTTCCCGATGTACTTGAGGGGTTCTCGCGACGGAGCATTCCTCTTGGCGAAGATGACGAAGGTCCACTTTCTGCAACGTTGGTGCGACATGATGCCGCTGATGGATTCCCGTTGTTATATATCCACGGATGGTCCGACTATTTTTACAATACAGAGCTTGCCGAGGCAGCAGCCGAAGCCGGATACAAACTCTATGCCTTGGATCTGCGCAAGTATGGACGCTCGCTACGGCCGAAACAATCGCCTGGCTATGTGCAAGATCTTGCCGAATACGACGACGAGATCGGAGCTGCACTAGCGATTCTGAAACTGAGTCATCCCGGTGCCTTGCCGGCCATCATCGCTCATTCCACGGGCGGTCTTGTCGCTGCACTCTGGGCACACCGTCACCCGAAACAGATCAGTACCCTTGTGCTCAATGCGCCATGGCTCAGTCTGCAAGGCAACGCATGGCTCCGTGGTTTCGCAAATTCAGTGGCTGATCCGATATGGCGGAGTCGTCCGGAGCGGCGATTACTCTTACCGAAAGTGGACTTCTTTTATCGAAGTATCTCCGCAACAGAACACGGCGAATGGCGTCTGCATCCTTTGTGGCGTCCACGGTATTCTTTCGATATTCAAGGCGGATGGCTCGCAGCGATTCTTGAGGGACAAACTCAGGTGCGCCAGGGACTCGATATAGACGTACCCATACTGGTGTTGACTTCTACTGAAACGATTTTCGCACCAAAATATTCATCCAAAATGCAAACCGCCGACAGCGTGATCGACGTACACGATACTGCTCGATTCGCGGTAAGACTGGGCGAGACCGTGATGGTTCATAAGATTCGCGACGCCCTGCACGACGTCTATGCTTCGGCTCAACCCATACGTCAAAAGGCGTTTGACGCCACCTATGCGTGGTTGGGCTATTTTTGCCGCTAAGATACCGGAGTGTCGACAGCTCCACCATAGCGCCGGTCGCGAGAGGCATAGAGTTCTACGGCATCCCAGAGCGTCTTACGGTGCACATCAGGCCAGTACGTGTCGATAAATACGAGCTCCGCGTAGGCCGATTGCCACAACAAAAAGTTCGACAAACGTTGTTCACCGGACGTCCGCAAGAATAAATCCACATCCGGGACATCGGGCAAGCGCAAATGTTGCGCGATCGTGTGTTCTGAGACGGACTTTGGGTTGAGCTGACCAAGGTGGACTTTGGTGGCAATAGTCTGAACCGCATCCGCGATTTCTGCTCGACCCCCGTAGTTCACGCACATGATGAGGTTCGTTCCTGTGTTCTTTTTGGTGAGTTCTTCTGCAGTCTGCAGCTCATTGATCACAGATTTCCACAACCTCGGTTTCCGGCCGTTCCAGCGAACCCGGACACCCCATGAATTCAGCGTGTCTCGTTGGCGGCGAAGGACATCGCGTGAAAACCCCATCAAAAACGCGACTTCATCGGGAGAACGTTTCCAGTTTTCCGTCGAAAATGCATAGACAGAAACATACGGGATGCCCATTTCTACGGCTCCGGCCATAACATCCAGCAGTGCTTGCTCGCCGGCACGGTGCCCTTCGGTTCGTGGAAGACCTCGCTGATTCGCCCAGCGACCGTTCCCGTCCATGACGATACCGATATGACGGGGTAGAAATTTTCGGTCGATCTTGGGCATCACGAAACCGTCGGGGTGCGGCTCCGGAACCTCATATGGCATGCATGACTCCTGTTATCCCTGCTCCATCACGGACAATGATTGTAAGTTCTTTTCTAGGTGGTACTGCAAGTACTGCGCGACAAAGCTAGTGGCCTGACGGATCTCTCCCTCAGAAGCCTGTTGAATCGCAGGCCAGTCACCCACTAAGAGCGCCGATAACAAAGCCACCACGTCATCGGGTGCATAGATGGCTTGAGGTGGTGCGCAATCATCACAGACTACCCCACCTAAGGCTACCGACAACCAGTTATGCTGACCTTCAACACCACACTTACTACATTCATCGAAGGTCGGTGCCCATCCGGAAATTGTCAGGGCTCGCAGCAAATAAGAAGTCAGTAGCATTTTCGGGGCGGCGGCACGTCGTATCAAAGCAGCGATGGCCCCGTGGAGCAGACGATAATGGGCCCCTCCCCCACTGACGTCTTCGTCGCGTGTCAACTGTTCTGCGGTTTCAACCATCGCCGATGCGGCCCCAAAACTGTCGTAATCATTGGTGAGCATCGTTCCATACGGATGAATCATCGCGGTTTGGACGATGATATCTAGGTTACGCCGAGGCACTAATTGCAACCGGGAGTGCATAAACGGCTCTAGTGTTGACCCAAATTTCGAGCTAGTGCGCCGTACGCCTTTGGCCACCGCGCGAATTTGCCCACGTTCCGGCGTTAATACAACGATAATCCGGTCGGCTTCGGCCAGTTTATACGTGCGCAGGACAATCCCGCGGGTCCGGTAGCTTTGGGAAATATAAGGTGCGGACCCGCGAGATTTTTTCCGCGGTGTATTACTCAGTGGAGACTTTTACCTTCTCGTCGCGCATGTACCGGTTCACTGCTGATGTGACCGCCTGCAGGGAGGCGGTAGAAGTATTATGGTCCAGTCCGATACCCCATAGGACGCGGTCGCCAATAGCCGCTTCGACGTAAGCTGCTGCCATGGCTTCACCACCTTCGGTCAGTGCGTGTTCGGTATAGTCCAGCACTCGGATATCGACGCCAGCTTGGTGGAACATTTTGACCAGGGCAGATATAGGACCGTTGCCGGTTGCCGTCCGGGTGACGACTTCGCCTTCACGTTCCATTTGGACTTCCATTGAGAAATCCCCGTCTTCGGTGGTTGAAGCAGTTGAAGACAGCAGATGGTAGTGACCCCAGCGCTGTTCTGGATCATCGGTTGGCAGATATTCGTTGGCGAAGACTTCCCATAAGGTCTCTGTGGAAATTTCGCCGCCGTGCTTATCAGTGTATTCCTTGATGACCGCAGAAAACTCGGCTTGGGCGCGACGTGGCAGGTCGAGATTGTGGTCGGTTTTGAGCATGTAGGCAACTCCGCCTTTACCAGACTGAGAATTCACGCGAATCACGGCCTCGTACGTGCGACCAATGTCTTCTGGGTCCACCGGAAGATACGGAACACCCCAGTCCAAGTCTTCGGTGGTAACTCCAGCCTCTTCGGCGCGAGCTTCCATGTCTTCGAAACCTTTTTTAATGGCATCCTGGTGTGAACCAGAGAACGCTGTGAACACGAGTTCCCCGGCCCACGGGGAGCGTTCATGCACTTTCATTTGGGTGGCGTATTCATAGACCTCTTGGATCCGATCCATATTGGAGAAATCAATTTCGGGATCGACGCCTTGCGTATAGAGGTTCATGCCGAGCGTGACGAGGTCAACGTTGCCGGTGCGCTCGCCGTTGCCAAACAAGCATCCTTCGATACGATCGGCTCCGGCCATGTACCCCAGTTCTGCGGCGGCGACGCCACTGCCCCGGTCGTTGTGTGGGTGCAGCGATAAGATGATCGCATCGCGGTTGTCGATGTTGCGGTGCATCCATTCGATTTGATCCGCGTACCGGTTTGGTGTGGACATCTCAACGGTTGCCGGAAGGTTAAGAATCATCTGGCGATCAGTCGATGCCTCGAGCACTTCGGCTACGCGGTTGGAGATTTCAGCAGCGAAGTCTAATTCCGTGCCGGTGAAGGACTCGGGCGAGTACTGGTAGACAACCTCGGTGTCTGTCAGCTGTTCTTCGTATTTGCGGCACAGCATCGCACCTCGCGTCGCGATGTCAATAATGCCGGATTTCTCTTCGCGGAATACCACACGACGCTGCAACACCGAAGTGGAGTTATAGAGATGGACAATCGCCCGGGGAGCACCTTCGATTGCTTCATACGTGCGTTCGATAAGGTGCTCACGGGACTGAGTCAGAACTTGAATATGAACATCTTCTGGGATGCGATCCTCGTCGATGAGCTGGCGAACGAAGTCGTAGTCCGTTTGCGATGCTGACGGAAATCCGACTTCGATTTCTTTGTAACCCATTTCCACCAGCAACTCAAACATGGCCATCTTGCGGGCCGAATCCATGGGGTCGACCAGGGCTTGGTTCCCGTCACGAAGATCTACCGCACACCAGCGCGGTGCCTGAGTGATGACTTTGTCCGGCCAGGTGCGATCGGGCAGATCGACGTCGAGCTGTTGTTCAAATGGCACGTATTTTTTGAAGTTCATGCCGGAAGGCTGCTGAAATTTACGCAAACTATATTCCTCATTCTATGACTGCCTGGTCCTGTCAAGAGTGTAGTGGACCAATACTGACGAACCGGTCTCTAAGTATCCATATTGAACCGGTGGCAGGCCGTGAGTGTTTCTCCGTAACGGGGTCCGACCCTACCTGGTGGCATTCAAGTTACTACTTGAAAACCTAGGCCCCGCTACGGCACGGTAGGAGAAGAAGAGCTAGTAGAGCACCAAGAAGGACACGGTAGAGACCGTGGCGTGGAGTGCTCTGAATGCGATGCATGGTATTAGGATAACAGCACGCGACTAAAAGCCCAAACGGTTCATGTGCTTGGGATTACGCTGCCATTCCTTGGCAACTTTGACGACCAAATCCAAATACACTCGGGTCCCCAGCAACTTTTGAATTTTCTTTCGTGCCCGCTGACCAATGGTGCGAAGCTGTTTGCCTCCCTTACCGATGATGATGCCCTTCTGGCTGTCACGTTCGACATAGATCTCTGCATAAATGTCGGAGATCGGGTTGTCTTCCGTCCCGGGCCGCAGCCCCATTTCGGTAACCACGACCGCCAAAGAGTGCGGCAGTTCGTCAAAGACGTCTTCAAGTGCGGCCTCCCGAATAAGCTCAGCAACCATCACGTCGTCGGGTTCGTCCGTGATCTCACCGTCGGGATAGAGCGCCGGCGATGCTGGCAAGTATTTCGTAAGCACATCCAAAACGGTGTCCACCTGAATGTCACCTTTGACGGAGACGGGCACGATTTCTGCAAAGCCTTCGCCAGTCTCAGGCGTCAGGAGTTCTTCGCCCAGATGTTGGACGGCGATCAATTGGTCTGCCAGCACGCCGCGTGTAACGGTGTCTACTTTGGTGACGAGGGCGATCACGGGGGTGTTGCGTAATCCGGCAAGCTGTTCGGTTATGAACCGGTCTCCTGGACCAATTTTCTCATTGGCGGGGATGCACAACGCGACCGCATCCATCCCGGACAGCGTTTCGGCGACCAACTCGTTGAGTCGTTCGCCTAATAGTGTGCGAGGACGATGCAACCCGGGTGTATCGACCAGGATCAGCTGGTAATCGTCGGTCGTGACAATCCCGCGGATGACGCGTCTGGTGGTTTGGGGTTTGGAGGAGGTAATGGCGACTTTGGAGCCAACCATGGCGTTGGTCAGAGTAGATTTTCCAGCATTTGGTCTTCCGACCAGGCTGACGAAGCCAGAACGATAGTGCTCCGGATAGTCGGTTGGCTTCATGATGTGGTCTCCTCGGATGGGGTGTGGGTGGCGACCCGGATGGTATCGACACGGCTGCGCTTACCAGCCAGCGAGTCGACCGTCAGCGTGAGATTTTCTATTTCGGTAACGGAGCCTTCAGTGGGAATCTTACCTAAACTCTTAGCGAACAACCCACCCACGGTATCAACATCCTCATCGTCATCAAGCAACAGATTGAATGTCTCGGAGAAGTCAGTGACCGACATCGCCGCGTTGACTAAGAATTCACCATTGGGCTGCGGAATGACATCTTCGATTTCGATGTCGTCGTATTCATCGGAGATCTCTCCGACGAGTTCTTCGATGAGATCCTCGAGTGTCACAAGCCCTGCGGTACCGCCATATTCATCGACGACAATAGCAGCGTGGATGGCTTCTCGCTGGAGTTCTTGGAGCAGATCCCATACCGATTTGGATTCTGGGACCACCCGGATTTCGCGAGCTAAGGCATCCACAACATCATGCGAGGAGAGTCGACTAGTGTGCTGGGCCCGGACGATGTCTTTCAAAAACACAATGCCCAGGACATCATCCGGACTCTCACCGATTAGCGGGATCCGCGAGTAGCCTGATTCGATAAAGATCTTCGTCGCATCTTCAAGGGTGGTTTGCGAATCCAACCACACGACGTCGGTGCGAGGGACCATGATGGCTCGCACCAGCGTGTCATCCATATCGAATACGGATTGGATCATTTCGGCTTCGTCGTCTTCAAGCACATCTGCTTTTGAGGCTCTGGAGACGTACTCACGGAAGTGCTTTTCTTCAAGGTCTGGTTCGTCGCTATCGTCATCCTGTTCAGCTTCAGTATCCGAGATAAATAATCCTGGAATAGGGCCGAGGATAACCGTCAAAAATCGCACCAGCCAGGCAGTATTTTGTGCGGCAACTTCGTAGTGTTTGGCGCCCAACCGCACCGGACTGCGCATTGAACTCAACAGGGTTGCTACCGCCATGATGGCTATGCCGCCGGCAGCAGCTAGCCAGACGTTATCAACGAAGTAGTCGATAAATACCGTGATGAGTACGGCGGTTGCGGCAAGCAGCACGGTATTCCAAAAACGGATGGCCAGTTGGTGCTCTGCCAGGCGATCCATGATGTGTAATACCGGGTTGCTCGGGCGTTTGGAGACAATAACTTCGGCTTCCCGGTAGGACAGGTAGTCGAAAGCAGATTCAGCAAAGGATAATACCCAGGTGAGCACGTAACTGCCGAGAGACAGCAGTGCCAGGGTAATCGGTACGGCCACAGCGGTTATGCTCCGTCGTGTTGCAGTTGTGGTGGTTCATACCCCAGGAACTGCTGTAGGAGTTCGGTCTGGAGAGTGAACATGGCGTGTTTTTCCTCATCGTCATGGTGGTCATAACCCAATAAGTGCAACAGCCCGTGGGTGACCAGCAGGGCAATCTCATCCGCGACGTTATGTCCACCGGAGGCAGCCTGCTCGGAGGCCACTTCGGGGCTGATGACAATATCGCCCAGTAAACCATCTGCTGGCTCTTGTGGAGTGCCGGGCCGCAATTCATCCATGGGAAAACTCATCACATCGGTGGGGCCGGCCAATCCCATCCATTCTTCGTGCAGATCACTCATGGCGTCATTATCGACAAACACAATGGCAAGTTCTGCATCCGGACCGATGTGCAGATTGGAGTACAGATGCTTTCCGAGGTTGACGACGCGTTGAATATCGATGTCGTAAGAAGTTTCGTTGAGGATTTCTATTGCCATGGTGTCTTATCGGTTTCGATTCCTGCCAGAGCGTTGCGGCCGGGTTGGTTCTGGTTGGTTCCGGTCGTAGGCGTCGACGATTTTAGAAACCAGATTGTGCCGCACCACGTCGGAAGATTTCAGTTCGACGATCGCAATGTCATCGATGTCAGCGAGGAAATCCACGGCTTGCGCCAGTCCGGAATCTGTTCCGCGGGGTAAGTCGACCTGGGAGGCGTCACCGGTGATGACCATGTGAGAGTTGAAACCCAATCGGGTCAAGAACATCTTCATTTGTTCCGCCGAGGTGTTTTGTGCCTCGTCGAGGATAATGAAGGCATCGTTCAGGGTGCGCCCGCGCATATAGGCCAGTGGAGCCACTTCAATAGTGCCGACATCAAGCAGATGCGGGATGGTTTCGGGATCCACCATTTCGTGTAACGCGTCATAAAGTGGGCGTAGATATGGATCAATCTTCTCACTGAGTGTTCCAGGCAGATAGCCCAGCGATTCTCCGGCTTCTACGGCCGGGCGAGTCAGGATAATACGGTTGACTTCACCGGCGTGTAGTGCTTGGACTGCTTTCGCCATGGCCAGGTAGGTTTTGCCGGTACCCGCGGGACCTATCCCAAACACGACCGTATGCGTATTGATGGCTTCTACGTAGGCTTTTTGGTTGGCTGTCTTGGGCCGAATCTTCTTGCCCTGCGCAGAGACGATCATTTCTGCCGGTGGACCGGCAGTGTCCTGCTGTTGCAGCGTCCGAACGCCAGCGATCGTAGCTTCGATAATTTCCGGGCCGACAGTGGTTCCAGCTCGGGCCACAGATTGTAGATCGTGGACAATTTTGACGACTTCAGCGACTTCTTCAGGCGCACCTTCAATGTCGAGCTGCTGATCCCGCACGAGCAGTTTCATCGAGGGATATACGCCTTCGATGACACGAAGCAGCATGTCCTGCGGACCAAACGTTTGCACCATGTCAGTCTGGGAGGTGAACGTAACGGTTTGGCTCATGCGGTATGTTTCAGTTCGTTCAGTCAGGTCTACTCCATAAAATACGATCTGTTCTGGCTCTAGTCTAAGCCGTGGTGACTGTCGTGGTCTATCTTTGTGCTTTCGGTCACGCGCCAAGCGCACATGCGTTACCAGCGGTCGAAGAGATGATTGAGGACGGCGATGGCCGCCGGTCCGGCGGTGGACGCTCGCATAACGGTGGAGCCGAGTTTTACGACACTGGCTCCGATCTCCTGAACGGCTGTAAGCTCATCAGGCGACACTCCGCCCTCTGGCCCGACGGCCAAGTGGATTTCCTCGATGGTATCCGGCATAGCCCCAAGCGCCGTCTGAAGCCCGACCGGGCCTTCTTCGTGCAGCACGATCAACTGATGGCCTTTCTGCGGTGCATGGAGTTCGGCTATCGAGGTGGCGTGCACCAACGGGTGCAGTTTCGGGATGAATGCACGACGGGATTGTTGTGCGGCGGATCGAAGTTTCGCCTGCCATTTTGTCCGGGTTTTGGCTGACCGTTCGGGCCGGATCCGCACAATGGAACGTTGGGCCTGCCACGGAGTGACAGCATCGACGCCGAGTTCTGTCGCCATCTCCGCGGCCAGAAGGTCTCGGTCTCCCTTGGCTAATGCTTGGACGAGGGTGATCCGAACCGCCGGCCTAGCCTGTACGGTGAGCTCTTCGACCTGGACGCCGGCACGGCGCGGATCGGCTGACTCAATGACCCCGGCCGCCAGTGTCCCGGCACCGTCTGAGAGTAAGACCGGGTCAGAGGTGTTCAGGCGCATGGACCGGATAGCGTGAGCCGAACTTTCGGGCTCGAGGTAGACGGTCTCACCCGGTCGAGCCTCGGTGATCTCGGGAGTATAGAAGAGCGGGTGCGTCACGATTCATCGTGGGAAAACATATTGTCGAGTCCGGACTTGAGACGGGAGAAGAAGCCGCGGGATTCGATTTCTCCGTTAGCTACATCTTCGGCTCGAAGCTCGGCCAGTCGAGTCATGAGCTCACGTTGCTCGTCAGTAAGTTTCGTCGGCGTTTCAACGTTGAGCGTGATCTTCATGTCGCCACGACCGGTGCCTTGGAGTCGCTGTGCGCCAAGATCTTTCAGCGTGACGACGTGCCCTGACTGAGTTCCTGGTTCCACGGTGAAACTCTGTTCCCCGTCGAAGGTGTCGACTTTGATTTCCGTCCCGAGCGCTGCTGCAGTCATTGGCACGGTCATGGTGGCGTGGAGGTCATCGCCTTGACGGGTAAAGATATCGTGTTCTCGGACGCGGATCTCTAAGTATAGGTCGCCGTTGGGACCACCCGCGACACCAGCTTCTCCACGGCCTGCCAACTGAATCCGCGTACCATCACGAACGCCGGCTGGAATCTTCACGGTAAAGGAGACGCGTTCGCGAACTCGTCCCTGACCAGAACACTGGCCACAGGGGTCGGTGATAATGTCACCGAAGCCTCGACAGGTGGGGCAGGTCTCGGTGGTCATCATCCGCCCAAGGATCGAATCGACCGGACGTGAGATTTGTCCTGCACCGCGACACGTCGTACATGTTTCAGGTGAGGTGCCCGGCTCCATGGCTGAGCCATCACAACGGTCGCATCGGACAGCTGTTTCGACTTCGATGGTCTTCTCGGCACCAAATACGGCTTCTTCGAGATCAATATGCGTGGCAATTAGCGCGTCTTGGCCACGACGTGCTCGAGATACCGGACCGCCGGCTCCCCCACCGCCAAAGAAGGTTTCGAAGATATCGGAGAATCCACCAAAACCACCGGCTCCGCCAAACCCTCCGGCTCGACGACCGTCTTCGTGACCGGTCGCGTCGTAGTTTCGACGTTTTTCCCCATCCGATAACACTTCGTAAGCGTGGGTTACCGCTTTGAATTGCTCCGCGGCTTCGTCCGAAGGGTTGTGATCCGGGTGCAGTTCACGGGCCTTTTTGCGATAGGCCTTTTTGATTTCTTGTTCTGTGGCGTTACGGTCAACACCCAGGATCTGGTAATAATCTTGTGCCACTTGTTGGTCGTATTCCTTTCAGTTCAAGCACGCGCTGCCTGAAACCGTTCCTTAGTCAAAGATCTATTATCGCGCCTATAGCCTAACTTGACAAAATCCGTGATAGATACCGGGCAATAGCTCGGACAGCGGACATCGTGGACGGATAGTCCATCCGCGTTGGGCCTACGACGCCGATCTTGGCGGCGTCACCGGGCCCATACCCGGCCGCGACAACTGAGGTATCCCCCAGTGATCCTACGTTTTCTTCACCAATACGGACCGAGAGGCCGTGGGCATCTTGTTCCATCTCGGTCAAAAGTTTCAGCAACACCACTTGTTCTTCTAAAGCTTCAAGGATTGGGCCAATCGAGTGACTAAAGTCTTGTGGGGAACGGGCAAGGTTTGCCGTGCCAGCCAACATGATCCGGTCTCGGTGACCTTCTTCAGCTAGCAATTGCAAAGCGTTCCCGAGCACCTCGGCCAAGGCTTGATCCTCCGGCGTCACGACCGCTTGAATTTCAGTCAGGGCCTTGGACAAATCGTACGGGCTGACATTATCCAGGTATTTCATAAACACCTGAGCTAAAACGTCTAGGCGTTGCTGGTCTACTGGTTCATTGAGGTACACGACACGTTGGTCCACCCGGCCAGTCGATAAAATCATGACCGCCAACATGCGGTCTTCAGACAGCAGCACGAATTCGACTCGACGAATCACCGATGAATCCATATGTGGATACTGGATAACCGCGACTTGACGGGTCAGCTGTGAGAGCACCTGAACGGTTGAGGTCATGATGTCGTCGAGGTCATCGGCGTTATTGAGTAAAGTTTTCACGGCGCGTCGTTCAGCCGCAGACAACGGTCGTACCTCGGAAATTCGATCCACGAAATAGCGGTAGCCCTTATCCGTGGGTACACGACCTGACGATGTATGAGGGGCCTCAATCAACCCTTCTTCTTCCAAATCAGCCATATCATTGCGCACGGTTGCTGACGAAACACCCAGGTCGTGCCGGTCCACGAGAGCTTTCGAACCGACAGGCTCGCGGGAGGCAACGTAGTCTTCCACAATAGCTTGTAAAACTTTCATTCGACGCGGTTGATCAGTCATTCCACCCTCCCCATGAATTAGCACTGTCGTCGGCCTAGTGCTAATAGTAGCTTGAATTCTCCGTCGATTACAGAATGACCTGTGGATTCTTCGCTGTGAACTGATGAAGCTTTGATAGCCTCAAATAGCCACACGAGAGAAAGAGAAGACCAGATGATGAATTGGGACCAGTGGGGGCCATCAGAAGTCATCGGCCGCCGACCGGTGACCACCCCGAAAAAAGTTGCGGCGGCCCGTGGCCTTGTGGTTGAAGACGCTGCCTCGGGCTTTACCGGCGCGGTCGTCCGCGTCGAAAAATCCGGTGGAATTCATCTTGTGGTGCTCGAAGACCGTCGCGGTGTGACCCGATCTTTTCCGTTGGGTCCTGGTTTTATGATCGATGGCGAACCGATTAATTTAGTGATACCCACCCGGACCCAACCTTCTAAGCCCCAGCGCACTGCGTCGGGGTCCAGAGCTGTCGGTGCCCAGCGCGCCAAAGTAGCAAAAGCGTCCCGAATCTGGGTCGAAGGGGTTCACGATGCTGAATTGGTCGAGAAGATCTGGGGTGATGACCTCCGGGTGGAAGGAGTCGTCGTCGAGCCCCTCCATGGAATCGACGATTTAGCTAGTGCAGTAGAAGCATTCCGACCCGCACCTCAGCGTCGTCTGGCAGTATTGTTAGACCACCTTGTCGACGGATCAAAGGAACAACGCATTGCCGCACAGGCCATGCAGGTCTCTGGGGCCGAAGACAATGTGCTGATTGTGGGACATCCCTACGTCGATATATGGCAAGCGGTCAAACCGCAGGTGCTGGGTATTAAGGCATGGCCCAACATACCGCGTTCGGAAGACTGGAAGACCGGGATGTTAGCCAGGCTCGGACTACCGAATACAACTCCTGCCGATATAGGGTTGGGTTGGAAGAAGATTCTTTCACGCGTCACAAGCTTTACTGACCTCGAGCCCGAATTGCTAGGACGAGTCGAGCATATGATCGATTTTGTAACCGTACACGATTAGCTGAATTCTGCCTGACGCGCCCCGAGATATCTGGGGAGGAGCGCAATACAGTTTAGACTGAGAATTGTTTGCTAAGATCAGCGGGTTACTTCCTGTTGAACCGAAAGTAAAGGATGCATGCCGTGTCGCAATCCTCTGGCACCTCAGATAAAGGCCGTGGCACGACCACTCGTGGTCCCCTGACGCCGTCTGAAGATCGCCAATGGGCAACTGTTGCTCACTTCGGCGCGTTCTTGGGCTTCGTGCCTTCGTTAGTCATATTTATTGTGTTCCGCTCTCGCGGGCCGTTTTCGGAGCAAGAAGCGAAAGAAGCTCTGAACTTCACCCTACCTTTAACGATTGTGGCGCTCGCGTTTAATGTTCTGGCATTCTTGCCAATGATGGGTGCTATTTTCGGTGTCGTAGCAGTCCTGATCTGGCTATTTATGACGATTTCTGGCGTGATCGCTGGGATCGAGGTCAATAAAGGCCGCCCCTACCGCTATCCCTTTAATCTGCGTATCATTCGCTAGCGCTGAAGCCGCCGGCTAGAATCCAGCTAATCTCCGAGTGATGGCGTCGTCGAGGAGTCGACCGCGCAATGTTGGGACAATTCTTCCTTCTTGCAGGGCGTTTGCTTCTATGAGTCCCTGGGCGGCCAAAAGTTCCGCCTCAGCTGTCGCCTGCCGCGCAGCTTGTGGCTCTTGATTTTCCAGGACCGCTACGTCAAGGCCTTCAGCCAACCGAACGCCCAGCATAATTTTTTCTAATAAACGAGCTTCGGCATCCGGCAACTCATGACCGACAGCCGGTGTCATGTGGTCGAGCACTCGCGATGCATAAGCCGCCGGGTGTTTGGCGTTCCACCATCTTAACCCGGCAAGATGCGAGTGGGCACCGGGCCCGATTCCCCACCAATCTTGATCACGCCAGTAGGCAAGATTGTGTTGGGATTGATGTAGACCTGCATTGGTCGGGTCATAGGCCCAGTTGGAGATTTCATACCATCGGTACCCTGCGGCGCTCAGTCGCTGTTCAGTGGCAAGATACTTATCTGCTTGATCATCAGGATTCGTGTTCGGATACACGCCGCGACGTATCTGAGCGGCCAACTTGGTGCCTTCTTCAACGATCAGCCCGTAGGCCGACACATGATCGGGGCTGAGGTCTAACACGGCATCCAAAGAGCGTTGCCAATCATCAAGGGACTCACCCGGGGTGCCGAAGATCAGATCGAGGGAAAACTCGAGGTTTGCTTCGCGAATCCATTGCGCGGCGGCCACTACGTTTCGTGGATTGTGGGTCCGTTCGAGCACCTGCAGTACGTGCGATACCGATGACTGCATCCCCATCGATATGCGATTAAAACCACCGGCTGCGAGAGTCTGCACCCGCCGTTCGGTCAGCGAATCGGGATTAGCTTCCGTAGTGACTTCAGCGTCGGCCTCTATGCCAAACAACTGTGTGGCACGTTGCAAAATTGCGTTGAGATCCTCCGGTGCTAAGAGGGTGGGAGTGCCACCACCAAAGAACACTGAGTGCAGCGGTTTGGCCTCGACACCGGACTTTTCTAAGGTGTCCGCTGCGAATTCTAGCTCTCTCATGGCGGTGTCCGCATAGCTCTCGCGAGATGCTCCGGGGCCCAGATCTGGTGAGATATAGGTGTTGAAGTCACAATATCCGCAGCGCGTGAGACAAAACGGCACGTGCACATACAGTGAGAACGTCCGATCAGCAGCATTGGCTGCCTGGACGACGGACTCCGGTATTCGTTCGAGGGTGGTCAGGGTGTCAGTGGGACTCAAGGGTTATTAATTATCCGTATCTGTGGAAAGTGCCGCAATGAAGGCCTCTTGAGGCACTTCAACGGTCCCAACCATCTTCATGCGCTTCTTACCTTCTTTTTGCTTTTCAAGCAGTTTGCGCTTCCGGGAGATGTCGCCGCCGTAGCACTTGGACAACACGTCTTTGCGGATGGCTCGAATATTTTCGCGGGCGATGATGCGGGAACCAATTGCAGCTTGGATGGGAACTTCGAATTGCTGCCGCGGAATCAGCTCTTTGAGCTTGCCCGTCATTTTGACACCATACGAGTAGGCGTGATCGCGGTGTGTGATAGCAGAAAACGCATCGACGGGATCGCCTTGCAGTAGGATATCGACCTTCACAAGGTCGGCAATTTGAGAACCGTCACGCTGCCAGTTCAATGAGGCGTATCCCTTGGTGCGAGATTTCAGGAGGTCAAAGTAGTCAAACACGATCTCGGCCAGTGGAAGACGATATCGAATTTCGACCCGTTCCTCTGAGAGGTAGTCCATGCCTTCGAGTTGTCCACGTTTACTTTGAGATAGCTCCATGACCGCACCAATAAATTCTGACGGCACGATGATGGTGGCCAGGGCCATAGGTTCTTCGACCTCGAGGATCTTCCCTTCAGGAAATTCGGATGGATTAGTCACCTCAACGACAGCGCCATCTTCAATTGTGACGTCATACACAACGTTGGGTGCAGTCGAAATGAGATCGAGGTCGTATTCGCGTTCTAACCGTTCACGAACGATCTCTAGGTGCAA
>Ga0209487_1001086_pt1 | contig 23401 bp, 22 predicted proteins | sample Poulit2012_FD_187524 | JGI IMG/M metagenome (GOLD analysis project Ga0209487, IMG submission 187524) | Agricultural soil microbial communities from Georgia to study Nitrogen management - Poultry litter 2012 (SPAdes) (version 2) | ecosystem: Environmental > Terrestrial > Soil > Agricultural land...
CCGGGGTGCTCTTCGCCCCCGGCAAGGCGGCCAACGCCGGCGGCGTGGCGACGTCCGCGCTGGAGATGCAGCAGAACGCCAGCCGCGACTCGTGGTCCTTCGAGTACACCGAGGAGCGGCTGCACGACATCATGCGCGACATCCACCACCGCTGCGCCGCCACCGCGGACGAGTACGGACGGCCCGGCGACTACGCCATGGGCGCGAACATCGCGGGCTTCACCAAGGTCGCCGACGCGATGCTCGCGCAGGGCATCATCTGACCCGGTCCGCCGCCCGGCGTCCGCAACGGGCGGGTGAGTCCGGTCGTCGGCCGCTAGCATCGGCCCCGGAGCACAGGCGACGGGCTATGCCCGAGAAGGGGCCGCCATGGGGCAGGTCGACGACGATCTCGTGGGTGACTGGGAGATCGACCCAGCGCACAGCCGGATCGGGTTCTCGGCGCGCCATGCCATGGTGACCAAGGTCCGCGGGGCCTTCAACGACGTCGAGGGGCGTATCCACGTCTCCCCGGACGGGCCGGCGCACTCCTCGGTCGTCATCCGGCTCGCCGCGGCCAGCGTGGACACCCGTCACAACCAGCGCGACACGCACCTGCGCAGTGCCGACTTCTTCGACGTCGAGCGCTACCCCGAGATCGTCTTCCGCAGCACGCGGATCGAGGAGGTGGAGCCGCGCATGTACATGGTGCGCGGCGGGCTCACGATCCGGGGCATCACCCGCGAGGTCGCCATCCCGATCGAGCTGCGGGGTGTGGGGCGCGGGACCGACGGCGAGCTGCGCGCCGGGTTCGAGGGCACGCGGCGGGTGGACCGGCGCGAGTGGGGGCTGGAGTGGCAGGTCCCGCTCGACACCGGCGGGGTGCTGGTGTCCGAGCGGGTCACCATGGAGTTCGAGATCTCGGTGGTCAAGGTGCCGCAAACCCCCGAGCGTCCGGCGGCCGCCCCGGCCCCCGCGGCCGTGACGACGACGACGCCGGCCCCGGCCGTGCACCAGCCACCCGCGTCGGCCACGGACCGCCCGTCCCCGTCCGGGACGGACCGCCCTCCCGCGACGGCGCCGCTGCCGTCCCGGCGGGCTCGGCACCGCGCCGAGGCCGGCTGGCTCAACCGGTTGCGCGGGCGCCGGTGACCCCCGCGCTCGAGGTCGCGGTCCAGGACCCGGCCGGGGCAGCGGTCGCACGCGAGGCCGGTGCGGACCGCGTCGAGCTGTGCTCGGCGCTCGAGCTCGGCGGGCTCACCCCGAGCGTCGCGCTCATCGGCGCGGTGGCGCAGACCGGTGTCCCGGTGCACGTCCTCGTGCGGCCGCGGGGCGGCGGCTTCCGCTACACCGCGACCGAGGTCTCGCTCATGGTGCAGGACATCGAGGCCGCCGTCGACGCCGGGGCGGCGGGCGTCGTCGTCGGAGCGCTCACCGCCGACGGCCGGCTGGACCGGCACGCGCTGGACGCCCTGCGGGACGCCGCCGAGGGCCTGGAGGTGACCGCCCACCGCTGCGTGGACGTGCTGGCCGATCCTGCCGGGGCCGTCGCCGAGCTGGCGGACCTCGGCTTCGCCCGGGTGCTCACCTCGGGCGGGGCGGCCACCGCCGCCGACGGCGTGGCGGTGCTCGAGCGGATGGTCGCCGCGGCGGACGGCCGGCTGGAGGTCATGGCGGGCGGCGGCATCCTGCCCGGACACGTCACCCCGCTGGTCCAGGCGGGAGTCGCGGCACTCCACCTCTCCGCCCGCCGCCGGGTGCACGACGCCGGCCCCGCCGGACCGGGTGGCGGCCCCGGAGGCTACGACGTCACCGACCCCTCCGCCGTGCAGGCCGTCGCCGCCGCGCTGCGCGGGAGCTGAGGACGCCCTTCCGGAAGCGAGGGTATTGGCGATACGGTGACCGGAGTCGCACCCTCTCTTGGTCAAGGACGTCACCATGAGCTTTCGTACCCCTGCCCGCCGTCCGGCGCGCACGGCCGTCGCCACCGTCGGCGCCGCCGCCATCGCCGCCCTCGGTCTCGGCGCCCTCCCCGCCGTCGCCGACGTCGACGAGGACGGCAACGTCGTCGTCGACCTCCTCGGCATCAACGACTTCCACGGCCGCATCTCCACGGAGGACTCATCGGGGGCGGTGGCCCTCGCCTCGGCGGTGCAGGACGCACGCGCCGCGAACGAGGACACGGTGTTCGTCTCGGCGGGCGACAGCTTCGGCGCCTCCACCTTCGTGTCGATGATCAACGACGACGTCCCGACGCTGGAGATCCTCAACGAGCTCGACCTCGCCGTCTCCGCGCTCGGCAACCACGAGTTCGATCAGGGGCTGGACACCCTGTGGGAGCGGATCGACGGCCGGGAGGCGGGCGAGGACACCCCCGCGTGGCCGGAGCTGGAGTTCCCCTACCTCGGGGCGAACGTCGAGGCCCCGGGTGACCGGCAGTTCGACGACTACTACATCCACGAGGTGGCCAACCCCGCGGGGGACCCGATCAGCATCGGCTTCGTCGGCATCCTCACCGAGGCGATGCCCTCCCTCGTCTCGCCGACCGGCATCGAGGGCATGGAGTTCACCGACATGACCGAGGCGGCGCTCCGCGTCACCGACCAGCTGACCGACGGCGACGAGGCCAACGACGAGGCCGACGTCGTCGTCGTGCTCGTCCACGAGGGTGCCGGCACCGAGGAGCGCGTCACGGACCCGGAGGGCAGCTTCGGGGCCTTCGTCACCGCACTGGCCGACGACGGACGGGTCGACGCCGTGTTCTCCGGCCACACCCACGCGCGCTACGAGGTCGACGTCCCGCGGGACGAGGCGCCGCCGATGCCCGTCGTCCAGACCGGTGCCTTCGCCGATGCGCTCGGCCGGATCACCCTGACGGTCGACCCGGACTCGCGCAGCGTCGTCGCCGTCGAGACGGGAATGATCGAGCTCGAGGAGTACCCCACGCGTGAGGGCGACGAGACCGTCCAGCGGGTCGGGGAGATCGTCGCCGACGCCGAGGAGCGGGCCGAGGAGCTCGGCGCGCAGCCCGTCGGGCAGATCACGGCCGATCTCAACCGCGCCCAGCAGTCCAACGGCGAGGAGAACCGTGGCGGCGAGTCCACCATCAGCAACCTTATCGCCGACGCCCAGCTCTGGGCCGCGCGGCAGCAGCAGCCGGACAACCCGCCCGTCGTCGCCTTCATGAACCCCGGCGGCGTGCGGGCCGACATCCGGGGGGACGACGACGGCGTGGTCACCTACCGGCAGGTCGCCACCGCACAGCCCTTCGGCAACACCCTCGTCACCCTCGACCTCACCGGGGACCAGATCATGAGGGTTCTGGAGGAGCAGTGGCAGCCCGAGGGCGCCGCCCGGCCCTTCCTGCGACTGGGCGTCTCGGAGACCCTCCACTACTTCTACGACCCGCTCGGCGAGCCAGGCGAGCGCATCCGCGACCTCTACATCGAGGGCGAGCCGGTCGACCCCGACGCCACCTACCGGGTGGTGACCAACTCCTTCCTCGCCGGCGGTGGGGACAACTTCGCCACCTTCACCGAGGCCGCGAACGTCACCGACTCCGGCCTCATCGACCTCGCCGCCTTCGTCGAGTACTTCGCGGTGCAGGAGGAGGTCGTCACCCCGGAGCGGCAGCGGGCCATCGGCGTGCACTGGAACACCGACCAGGCCGCCTCCTACGAGCCGGGCGAGGAGATCTCCCTCGACCTGTCCTCCCTGTCCTACAGCACGACCGAGCCCAAGCCCGAGGAGCTGGAGCTCGTCCTGTGGCACGAGGAGAGGGACCAGACCGTGCCCCTCGGCACGGTGGCCGTCGACAACAGCATCGTCGACGAGATCGACGAGGTCGGGCGGGCCGAGGTGCGCATCACGGTCCCCGAGATCGAGGGGCTCACGGACACCGAGCGGTGGCAGCTCCAGGTGGTGGACGAGGTCACCGGGACGGTGCTGTGGTTCGACGTCTTCCTTGCCGCGGCGCAGGAGGAGCCCACGCCCACCCCGCAGCCGACCACGCCGGCGCCCACCACGCCGCCGACACCGACCCCGGCGCCCACGACGCCCTCCGGCCCGCTGCCGAGCACGGGTGCGGACCCGGCCCTGCCGCTGGGCATCGGCGCCGCCCTCATCGCCCTCGGCGCGCTCGTCGTCGCGGCGACCCGCCGCCGCAGCGCCGTCGTCGTCGACTGACCGGAGCCACGCCCCCGCCCTCCCGCCGAGAGAGGACCGAAGCCCCCGCCCCTCTCTCGCCGAGAGGACCGAAGCCCCCGCCCCTCTCTCGCCGAGAGTACAGATCTCGACCGGCGATACCGTGGGGGCGTGGCACGACGACGGATCGACCCAGCCGACGGCATGTCAGCCGTACACCAGTGGCGGGAGGCGCGCGACGCCGGGACCACGCCGGCGGCCGCGGTCGTCCGCACCGCGGTGCGGTTCACCCTCGAGGAGCTCGCCGCGACCTCGCCCGGCAACTCGGTGGAGGTGCGGGTGCCGCCGGCCGCCGCCGTGCAGGCGATCGCCGGCCCGCGGCACACCCGCGGGACCCCGCCGAACGTCGTGGAGACCGACATGGAGACGTGGCTGCGCCTGGCCACCGGCCGCACGGGCTGGGAGGAGGCGCTCGCGACGGGCGCGGTGCGGGCGTCCGGCGTGCGCGCCGACCTCTCGGGGGTCCTGCCCCTGTTCTCCCGGTGACGTCGCGCCGTCGGCGTCGAGAACTGTACTGTCGGCGCGGAAGAGGGGCGGGCAGCGGGGCGGGGTAGGTTGGGGACGTGAGTACGCACAGTCCCGACCCCGCCTCCGCGCCCTCGCCGGAGCGCGCCGAGAGCCCCGTGGAGGAGGGCGCGCCCGTCGCCCGCGTGAGGGACCTGGCCGACGAGAGCCGGATCCGCCGCGCCCCGAGGTACGGGCGCTTCGCCCTCCTCGGACTCATCCTCGGCGCGGTCGTCTCGCTGGCGCTGACCTTCGTCCCGGTCCCCAACCCCGAGCTCACCCGGAGCGACCTCTTCTTCCTCCTGCTCATCGGCCTGGGCCCGGCCGGGATCTTCGCCGGCCTCGCCGGTGCGCTCCTCGCCGACCGTCGCTCGCTGCGCCGGCGCGGGCGCCGCTGAGCGCGGGACGGCCACGGCCCGCGGATGTGGGACCATGGCACGCGTGCGACGTGGAGACGGACGGCTCAGCCACGACCTCCTCCCCGGGGAGAGGGCCCCGCAGGACGAGTGCGGGGTGTTCGGCGTATGGGCGCCGGGTGAGGACGTCGCCCGGCTGACCTACTTCGGCATCTACGCCCTGCAGCACCGGGGCCAGGAGTCGGCCGGCATCGCCACCGGCAACGGCGAGCAGATCCTTGTCTACAAGGACATGGGCCTGGTCTCCCAGGTCTTCGACGACCAGACCCTCTCCGCCCTGCGCGGCCACATCGCCGTCGGGCACGTGCGATACGCGACGACGGGTGCCAGCGCCTGGGAGAACGCCCAGCCCACCCTCGGGCCGGCCGGGGCGGGCACCGTGGCGCTGGGGCACAACGGCAACCTCACCAACACCCGCCGGCTGATGCAGCGGGTGCGGGAGCGGTCCGGCGCCGACCTCACCGGAGAGCTCGGGCGCGGCAGCTCCACCGACACGGCCGTCATCACCGCCCTCCTCGCGGGCGAGCCGGGGCATCAGTCCCTGGAGGCGACGGCGATGGAGGTCCTGCCCCTCCTCGAGGGCGCCTTCTCGCTCGTCTTCATGGACGAGCACTCGCTGTACGCAGCCCGTGACCCGCACGGCTTCCGGCCCCTCGTACTCGGCCGTCTCCAGCGCGGCTGGGCGATCGCCTCGGAGACCGCCGCGCTCGACATCGTCGGCGCCACCTTCGTCCGCGAGGTCGAGCCGGGCGAGCTCGTCGTCATCGACGAGGACGGGCTGCGCTCCCAGCACTTCGCGCGGGCCGAGCCGCGCGGCTGCGTCTTCGAGTACGTCTACCTCGCCCGCCCCGACACCCAGATCGCCGGCCGGTCGGTGAACGCCGCGCGCAGCGAGATGGGCCGGGTGCTGGCGCGCGAGCACCCGGTGGACGCGGACCTCGTCATCCCCACGCCCGACTCCGGCACGCCCGCGGCGATCGGCTACGCCCAGGAGTCCGGCCTGCCCTTCGCGCAGGGACTGGTGAAGAACGCCTACGTCGGGCGCACCTTCATCCAGCCCACCGACACGATCCGCCAGCTCGGCATCAAGCTCAAGCTCAACCCGCTGCGCGAGGTGATCGCCGGCAAGCGGCTCGTCGTCGTCGACGACTCCATCGTGCGCGGCAACACCCAGCGCGCCCTCGTGCGGATGCTGCGCGAGGCCGGGGCCGCCGAGATCCACGTGCGCATCTCCTCCCCGCCCGTGAAGTGGCCGTGCTTCTACGGCATCGACTTCGCCACCCGGGCCGAGCTCATCGCCAACGGCATGACCATCGAGGAGATCCGCGCCTCGCTGGACGCCGACTCCCTCGGCTACATCTCCACCGAGGGGATGATCGAGGCGACGGCGGTGCCCAGCGAGCGCCTGTGCACCGCCTGCTTCACCGGCCGGTACCCCGTGCCGGTCGAGGACGCCACCACCGAGCACCCGCGCGGGGGCTACCAGATCCTCCCCCCGCGGGCCCCGCACATCCCGACGATCGCTGGAGCGCAGTGAGTACCGACGACCGCACCCCCATCAGCTACGCCGCCGCCGGCGTCGACACGGAGGCCGGTGACCACGCCGTCGAGCTGATGAAGGGCGCCCTGCGCGCCACGCACGGCCCCGAGGTGGTCGGTGGCGCCGGCGGGTTCGCCGGGCTGTACGACGCCTCGGCACTGCGCCAGTACCGCCGCCCGCTGCTCGCGACCTCGACCGACGGTGTGGGCACGAAGGTCGCCATCGCCCAGGCCATGGACGTCCACGACACCATCGGCCACGACCTCGTCGGGATGGTCGTGGACGACATCGTCGTCGTCGGGGCCAGGCCGCTGGTGATGACGGACTACATCGCCTGCGGCCGGGTGGTGCCCGAGCGCATCGCGGCGATCGTCCGCGGCATCGCCGAGGCCTGCGCTCTCACGGGGACCGCACTGGTCGGGGGTGAGACCGCGGAGCACCCCGGCCTCCTCGCGGAGGACGAGTACGACGTCGCCGGCGCCGCGACCGGCGTCGTCGAGGCCGACCGCGTCCTGGGGCCGGAGCGCGTGCGCGAGGGCGACGTCCTCGTGGCGCTGGCCTCCTCGGGGCTCCACGCCAACGGCTACTCGCTCGTGCGCCGGGTGCTGGAGGTCAGTGGCTGGGCCCTGGACCGCGAGGTCGCCGAGCTGGGCCGCACGGTGGGGGAGGAGCTGCTGGAGCCCACCCGCCTCTACACGCGGCTGTGCCTGGAGCTGGCGCAGGACGAGGGCCTGCACGCGCTGTCGCACATCACCGGCGGCGGTCTGGCCGCCAACCTCGCCCGGGTGCTGCCGGCCGGCCTGGTCGGCCACGTCGAGCGTGGCTCATGGACCGTGCCGCCCGTCTTCGACCTCGTGCGCCGGCTCGGCCCGGTCGAGTGGTCGGACCTGGAGCAGACGCTCAACCTCGGCGTCGGCATGGTCGCCGTGCTCGCGCCGGACGCCGCCGACCGGGCCGTAGCCACCGCACGCGAGCACAAGGTGGCCGCGTGGGAGCTCGGCACCGTCGCACGGCTGACGGACGCGGACGGTGACGTGGTCACCGGCACGAAGGGCATGCGCGGAGGAGCCGTGCGGCTGCACGGCTCCTACCGCGGCTGAGCTACCCTCCGGCGAGCGACGCTCAGTCGGAGCGAGGGCCCCAGTCGTCGTCCTCTGCGGAGGGGATCTCGTAGTCGTATGTGTCCCGGCTCTGGCTCTGCGACGAAAGCTCGCGCTCGAGCGCACGATAGTCGGTCTCCGGGCTGTAGTACTTCAGCCGGCGAGCAACCTTCGTCTGCTTGGCCTTCTGACGGCCGCGCCCCATGGCGTCGACCCCCTCCAACGTAGAAGCGGGGCAGGCACTGACGAATCAGTGCGGCCCCGGTGCTGTGGTCATGGTTCGTGCTCCCCACGGTACATGGTCGAGGGGTGGTTCGACCATCTCGTAGGGGTGGACCCGCTCACCCCACCTGGGACCATCGTCCGGTTTCGGCCGGTTCCGACCGCGTTACCGTCGAGAATCAGCGCGAGACGGCGCCCCGCCGGGCGCGAGGAGGACGAGGGACGTCATGGACGAGGAACACCGCGAGGAGACCCTGCTCACCCCGGGTGAGGTCGCGGCGCGCTTCCGGGTGGACCCGAAGACGGTCACCCGCTGGGCGAACGCCGGCAAGCTCACCGCCGTCCGCACCCTCGGTGGGCACCGCCGCTTCCGCCGGAGCGAGGTGGACGATCTCCTCGTGGCCAACGGGATGGGGCAGCGCCCGGCGCGCGACTGACGACCGCGGCGCGGCCCGACGGCCGGCGTCAGCTCCCGGAGCGACGGCGGGCGACCACCGCCAGCACAGCGACGGCGGCCACCCCGCCGACGACGCCGAGCGCCTTGGGGTCCCCGGACTTCACGTCCTCCAACAGGGCCTGGGCCCTGGTGCGGGCGGCCTTGACCCCGCTCTCGGCGGCCGACCGGAGGTTCGCCTTGGCGTCCTTGAGCTGCTCGCGCGGGTCGAGCATGGTGGTGAGCTCGTCGACCGAGTCGGCCAGCTCCACCCGGGTGCGGGCAAGATCCTCCTGGATCTGCTCCGGCGTGCGCTTCTGGTCGCTCATGAGCTGAACCCCTTCTTCACCGCGTCGATGTCGGCCTTGAGGTTCGCCTTCGTCTCCTCCACCGACGGCGCCTCGCCGGACTGCAGCATCTTCTTGCCCACGAGGGCGACGATACCGGCGATGATCAGCAGCACGACGGCGACGATGAGCGCCGACAACCAGGCGGGCAGCGCCTCGGCGAGACCGAGCACGGCCGCCGTGAGGAGCAGGGCGAAGGCGAAGAAGCCGAGGAACGCGGCGACGGCGAACATGGCCACGCCGGTGCCGACCTTCTTGGCCTTCTCGGCCGCCTTCATCTGGATGAGCTCGAGCTCACCGCGCAGGATGCGCGAGAACTGGTCGGAGATCCTCGCGACCAGCTCACCGATCGACGGGCGACCGGGCGGCTGTGGGCCGGTCGCGGGATGCTGCGGTGCCGCAGTGCTCACGCTTCCCTCTTCTCCGCGCCGTGGCGCTGTTGAGACATGTAGTGCATGGCCCATGATTGCCGTCATCGGCCCTCGGTGCACTTCGTTCCACGTGGCCGCCCGCTGACGGCGAGGTGAACGTCGCGTGTCTCGGGTGCTGAGACGTTGACGCGATCGTGGCGCCTGTCACATGATTGGCGGGCACACCCTCTCGTGCGCCCGATGCCGTGCGCACGCCTCACCCCCGGCTTCGCCGGAGAAGGAGACACCGTGAGTCGAGTCCCCCCTGGAACCGCCGTACGACGCAGAGGGGGTGTGGCCGCGATCGGGGTTGCCTCCCTCGCTCTCGCTCCGATCGTCGCCGTCACGCCCGCCTCCGCGCTCATGAGCGACGGTCCCATCTTCATCAGCGAGATCCACTACGACAACGCCGGCACCGACGAAGGTGAGGCGATCGAGGTCCAGGCCCCGGTCGGCACCGACCTGACCGGCTGGCAGATCGTCCTGTACAACGGCAGTAACGGTGCGCCCTACGACACCAGAGAGATCGACGGCACGGTGCCCGACGCGGGAGTCGTGGTCGAAGACTTCGCGCAAATTCAGAACGGCGCACCCGACGGCGTCGCCCTTGTCGACTCTGACGGCGGGGTCGTGGAGTTCCTCTCCTACGAGGGAGAGTTCAGCGCGGTCGGAGGTCCGGCCGACGGCACGGCCAGCACCGACATCGGCGTCGCGCAGCTCGGCGGTGACCCGGTCGGTCACTCCCTCCAGCGCATCGACGGCACCTGGGTCGGCCCGCTGCCGAGCTCCTTCGGCGCCCTCAACACCGCGCCCGAGGTGCCGGAGCTGCCCGAGGACCTCACCCCGATCGCCGAGATCCAGGGCACTGGCGCCTTGTCGCCGATCGAGGGCGAGCTGGTGCGTACCCGCGGGGTCGTCACCGCCGCCTACCCCACGGGCAACTTCAACGGCGCCTACATCCAGACCCCCGGCACCGGCGGTGACCTGGAGGACCACGAGGCCTCCCACGGCATCTTCGTCTTCGGTCTCGACACCGACCTCGCCGCCGAGGTCGAGGTGGGCGACTACATCGAGGTCGCCGGCGAGGTCGACGAGTACTTCACCCTCACCCAGGTCCGTGCCGCGGAGTGGTCGCTCCTCGACGAGGCCGTCGAGCAGGTGACGCCCGTCCCGCTCGAGTGGCCCGAGACGGACGAGGAGCGTGAGCGCTACGAGGGCATGCTCGTCGTGCCGCAGGGCGAGTACACGGTGAGCGACACCTACGCGACCAACCGCCACGGCACGGTCGGCCTCGCCGCCGGGACCGAGCCGCTGCGCCAGCCCACCGACGTCGCCCGCGCGGGCAGCGACGAGGCCGCCGCCGTCGCGGCGGACAACGCCGCCCGCGCCGTGACCCTCGACGACGGCTCGTCGTGGGACTACACCAACTGGGACTTCGACAACCACGAGACCCCGGTCCCCTACCTCAGCCTCGAGGACCCGGTGCGCGTCGGGGCGTCCGTCACCTTCACCGACCCGGTGATCGTCGACTACCGCTTCCAGTGGAACTTCCAGCCCACCACGCAGGTGACGGGGGACAACGACGCTGCCCCGGCCACCTTCGAGGACACCCGTCCGGAGGCCCCGGCCGAGGTGGGCGGCGACGTCAGCCTCGCCGTCTTCAACGTCCTCAACTACTTCACCAGCCTCGGTGAGGACGAGCCCGGCTGCGACTACTTCGCCGACCGGCACGGCAACCCCACCACGACCGACTTCTGCGACGTCCGCGGCGCCTACGACGAGGAGAACCTGGCGCGCCAGGAGATCAAGATCGTCAACGCGATCATCGGGCTGGGCGCCGACGTCGTCGCGCTCCAGGAGATCGAGAACTCGATCAACTTCGTCGCGGGCGACGCCCCGGAGGACCGTGACCACGCGCTCGCCGACCTCGTGACCGCACTCAACGAGGTCGCCGGCGACGGCGTCTGGGCGTACGTGGAGTCCGCCCCGGAGTTCCCCGAGGACGAGGACGCGATCCGCAACGCCTTCATCTACCGGACCGACGCCGTCGTGCCGGTGGGGGACACCGAGATCCTCATCGGCGACCCGGCCTTCGGCAACGCCCGCGAGCCGATGGCCCAGGAGTTCGCGGCCCTCGACGAGTCGGGCGAGGTGGACGAGGACGCCGACACCTTCGTCGTCATCAACAACCACTTCAAGTCCAAGGGCGGCACCGGAACCGGCGACAACGCCGACGCCGGTGACGGCCAGGGCGCCTTCAACGGTGACCGCGTCCGTCAGGCGCAGGCCCTGCTCGACTTCGCCGACGACGTCTCGGCGGACGCCGGGACCGAGCTGGTGTTCCTCGTCGGTGACTTCAATTCCTACACCGAGGAGGACCCGATGCAGGTCTTCTACGGCGAGGGGTACGTCAACATCGCGCAGGAGGAGACCGACAAGAGCACGTACTCCTTCGGCGGGATGGTCGGCTCGCTCGACCACATCGTCGCCAGCCCGGCGGCCGCGCAGGCCGTGACCGGGGCGGACATCTGGAACATCAACGCCTACGAGGCCATCGGCCTGGAGTACAGCCGGTACAACTACAACGTCACGAACCTCTACGACGAGAGCCCGTACCGGTCCAGTGACCACGACCCGATCCTCGTCGGGATCGACCTGGTCGAGGACGCGGAGCCGACGACGGTCGACATCAACCTGCTCGGCATCAACGACTTCCACGGGCGGCTCTTCGACTACGTCACCGACCGGGACACCGGGGTCGTCAGCAACGACACGCTCGCCTTCGCGGGCACGATCGAGGAGCTGCGCGCCGAGGAGGGTGAGGAGAACACGCTGTTCTTCTCCTCCGGTGACAACATCGGCGCCTCGCTGTTCACCTCGGCGCTCCAGGAGGACAAGCCGACCATCGACGCCCTCAACGCGCTGGACATGGTCGCCTCCGCCGTCGGGAACCACGAGTTCGACGCCGGGTACGACAACCTCACGGGCCAGGTCGACGAGTGGGCCGACTTCCCCTTCCTCGGGGCGAACGTCTACCACGAGGGGACCGAGGAGCCGGCACTCCAGGAGTACGCGACCTTCGAGGTCGACGGCGTGAGCGTCGCCGTCATCGGCGCAGTCACCGAGGAGACCCCGAGCCTCGTCAGCCCCGGCGGGATCGCCGAGCTGGACTTCGGTGACCCCGTCGACGCCGTCAACCGGGTGGCCGCGGAGATCTCCGACGAGGTCGACGTCATCGTGGCCGCGTACCATGAGGGTGCCGGCTTCGACGAGAACTCCTCGACCCTCGAGGAGGAGGTGGCGAGCAGCGAGATCTTCGGGCGCATCGTCAACGAGACGAACGCCGAGGTCGACGCGATCTTCAACGGGCACACCCACAAGGTCTACGCGTGGGACGGGCCGGTCCCCGGTGAGGACGGCCAGTTCCGCCCGGTGATCCAGGGCGAGAGCTACGGGGAGTACGTGTCCCAGGTGGTGCTCACCGTGGACCGCGAGTCGGGCGACGTCGTCGACTACGAGCACCGGAACGTCGGGCCGTCGGAGAGGCCGTACCAGGAGCTCGTCGACACCTACCCGCGTGTCGCAGAGGTCCAGGAGATCCTCGACGCCGCGCTTGCGGAGGCCGAGGAGATCGGCAGCGAGGTCGTCGGGTCGGTGACCGCGGACATCACGACGGCGCACACCGTCGACGCCGAGGGCCAGCCGGTGCGGGACGACCGGGGCCGTGAGTCGACGCTGGGCAACCTCGTGGCCGACGCGCTGCGCGACACGCTGAGCGAGGAGCGCCTGGGCGGGGCCCAGATCGGGGTGACCAACCCCGGTGGTCTGCGCGCCGAGCTGTTCTACGCGTCCTCGGGTGAGGAGGAGGACGGCGAGGTGACCTTCGCCGAGGCCAACGCCGTGCTGCCCTTCCTCAACGACCTGTGGACCGTCACGCTGACCGGTGCGCAGTTCGAGCAGATGCTGGAGCAGCAGTGGCAGCCCTCGGGCGCCTCGCGGTCGTTCCTGCACCTGGGCCTGTCGGACAACGTGTCATACACGATGGATCCCGACGCGCCGCAGGGTGAGCGGATCACCTCGGTCACGGTCGACGGCGAGCCGCTCGACCCGGAGGCGGACTACCGCATCGGGACGTTCTCCTTCCTCGCACAGGGCGGGGACAACTTCACCGTCTTCGCGGAGGGCACCGACGTCCAGCAGACCGGTCTCATCGACAGGGACGCCTGGATCGCCTACATCACGGAGAACTCGCCGCTGTCGCCCGACTTCGCCCGCCGCGCGACGATCGTCGAGCCGCTGCCGGACGAGCTGCAGGCGGGTGAGGAGGTCTCCTTCGAGGTCTCCCAGCTCGACCTCACGTCGCTCGGCAGCCCGGAGAACACCTCCCTGGCCGTGTACCTCGTCGGTGAGGACGGCGAGCGCGGCGACGCCGTGCACACCGCCACCGTCACCGACGGCGCGGCGACCGTGACCTTCACCGTGCCGGAGGACCTGGACGGCGCCTACACCCTGGAGATGGAGGCCGCGCCCAGCGGCACCACGATCCGGGTGCCGGTCACCGTGGAGCTGCCGTTGCCGCCCACGCAGCAGTACGGCTTCTTCCTGTCCAACGACTGGTCGGGCGTGGCCCACTACGCCTTCCAGTACGGCCGGTTCACCGACGAGGTGCTCATCGGTGACTGGGACGGCGACGGGCGCGACACCATCACGGTGCGCCGCGGTTCGGCCTTCCACGTCAACAACGCGCCGAAGGGCGGCCCGGCGGACGCGGTCTTCCACTACGGCCGGGCCGACGACGTCGTGCTCGTCGGTGACTGGGACGGTGACGGGGTGGACACCCTCGCGGTGCGCCGCGGGAAGGTCTACCACGTGAAGAACTCCCTGCGCGGCGGGGACGCCGACCACGTCGTCTACTACGGCCGGGCCGACGACGACGTCCTGGTCGGTGACTGGGACGGCGACGGCGACGACACCTTCGCGGTGCGCCGCGGGGCGACCTACCACGTGAAGAACACGATGTCCGGCGGCGACGCCGACGTGGTCTTCACCTACGGTCGCGCGGACGACCACGTGCTGGCCGGTGACTGGAACGCCGACGGCAAGGACACCTTCGCGATCCAGCGTGGCCGGGAGTTCCACATCAAGAACTCCCTGCGCGGTGGGCCGGCCGACTTCGCGCTCATCTACGGGCGCGATGGCGACCACGTCTACGTCGGTGACTGGAACGGGGACGGCAAGGACACCCTCGGTGTCCGCCGCGTCCCGGCCGGCAACGACTGACCCGACCCCTCCGGCCCTTCCGGCGCCGGGAGCGGAGTTATTCAACTCCGCTCCCGGCGCCGGCGGGCGGGTGGGTGCGGGGGACCGGAGCAACCGGAACAACAAGAAAGCCCTCGGGGTATCCCGAGGGCTTTCGTTGTGGCTCCGACCGGCGTCGATCCGGTGACCTTTCGATTTTCAGTCGAACGCTCTACCAACTGAGCTACAGAGCCTGGTGAGCGAAGGCCCGGCCAGTAATCTGACCGGGCCTTCCGCCGCGACCCCGACGGGACTTGAACCCGCGACCTCCGCCGTGACAGGGCGGCGCGCTAACCAACTGCGCTACGGGGCCTCGTGGTGAGACCGTTATTCTGCTGTGTTCGCACCCCCAACGGGATTCGAACCCGTGCTACCGCCGTGAAAGGGCGGGGTCCTAGGCCGCTAGACGATGGGGGCCCATCCGGACGCCCGTGACGCCGAGGCGCCCCAAGACCTCTCACAGCATAGGGCCAGAACGGCTCGGGGAGCAAAACGCTCGGCTGTGGCGTGCGGCACGTCCAGTGTCAGCCGCCGGCGGGGCCGTCCGGGGCATCGGCGGTGGCGGTGAACTGCCACTGGATGGTGGTCGACAGCTCGGCGAGCGACGCGGCGTCCTGCACGCCCTCGGGCTGCTCCGGCAGCGTCACCGCGAAGCACAGCTCGGCCTGCTCCTCACCGTGGGCGGAGAGGTGGAGGGGGCGGGTGTCCTGGGTGTCGAGCGCTGATCCCGGCGCGACGAGGACGGTGTCCGCCTGCGCGCCCGGTCCGCACTCCGTCTCGGGGCCGGTGAGCCGCGTCAGCCCGTACTCCAGGGCCTCGAAGAGTGTCCCGTGGCCCCGGTTGATCGCGGGCTCGAGGACGACAGTGCCGCTGCCGGAGGCCTCGTCGGTGCGCAGCGAGATCGGTGCGTACACGGTGCTGCCGGGCTGGAGCCCGCCGACGGCGACGGCGAAGTTGAGCCGGGCGGCCTTGGCGCCCTCCCTGGCCTCCTGCCAGGCGGCGCCCTCGTGGGTGCGCACCTCGACGACGAACTCGTCGGTGCCGAAGCTGGCATCGGCCTGTGCCTGCCCGGCCCAGGGCCAGGCGAGCGCGGTGAGGGCTCCCAGGCCGAGCACGAGGCTGCCGGCAAGGATCGTCGGGCGGGTTCGGTTTCGGCTGCGCACAGGCATCGTCTGCTTCCTCTATGTGGTTGTGGGGGTGTCTCATCAGGAGAACGTCGGATCGGGGCGGATTGTGCCCGGGAATCTGGTGGAACTGCTCACTCCGTGGCGCCGCTCGGTCGCCACACACGGACGCTCGACGAGGCCAGGCCCACGGTCACCGAGGCGTCGCCGAGGACAGGCAGCAGCTCGACGGTGAGGGCACGTGCGGTGAACGTCTCCTCACCCTCGGGGCCGGTGAGCTCCTGCTCGTTCACGGTGAGCTGCAGCAGCTGGGAGAGCAGCGGCGCCAGGACGGGGGAGAGGGTGCCGCTCACTCCGCGGACGACGGGTGCGACGACCTCCTCCACGAGGCCAGGAACCTCTTCGAGTACCGACGTGAGCGGGGAGAGCAACGCCGGGAGCACCGTCTCGACAACTGGCTCCAGTAAGCGGCCGACCAGGGTGACGAGCGGGATGCCGAGGAGGTCGCCCTCGATGGAGATGCCAGGTCGGGCGCCGTCCCGGTCGAGGATGTCGCGGACAGTGGTGTCGATCGTGATCGAGACCTCGGCTGTCGGCGGCAGCAGGATGCCGAGCAGCGAAAGCTCGGCATCGGCCGTGACCAGGATGCCGGTCCCGGTCACAGCCTGAGTGACGGCATCCTCGACACCGGTGATGAGGGTGGCGAGGAGGTCCGTGACCGAGGTGACGATCCGTGTGGTGTTCTCCGCGGTGAGCAGCTCGCTGCTCGGGGGCATCTCGTTGAGGTCGCCGCCGTCGCTCAGTCGACTCAGGTCTACAGCGATGGTGCCGCTCGACACGTCGAGCGTGATCAGCCCGTCCTCGCTGGTGCGAGGCTCGCGCAGAAGCTCGTCCGTCAGCGAGGCGAGCTCGACCCGCGCATGGACGTTGAGCCTGTCGACGTCGAGTGTGAGGAGGAGGGGAATGCGAAGGTCGAGCACCTCACCCAAACCGTCAAGCGCGACTTGCAGTGGCCCTTCCGGCCCGAGCAGGCTGTTGAGCCGGTCGTTCAAGGTGCTCACCGCACCGGTCAGCCCAGTGACCAGCTGTCCCACGGCCGGGCTGCTGATCTGCAGCTCGGCGCCGGCCAGGACGTAGTCGGAGGACGGCGTGCCGCCCGCTTCCCAGGAGGCGGTGGAGGCCAGGGCGCCGAGCCCGAGGGAGACCTCGTCGACCACGGCGTCGGTCAGGCCGCTGACCCGGTGGTCGTCGAGCAGGGCGGTGAGGTCGAGCCGGGTGAGGTCGGTGTCGGAGGGGTCCTCGACCGGGGAGAGGTTCAGGGCGCCGTCGTCGGTCACCGTGCCGGAGGCAGCCGTGGCCAGTGAGTGGTCCGTGGCGCTCGCGTATCCGTTGAGCAGACCGGCGCCGGCGGCGTCGCCGAGGTCGAGGAGGCCCCCGTTGCTGCCGTCCCCGACGAGCGGGAGCTGCAGGGCAGGGATCTCCAGCCCGACGAGCGACTCGAGAGCGGCGACGTCGATCGCCGATGTGGTGGGCCCGGGGTCCGCCGGGTACTCAGCGTCCGTGGTGGTGACGTCGAGGACGTCCAGCCCGAGACCGTCGACCTCGATGAGCTGGGCACGGGCGAGCGACTCGGCCCACCACCCGGTGGCGACGGCGCCCTCGGCGTAGGCCTGGTCGGTCCACTGGGCGTCCGTCGGCGTCGTGCTGTGGCCCAGACCCAGCACCGTGACGAGTCCGGCGACGAGGAGGGTGAGCGGCCGCCGGCTCGGGCGACGACGGAGGTGCGTCGGGGCGGTCGGTGCCGTCACTGGGCAGCCTTCTGTGGCCGGCCCGCCAGGAGTCGGCGGCGCGCGGCTGCGAGCCCGAGACCGGCCAGGACCGACGCGGTGGCCAGCAGGGCGGGGGCGAGCACGGCCGCGCCCGCCGTCGGGAGCCGCGCGGGTGGGGTCTCGGCCGCGACCGGCGGGGACTGCTCGTCGAGCCCGTGGGCCCGCGCGCCCACGGTGACCTGCAGGTCCTTGCCCTGTGCCGCGTCCGGTGCGTCGGACGGGATCGCTGCGGTGACCACCAGGGAGCCGGGTGAGAGCCCGTCGAGGCTGAGCGGCTCGTCGGTCAGCGCGGACGCCGGGGTGGCCGGCAGCACGGTCGTCCCCTGGTCGCAGGCCGGCGTCTCGCACCAGTGCATGGTGAGGGTCATCCCCCCGGGGACGTCCGCCAGCGGCCCGTGGGCGCCGATCCGCAGGCCGATCTCGGCGGGGCTGGGCGGATCCTCCAGGTTCGCGTCCACCCGCCAGCGGACGCTGTCCCCGGGGACGAGCACGTGCCGGTCCCGTGGCGCGTCCAGGCGGAGGTAGGTGCCGTCGCCGGGCTCGCCGACGGACGCCTCGGCGTGCGCCGGTGCGAGGGTCAGCGTGGCCGCCAGGGCGACGGCGGCGCCGCGGGCGGCCCGTGTCGTGCGCCTCATGACTCCTCCTCGCCCTCGGGCCGGGGCCACAGCCACCAGGTGACCAGCCCGGCGACGACCACAGCCGTCGCCCCGAGGGCGTAGGGGTGCTGCAGCCGCGCGACCACCCGCCCCAGCTCGGGCACCGACCACAGCACCCGGCGCACGGTGTCCACCGTGTAGGTCTCCGCGTCGGGGGCGGGGTTGGCGTCGCCCTGCAGCGTGAGGGTGACCGGGTCCCCTCCGAGGTCGACGACGCGGTGCGTCACCGGCAGTCGGCCGGGTCGGTCCACCGTCACGACGTCGCCGACCTCCACGTCCCCGGCGGGCACCTCGCGGACGACGGCGAGGCTCCCGGTCGGGATCGTGGGGGACATCGACCCGGTGCGGAACATGACGAGCGAGATGCCGGCGGCGAGGGCGAGCGCGACGATGGCGAGACACGCCGCCCCCGCGACCGCGGCCAGCGTGAGCAGGTGGTCGCGCAGTGGGCGGCGCGCCGTCCTCGCCGCCGCGCGGTGACGGTGGGTGGCGGTGCTCATGCGGTCAGGCGTCGTCGGCCGAGGTGGCCTCGAAGTGCCAGAGGGCGCTGGTCTCGACGCCCTGGAGCGCGGTGTTCTCGTCGGCGCTCTGTGGGAGCGTCACCGCGAAGCAGAGGTCGGCCGGGTCCTCGCCGTTCGCGCCGAGCGCGATCGCGTCGGGGACGGCGCCGGTGTCGAGGGGGCCGTCGACGAGAGTGTCGCCCGTCGCGTCAGCGTCGCATGTCGCGCCCTCGGTGAGCGAGGTGACCGTGTAGGTGAGGGCGTCGAACAGGTCCTGGTCGGCCTCGGCGCCGGGCGTGGCACTCCCGAGCGTCACCGTGCCGCCGACTGAGCCGTCGGGGTCGGTCCGGAGCGACACGGGGGCGTAGACGGTGTCGCCAGGCTCGAGCGCGTCGAAGCCGACGGAGAAGGCGAGCGTGCGCGCGTCGTCCGGCATCTCGGCCTCGATCCAGGTCTCCGCACCCTCCGCGGTGTCCACCTGGATGTTGAAGGAGCTGGTGCCGAAGGTGGCGTCGACGTACGCCTGGTCGGTCCACGAGGCGAGGGTGACGGCGGCGCCGACGCCGAGGACGAGGCCGCCGGCCAGCAGCGCCTTGATCTTGCTGCTGCGGGCGGGCGAGGGTGCGGTGCGGGACATGACGGACCTTTCCTGATGGACAGACGTTTGATGCATCAAACCTCCTCCATTAGAAGGACCGACAGCCCCGACTTTCGACCCATATCGGGCGTGAGATGCCCTACAGCTGTCGCGGAGACCGTGGGTGACAATGGGGTCATGGTCGAGATGTCCCGCGCGGAGTTCGAGGAGGCGGTGAGCGACGGGTTGGACCTCGTTCCGCCCGAGCTGACGGCCCAGATGGACAACGTCGTCGTGCTCGTCGAGGACGAACCGCCCGCGGACGCCGAGGACCCGGACCTGCTCGGTCTCTACGAGGGCACGCCGCTGACGGAGCGCGACTCCTGGTGGGCGGCGGGCTCCCTGCCCGACCGCATCACGATCTTCCGCGGACCCACGCTGCGCATGTGCGAGTCCCGTGAGGAGGTCATCGAGGAGGTCGCGGTCACCGTGGTGCACGAGATCGCCCACCACTTCGGCATCGACGACGAGCGGCTCCACGAGCTGGGCTGGGCCTGACATGGCGCACGACCACCACCGCACGGCGGCCGCGGCCCACCGGCCCCGGCTGCTGGCCGCCTTCCTCGTCACCGCCACCGTCATGGTGGTCGAGGCCGTCGGCGGCTGGCTCTCCGGCTCCCTCGCGCTGCTCGCCGACGCCGGGCACATGCTCTCCGACACCGCGGGGCTCGGGCTCGCCCTGGCCGCGACGTGGATCGCCTCCCGCCCCGCCCGTGACCGGTGGACCTTCGGGTTCCAGCGCGCCGAGATCCTCGCCGCGCTCGTCAACGGCGTCATCCTCCTCGTCGTCGGCGTCGTCGTCATCGTCGAGGGGGTCGGCCGGCTGGGGACCGAGCCGGAGATCGGGACGGGGCTCATGGTCGCCGTCGGCGTCGTGGGGCTCGCGGCCAACCTCGTCTCCCTGTGGCTGCTCAGCGCGGGCCGCGACGAGAGCCTCAACGTGCGCGGCGCGTACCTGGAGGTGCTCGGTGACCTCCTCGGGTCGGTCGCGGTGCTCGTCGCCGCCCTCGTCATCGCGCTCACCGGCTGGACGCCCGTCGACGCCATCGCCTCCATCGGCATCGGCCTGTTCATCGTCCCGCGCGCCCTCGTGCTGCTCCGCGACGTCGCCCGCGTGCTGCTGGAGGGGGCACCGGAGGACATGTCGCTCGACACGCTGCGGGAACACATGTCGAGCGTGGAGGGGGTCGTCGCGGTCCACGACCTGCACGCCTGGACGATCACCTCTGGCGTCCCGGTCGTCTCCGCCCACGTCGTCGTCGAGGACGAGGTGCTGGACCCGGAGCAGTTCTGCGTCGTCCTCGACGCGCTGCAGCACTGCCTCGACGGCCACTTCGACGTCGAGCACTCCACGCTGCAGCTGGAGCCGCGCGGCCACAAGGCGACCGAGGTGCGGATCCACGACTGACGGGACGCCGGCCCCGGTACGACTACTCCTCCTCGGTGATCTCGCCCGTGGGCCGGTCGTCTCCGCCCGCGCTCATCACCGTGCCGGAGCTGACGTCCACCGCGACGCGCGCATCGCCGCGTCCGTCGAAGCGGGGCAGCTCGGTGTCCCCGGGATCGTCGTACGGCGCGGTGAGGAGGGTCGCGGTGGCCCAGCCGCGGGTGAGGAGGTCGTGGTCCGATCCCGGCTCCTCCTGCGCCGTGACCCCCGAGTAGGTGAGCATGACGTAGTTCTTGCCCTTCTCCTTCACCCGGGCCTGCACGGCGCCGAAGCTGGCCAACGGGGCCGGCCGGAGTCCACGCAGCTGCTCCACCGGGATGTCGGGGACGTTGACGTTGAGGACGCGCTCGTCCTCCGGCCGGTCGAGGAGCCACTCGAAGGCGTGCGCCGTCACCAGCCGCGCGGTCGGCCAGTGCTGCGGGTCCGCGGAGGCGATCGAGACGGCCAGCGCGGCGATGCCCTGCGTCGCGGCGGACAGCGCCGCCCCCACCGTCCCGGAGTGCAGGGTGGCCCGGCCGGTGTTCGCGCCCAGGTTGACGCCGGAGAGCACGATGTCGGGCCGGGGGCCGAAGGCGCCGTAGGCCGCGACGAAGGCGATGAGGGCGGGGGCCGCCTTGACGCCGTAGGAGACGACGTCGTCGGGCACCCCCGGAGGGCGCTTGTCGACGAGCGCCAGCCGGCCGTCCACCTCCTGGGCGGTGAGGGACGCGCTCGCCCCGGAGTACTGCCGGTGCGGCGCCGCCACGACCACCTCGCAGCCGGCCTCCCGGGCGACGTCGACGAGGACCGCCAGCCCGGGGGACTCGATGCCGTCGTCGTTCGTGATGAGCACCCGCATGTCAGACCTCCGTCCCGTGTGTCGCGCCGTCCGTGACGTCCTCGATCCCGATGCGGCCCGCGAAGCGCTCGATCTGCTCCCGGCGGCCCGTGCCCAGCCCGCGGCGGGTGACGTTGAGGGCGCCGGCGGCGGCGCCGAGCCGTGCCGCCTCCGCCACCGTCGCGCCGCGGCCGAGCGCGACGGCGACGCCGGCCGTCATCGAGTCCCCCGCGCCGCGGTGGTCCAGCGGCGTGACGACCGGGCCGACGAGGAGGCGGGTGGAGTCGGCCGTCACGAGCAGGGTCGGCTCCCCGGCCCGCGAGATCAGCATCGCCTCGACCCCCTTCGCGACGAGCGCCTGGCCGGCCCGCTGCAGCTCCTCGACCGAGTCGCCGTCCACCAGACCCGCGGCCCGCAGCTCCTCGTGGCTCATCTTCAGGACGGTCGGCCCCTCGGCCGCGGCGGCCTTGGCTGCGCCGAGGGAGAGGTCGGCGACGATGGGCTTGTCCACGCTGCGCACGTCCCGCACCAGCCGCGAGTAGAAGGCGCGCGGCAGGACCCGCTCGGGCTCCGCTCCGGTGACGACGAGGACCTCGGACTCCAGGGCCTCCACGAGCACGGTGCCGTAGAGGTCGTCGAGCTCGTGCCGGGTGAGCTGTGGTGGGACCATGTGGGCGAGGGTCGCGCGGTCGCCGCCGCGACGGTCGTGGACGTAGGCGCCGTTGCCGGCGTTGTAGGGCACGCCCCGGACGGTGAGGTTCTCCTCCTGGAGCATGTGGACGAGGACGGCACCCACCTCGCCGCCGAAGGGTCCACAGACGGTCACCTCGGCGCCCAGGGAGACGGCCATCCGCGCCACCCACAGGCCCTGGCCGCCCGGGTGGAGGTGGAGGTCGGCCGCGGCCTCACCGGGGTCGGCGTCGTCGTCCGGCTCGATCTCGACCATGAGCAGCGGGGTGGGTGCGAGCACGCAGAGCCGGGGCCGCTGCGCCACCGCCTGCCGATCCATGCCGAGAGCCTAGGACCGGGCAGGACAGGGCGCAGGGGGAAGGTGCACACTGTGGCGATGGAGGCAAGGGCACGGCAGCCCACGGGGGCGCCACCGGTACGGATCCTGGAGGGGCAGGCGGGCAGCGCGGCCGCCGCGCGGGCCATGCGCGCCTACCTCGACGAGCTCACCGACCGGCTCGAGACGGACACCGACCCCGAGCTCACCCACGCCGTCGACCCCGCCGAGGTGACCCCGCCGCACGGGGACTTCATGCTCGTGAGCGAGGTGGCGACCGGGGAGGTCGTCGGCTTCGGTGCCGTGCGGGTGCTGGAGGCCGGTGTGGTGGAGATCAAACGCATGTGGCTCAAGCCGGACGTCCGCGGCCGCGGGCTGGGCCGCTTCCTGCTCAAGCACCTGGAGAACCGCGCCCGTGCACTGGGCGGACGCCGCGTCCTGCTCGGCGTCAACGACTCGCTCGTCGAGGCGTGCGGGCTGTACGTCGCCAGCGGCTACGAGCCCGTCGACCGTTTCGAGGAGAACCCGTACGTGACACACTTCTTCGGCAAACAGCTCGTTCGCGACGAGCCGACCGACCGCGCGTGACTTCCACTCCGGAAGAGGCGCAAGATGGAGCCATGAGTACCGACAACCGGCGCGTAGCGTTCACCACGGTGGCGCTGAGCGAGGAGGAGTGGCGCGAGCGCCTCTCCCCGATGGAGTACCACGTCCTGCGTGAGGCAGGAACGGAGCGGCCGGGCACCGGCGAGCTCCTGCACGAGAACCGTGAGGGCACCTACCGCTGCCGAGCGTGCGGTGCGGAGCTCTTCCGGTCCACCACGAAGTTCGACGCCCACTGCGGGTGGCCGAGCTTCTACTCCCCCCACGACTCCGACGCGGTCACCCTCCACGTCGACCGTTCCCTGGGCATGGTCCGCACCGAGGTCCGTT
>Ga0209487_1001087_pt1 | contig 23393 bp, 24 predicted proteins | sample Poulit2012_FD_187524 | JGI IMG/M metagenome (GOLD analysis project Ga0209487, IMG submission 187524) | Agricultural soil microbial communities from Georgia to study Nitrogen management - Poultry litter 2012 (SPAdes) (version 2) | ecosystem: Environmental > Terrestrial > Soil > Agricultural land...
CTAACTCCTGAAGAACGAAATCTCCGAAGGGGTGGCCGTGAGTATCGTTAATGTCTTTAAAATAATCGATATCAACCATAATCACGGAGCAACCCCTCAAATCAAATTTCTCAAGGAACCTTCTGTTATAAGCTCCTGTTAGCTCATCTCTAATCAAGGATGAACTAACTTTTTTGTTGTGGTGTCGGATGAGGAAATACATACCCGTAACCACAAAAAGACTAATAAAACTTATGAGGTTTTCTACAATAAATATATTTAGGCCCCATAAGCTCAAAATGAACGATGAATCGAATTTTAAAAAATCGATCGTATTCATCTTCGTCCTCCTTGTTTTTTTCAAGTGATTATATCCATAAAAATCATTTTGTTTAAAAAAACTGAAATGTTTTTGGGGAAAGCGAACGAGAGAAAAAAGAGTATACCGGCATTTAAAAACTTAACTATTCGACAAATGTTTCAGTCATCTCTGATGAGCGCTTTTGTTGTTTCGTGAAGTTCTTATATAGCAAGAAAAGTAAAAAAAATAAAAAAATGATGATAAAATGTTACTAAAAGGGGGGACACTTGGCAAAAAAGTTTTTTCATATATGTAAAGAGAAAAATGAGTGAATCTGACTACGCAATAGATAACATTAACATCTATTACAATTTAGAATTAGAAAAAATAGTGAAAGACGGCAAAGAAAAGAGGGTCAGAATCATATGAATACTTTAAAAATCGTTTTCAAAAGAAAAAAAACACGGGACTCTTGAAGAAGAGTTAAGATTAACGTCCTATGTATGTTGGTTTATTTGTTTTTTTGCCAGCGATAATAATTGCAAGTGATTTTTTGAACCAATCCACTTTCGCTTGCGCTTAGAACCGGGAGTTTTGCTGCCTATTTTAAATAAAATATTATTACTCACGAGCCTGAACAGGCTCGTTTTTTTGGTCTGAAATCCATTTGAGTCAGGGGGTACCTCGACTAGAACTAAAAAAGAGCAAAGAAAAACTTCTTTGCTCTTAAGCATTATTTATTTTGATAAGAATAATGTTTATGTCGAATGCCGTGGTGTCTTTTGTTAAAATTACTCTTATCATCATTAGGATGGACGCAGCATTTTCTTAACGAGTTAAAGTATACTCGCTCGCGCCCTTCCTGGTCCCACTTGAATGACATACCTTCGAGTGGGTTATAAACGTTAATGATCTTGGTGGTGAATCCATTATTCTCGGCTACCACCAAGATAACAAAGTGGATGATTTTTTCATCTATTACAGTGCGAACAATAAACTTTCGTTCGAGTTCGCACATTCCGCTCTGAACTTCAATAAGTTCAGAGTCCCGATTGATTTTGTTTAGATCAATCGGGATCCTACGCTCCTGACTTCTTTTTCGAGCGTAGAAGGAGACATTTAAAATGCCCCCTCTGAGAGCCTCAAATAGAGGCCTAAATTTTTTATTTCTTCTTGCAATCCCTGCTTGGGATCTTTTTACAGATCTTTGGCAGGACTTGCAAAGAAAATCGTGAATGGTCTCCTCCATTTGAGACCCTCCTTTTTTTGTATCAACATACTTGAGAAAAAGCTTTTATGAAAAAAAGAAAGAAATAGTCTCGCACCTACAAAGATGGCTCACGAAACCCAATTGAGGAGTCTGATTCCACTGAAAATCATTCGAAGGTCGTCTATACTATTCTGATGCATCTTGATTTTAGAGGAGTTTGGGCGAATAATTAGACAGAACAAAGAGGTGTTAACAATGGAAATAATAAACCTATCAGGAATTGAATTGACATTTACTCAAGTGCTTAAGATATTTATGATCATCATCTTCATCGTTTTTTTTGCACACTTGTTATATTCTGAGGATTACCCTGAAAAGGAAGAAGATGAAATTAAGAAAGATATCAAAAAAGAAGAAAAAAAGTAACATATTGCGATGTCCCAGGAAATAAAAAAGACCCTCTACAACAGGGGGTCTTTTAAGAAATTAAGAGAAATTCTTATAAATTAAACCGTTTTGAGCATCGCGCATCCACCCTAACACGTCTGAAATATGGACATCATTCAACTCAGAGTCATCAGGCACTTGAATTTCTTCAGCGATTAAATCTTCGCGATCGAGGCCGATAATGTGTAATCTTTCAGTCTCGTTTAAAACAAAATGGACGAAAACCCATCGCTCTAACCCTGAACCATTGGCATAATCAATGAACATCTTATCTCGAGGATGTACGTCGAAGTCGAAAACGTTCTTGATCTTTTTATAGCCTAACATTTTAACAAAAGTTCTTAGAGGGACTACGATATTGGATAAATCCACAAAGAAAATTCCGTCTTGTTCGTTAATCAGCGCCCTTGTGGTCGATGGAGCTAAAGCATTATCATCAGTGTTCAGGATGACTTCGATGTCAGACTTGTCAGTCCGAATCTTTCCGAGCTCGATTTGACCTCTCTTTAAAAGTTTTTTGAGGCTTTCATCGAGTGCGAAGTTGTTTTTCTTTTCGCCAACAAAAATGTCTTTGCTCATTTCGATGGCGGAGCTCAATAAGTACATAGAGAGCCACTCCTTTTTTTGATAATATGTTACCACTTAAGAGCGGGGTCTTGGGAAAATAAATCTTTCTAGTATACCAAAAAAATAAAGGGTTTTCCTACAAGAAAATAAAATGTTGTATAGTATTACATACGGGGATGACTTGGTTTCGATAGTGATGACTTGATCTTTGTAAGCGTGTCGATTGATGAGCGAAACTCATAATTGTCTTAACTGGCGACAATCAAGATTTAGCCTTAGTAGCTTAAAAGTGAGTTACTAAGATAAGGCCTAACTCTCCTAACTCGCGAGGATAGTGTGGCTTCATAAGAAAAGCGAGGTGACCTATTTCATCGCAGATAGAAATGAAGTAGGAATAATCAAACTCTATCTAGCATCTTCATATGGCTTGTGAGGTGCCAATGAAGGTAGCAAAACACAAACTATCACTACACACGTAGAAGGCAAAGATTCAGCATTGCTACACGCGGGTTCGACTCCCGCCATTTCCATCACTAATTCCCTTCGGCCGCATTAAGTGGCCCTTTTCTTGTTCCTCAAATGTAAAAAAGCCCCTTAAAGTAGGGGCTCTTTTGATATAATTATCACTTATCTAGAGTTTTAGCTTGTTGTTCAACCATCCAAAAGATTGTATCCCAACCTTCCTCGATTGAGTTATCCTCTAATAACTTTCTAACTCCCGCTTGTTTAATTTTTTCGACATTTTCAGTAGTCGGTTTGTAACCACTATTTCTTAATGCTTTTTTTAAATCTTCGTCATTCCAACTGATTTCTAAAAACGGTTTCGTTCCCATAAGTACCAACTCCTTATTCTTTCTATCTACATTTTAACGTAAAGCGGAACCCAAATGGAAAATCCCTTAAAGCTTTTTTGTGTGTTAAAATGTTTCAAATCAAAAAGGAGAGATGAAAAAATGGGCTCTTATATTGTGTTTGAAGGTGTAATGGGAACTGGAAAAACAACATTAACCAAGATGTTATCTTCAAAGCTTGGGTATAAAACAATGTTTGAAATCGTGGAAGAGAATCCTTTTTTAGAAAAGTTTTATCAAGACCCGGAACATTGGTCCTTCCAGACAGAATGCTTTTTCTTATGCAACCGATATATGCAACTTAAACAAGTCCGCGATATGTTAGAAGATGGTAAGAATGTCATAGGAGATTACCACATAATGAAAAACTTGATCTTCGCTGGCATTACGCTAAAAGGGGAAGAGTTAGAAAAATACAAGGACCTCTATCATACAATGCTTGAAGGTTTTAAACTTCCGGATATCATCGTGTATTCGGAGGCAAGCTTAGAAGAGGTCAAACGAAGAATTGGTCTTAGGGGTCGAAAAATGGAACAAGATATCGAAGACTCATACTTATTAGATTTGATCAACGCTTATAAGGAACAAATGGATGTTGAAAATCTAATGGAAAAATATCCAGGAACAAAGCTAATCAAGATCGATTCAGATAGTATAGACTTCTATGAAACACCCGAAAAACTGAATTGTTTACAGCAATCGATTTTAAAAGCTAAACAAGGAGGTGTGGGTTACCAACTGTTAGATTAGTAATTCAAAAACGAGCTCCGGAAAGTCAGGGGCTTGTTTTTTTAAAAAATGGAAGAATGTGATTCTTAAAAAAACAAAAAAAGAAACTTGAGTAGAAAGGAGCAATGAACAAAGAAAAGAAGTGTTTTTTATGAGAGAGGTGTTTTTATGACAGAAAAAGTAAAGTTATCTACTCATAAAAAGAACTTGGTCAGCATTTTTGTTGTGGGGATACTAGTTGGTGCTTTGTTGCACTCCACCTTCGGAGATTCCTTTTTAAACGCTCCGGGTAATAATGAAGGGGAAAGTGTAGTTGAGTCAATTGAGGATAATGAAAGAAATACAAAAGTAAGTGATGAAGATTTTGTAGATGTGAGTAGAATGAACGAAGAAGAAAGAATCATTAATTTCGAAAATGAAAAAACAGTCAATGAATATACCAATGACTACGAACTAATCTTGTTAGAGCTACGAGCTGAGTGGTGCCCGTATTGCAAAGAGTTAGAAGGGAGGCTCTCGGGTGTAACTAAAGAGATTGAAAACTTGGTTGTGCTACAAATCGATATCGATGATTTTCCAAAAGAAGCGAATGACTTTGGCGTGATGTCAACACCTACGTTAGTGCTTTATCACAAGGGTGAATTGAGCGGTCGACTATTAGGCGCTCTACCTAACGAAGAGATCATTGAGTGGATCAAAGAGAACTATTAAATTACTGAAAAAGGCGGGAATCTCCCGCTTTTTTTTGCTCCCTAAAAAGAATCCCCCAAAAATTGCAGTTTTTAAATTCTGAATACTATTTTATTAGAATTTATTTTTTTAAGTGGGAAGGGGTGTTCGTCAGTGCAAAGATTTTTTGTGCTTACAGCTATTTTAGGAATTGGGATAATTTTGTTTGGGGTCAAACAAGTTTACCAGGCCAAGATATATGAAATGGCAAAGCTTGCCCAAGCAAAAACAATTCTCTTGGATAAAAAAGAAAAAGACCAATTTCTGTCTGAAGTTGAAAACAATGATTTGATTGGTGTTATTAAGTTCCCGTCTCTTAAAAAGTCAGTCCCTATTCTTGAAGGGACAACCGAAGAAGAGCTTCTTAGAGGGGCTGGTCATTTTGATAAAACAGGAATGCCAGGCGATAATAAACAAGTGCTAATTTCGGGGCACCGTGATACAGTGTTCACACAAATGGGTGAGCTAGAACACGGGGATAAGATCATCATCGAATTACCCTATGGGGATTTTGAATATGAAATAGAAAAGACAGAGATAACAGATGCTGACGACACTTCAATTGTAGATCTCGGATTAAGGGAAGAAGAATTAGTTGTTACAACGTGTTATCCATTTAATTATGTCGGGAGCGCACCAGAAAGATATATTATTTATGCATATCCAGTGGACGATAATTAAAAAAAGAGGGCAAAGATGCCCTCTTTTGTTTGAAAATAGCTTAAGAATTGTGCGCTCTTCGGTTAAGCAACGCGTATCCAATTAAACTGATCCCCATAAGGATGACTCCAATTAAGATAAAATTAAAAGCATTCGTTGATGTTTCTGGAACTTTTTCACCTTCATCATCAAGAACACAAGCTTTATCTTGATAGATGATATCTTCTATTCTTTCTTCAGTAATCCCATCGATTTCCGTCAATTCTTGCACAGATTCAAACTTTTGGTTTTCTCTGTAATCAATAATTAGATCTGCTCGGTATTCATCAATATGGATGATATCAAAAAGCTCTTCTTTTTCAGCTGTGTTAATGTCTACGCACATTTCTCTTTCGTCATCGTTTCCGTTATTGTTATTGTCTCCATTTTCCTCTTCATTACCGTTACTGTCTTCGTTTCCATCTCCATCTACATTTTCGCCTTCATCTTTTTCATCGGGTACCTCTTCGCCACCGTCATCGGCGATTATGCATACTTCTCCAGCCTCAATTAAATCATCAACTATATCCTCTTTGCCTACGAAAGTTTCCAAATCTAATAATTGATCGATTGAATGAAATGGTTCTTCATCTCTTTTTTCAATAATTTCATCAGCCATATCTTCTTTAATATCCTCGTGGAAATCGAGAATGACACCGAAATCTGCTTCGTTCAAGTCATAAATACATCTGTTGTCTTCATTTTCAGCAAAAACGGCTGTTGATGTCGAAAACAACATTGAGAAACCCAATATCATTGCTAAAAAAATATTTATTCTATGTTTGAATAAAAAACTCATTAATGTACACCTCTTCTTTTATTAAAAAAATGAGTTGCGAGAAAAGATTATGGAAAATAAATAAGTCTCCTTCCTTTCCATACTTTTGCTAAAAAACATACTAGAAAAATAATTGATTTTTACAAGGTTTAGCAGGTTTTTTGTTAATTAAAAAGAAAAAAATACCTAATACATATACTTGAAGAAGGTGCTTAATTTTGCGTTTAGGAAAACTGCTATCTAAAATCATCACCGTTACAAAAAAAGATGAAAATATTAAAATAACCGGAGTCTCGTCGGATTCTCGAAAACTTAAAAGAGGGCACTTGTTTTTCTTGAGGAGGGGTGAAGGATTTGATCCTTATGAAATCATTGATCAGCTGGAAAATAAAGCTGCTGTTTTTATTTCGGAAGAACATTTTGAATCTAAAATCCCCGTGTATGTAGTTGATAGCGTATTAGAGATCAAAGGTAAAATAGCTGCTCGTTTTCAAAACCATCCGAGTAAGAGCCTTGTAAATATAGGGATCACGGGAACAAATGGTAAAACGACAACCTCTTTGATGTTAGAACACGTTTTAGGGGAATTAGGTAAGAGAACCGGTTACATTGGTACAAATGGGATCACCGTTAACAAAGAGGAAGTGTACAAGAATGAACAGACACCCACAACACCACCGGCCATCGAGTTCCAAGAGATTTTAAGTAGCTTTTTGAGCAGAGGCGCTACTTATACAGCGATTGAAGCTTCCAGCCAAGGGTTAGATCTAGGTCGCCTCAATGGATCTAGTTTTCAATATGCGATATTTACGAATATAACACCTGAGCATTTGGACTATCACGGAACAATGGAAAACTATCTTGAGGCTAAGTTAGATTTGTTTAATAAGGTTAAAAAGAATGGGAAAATTATCATTAATCGGGAAACAGACTTCTTTGATGTTATTCAAGATAGAGTGCAGCAAGAAAAATTGATAACTTTTGGCATAAAGGGGCGATCAAAAAAACATTCTGATTTCGAGGCCCACAGCATTAGGCAAACAAAGAGTGGGATATCATTTTTAGTTAACGAGAACAATTGCGATCGCTTTCACATTCCATTAATCGGAGAGTTCAATGTATATAACGCTCTTGGTGTTATCGCAACACTTGCGTTGGAAGGTTATTCGTTTGAGGAAATTTCCAAAGGGTTCCAAACTTTAAAGAATATTAGTGGAAGAATGCAAAGAATTAACACGAATAAGAAAAATATATATGTCGATTATGCTCATACACCTGATGCTATTAATCAGTCCCTTAAGTCTTTGTTCAGGATCAAAGAGGGAAAGCTCATCACAGTGATGGGCGCCTCTGGCGAAAGAGACCGAGATAGAAGGGGAGAGATGGGAGAGGCGCTAGAAAAATGGAGTGATGAAATCGTATTAACATCAGAAGATACACGGATAGAGGACCCAGCAGATATCATTGAGGATATTAAAAAGGGTATCAAAAGAAAGGGAATTGAAAAGATATTGGATCGAAAAAAGGCCATTGAAAAAGCATTAGAAATGGCCGGAGAAAAGGATGTAGTCGCTGTTCTAGGCAAAGGACACGAAGACAAAATGGTTGTTGGGGGAGAGGTTATCCCTTATAGCGATATAGCGACAATAAAAAAGATACTTAAACAAAAAACTGACCTTTAATAGGGGTCAGTTTTTTATTGAAGTTCTAAAATGACTTCTTCAAAAGAAGATCCAGGATTTTATTATAATGCACCGACTCCTCATTTGTTTTTGTCTCCTTAATCTTAGCCTTAGTAAAGTTAAGTAGATCGGCCCCATTTGGACTTAGGAGCTTGACGGGAATAAAATCAATATTTCTTTCAAACCTTTTTTGTTTTTCGATATTCATTTTTAACCCCCTGTTGTTACCTCTCTATGTATATCTATTATATCAATTGTTTTACCACCATTTAAAAACCCTCCCCCCAAAAAGGCTTTTGGTTAAAAAAAGATAAATTATCCAAGAAACAAAAAGGGGATGAAGAAGAGTGGACAAAACATTTTTGCCGTTAATCATCGGTGTAGATGTAGGAGCTTATGCAATAGCCAAATCATTTCACCAGGAATATGGAGTAAAATCAGTGTTAGTTGGGCGAAAGCCACTAGGTTACACAAAATATAGTTCCATTATAGAAAAAATCCATTTCAAAAAGGATATCCAAGACGACCGTGTTTTTGTTGATTTTTTGAAAGAGATTTATGATAAGTACGAGAGTAAATATGAAAACATTGTACTTATCGGCTCAAATGATATATATGTCTCTTTGATTATTAAAAACAAAGAAGAACTTGAGAAAAACTTTTCATTCAATTACATAGATGAAAAGTTACATAAAAAGCTGTATTCTAAAAAGAAATTTTATGAATTGTGTGAAAAAAGAGATGTCGCCATACCTCAAACTACTTTTTTGAAAGCCCGGGAAGGACTCGAGGGTGCAAAGGGGTTTGCTCATTACCCAGCAATCATAAAGGCTAGTAACTATAATAACTTTATTAAATATTCTTTTCCTGGGCAAAAGAAAGTTTACAAAATAAACAATGAAGATGATTTAGATGAAGTTCTTCGATCCATCGATGCGTCTGGTTTCGAGGGAGAGTTAATTCTTCAGGAATACATACCAGGTGACGACACCTATTTAAGGGATATTGTTTGCTACATTAACACAAAGGGTGAGATAGAACTTTTGTCCTTTGCTCAAGTGCTATCACAAGAAAGGACAGTTTCTGGAGTTGGTAATTATACCGCCCTTATAACAAGAGAGGTTCCTGAGATAGCAAGAGAGTTAGCTAATTTTCTAACAGATCAGGGATATACGGGGTTTGCTAATTTTGATTTAAAGCTAGATCCAAGAGATCAAACTTATAAGGTGTTTGAAGTAAACACAAGGCTTGGAAGAGCCAGCACTTATATAGATATGAGCCACACAAGCGCCGCCAAAATGCTTGTTGATGATCTTTTGTTTAATGGTCTAAAGAGTCAAAATGAGAAGGTGTATGTAGGGCCTGACAAACTATTTTCATACATCCCTATGCCTTTACTTAAGAGTATCCTAAAGAACAATCACAGTGAATTAATGAGGAAAATCGAAAATAAAAAGAGCAAGGACAACCCACTCTGGTACTCTGGGGATTGGTCAATCCGGAGAAAAATATTAATGACATTAGTTAGCTTGAATTACTTCAAAAAATATAAAGAAAATACTTCATTCTAAATGATGTTGATTCTTCTGAAAAAACGTATAAGCACAGAAATTGATGAGAAAATTGTTTCTTCTGCCAAAAGAAAAGAAAAAAGAATATGTTTTAATATATAGGAAATTCGGAGGTGTTTGTTATAGACCCTCTCACGAGAAAACCCTACGGGCTTGCCCTAGGGATGAATCGAAGGAGTTTTTTTTGAAAAAATATGTGTCCGATAATTTAAAGGGTATTATCGAAACTATTGCAAATAAATATTATAGTCGGGGAGATTGACCATCCTCCGTTAAGCCGAACGCTAATGTGGCCAATGGGCTACTTGTTCGGGAGAGTGTTGCCTCTATCGCCAGTGGCTAGACTCGGTTGCGCGAGCTTCCGATGGACTTCTTAAAGTTTTAAGAGTCTTCCTCAGTCTTTGGTTTATCTTTTAACACTGAAGATGTTTGACGACTAGCAGAAACGATATGCCCTCTCATTCAAAATTACATTAGAACCCACGCGGGCTTGCCCCGTGGTAGGTCAGTCGAAAGATTGTAACATTTTCAACAATGTTGCTTTTACTTTTTCTACCTTTACAAAGTGTATTCGCGACCCAGAGCCACGAAGTTAAAAAGGGGGATACCCTATGAGGGATCGCCCAAAAGTATGATGTACCTTTAGATGCATTAAAATCTGTTAATGAAGACATCTTAGAGTCTGATATCATCTATCCAGGTGACTTCCTAACCATCCCTGCAAGAAATATCGAATCTGATGGTGGAGACGACTCAAGCGACATCGAGGACGGATATAAAGTGGAAACCGGAGATACTTTGTGGGGGATAGCTACATCGAACGACCTCACAGTAAATGAGTTGATGCGAGCGAATAATCTACGAACAACCGTCATCTTTCCAGGTCAGGTATTAGATATCAAAAAGAAAGAATTTGAAGATGGAACCGATACTAAATACGTGGTTTTATCCGGTGACAACCTATGGAGGATCGCGCTGAAGAAAAACACATCAGTGAGTCAATTGATGGCATTAAACAATTTAGATTCCCACTTGATACATCCAGGACAAGTCTTGGTGTATTAAGAGGTAGCCCTCCTGGCGAGGGCTTTTTTGTTTTTCACACAGGACTTAAAAGTATGTATAGCAAACACAACCACTCTACCGAGTGAGAAAGTTTTTAAAAGAGAGTTTTTTAATGAAGAAAATATATCTTGATAAAGAGATTTATATCGAGTTAAGTGAAAAAACCAAGATGGATTCCGGATTGTAGAATTCTTCAAAAAATCACCTCTCGAAAAAAAGTCTTATTTAAAATGTCTATTAACGATTCTAACTCCTTTTTTTTAAAAGCGATTTCACCTCAAGGAATCGGATCGGTAACGGGGTAATCTCTTTAATTAACTTTCAAAAAAGTTGATATTTTTTATAATAGCTTTTGCCCAATACTCAGGTCCCATACGCTGCGCCCATATAGGGTCCTCATTAATTCTGCGAATAAGTTCAGAACTGTTTGATAGCCTTCGAGCTCGCTCTTCCGAGTACTCGAAGCTGTCTTTGAGTTCATTAAATATAGCCCTTCTGAATTGCGGGAAATCTTCCTCTTCTTCCTTTTTAAGAAATTTCTTCACCTTTTCATCTGTTGGTTCATCTTTTTTAGACAAAGTTATCACCTCTGGTTTGAATTTAAATTAGTTTGTATTATTACCTGCCTTAAAATAGAGGTGTTCTTTGTTTTTTTAAAAATAAAAACCACAACTTGTGTGGTAAGATGTTGAAAACAAAAAGAGGAGTGAATGATATGCAAAAGAATTTCATTAAGGATATGCAAAAGTACGCAAGAAAGATGAGGGAAATAGATTATATAAAGCCTGTTGCAATTAAGACTGGGGTTAAACTTCCTAGAGAAACTCACGATTTGCTATATGACTTTAAAGAATTTCTCAAAAAGAAAGTAATTGAAAAACTAGAGGAGGTCGAAGAAAAGAGCGGGAAAAAATTTGACGCAAGGGTCATCAGTAGAAAGAAAATTGAAAACTTGATAGATAATGGTGTCATTCTAGCGGGAGGGTACCCCTCAGATATCGTGCTTGTTGAAAAAATGGGGATTGAAAAAGAAAGTAATGATATTGATATTTTCATTTTAAATACGTTAACAAACATCGTGAATGTTCTCATACAGAAAATACCAGATTCAGCTACTGACAGCTTCTTGTCTGATTCTCCTAACTTAACTCCTTCAATTTCAAGGTGGTTTAAAATTATTTTAGGAGAATTTTTTGATCATAAAACTACAGAAGTGAAAAATGAACAAAAAAATGAAACGAATTACTTTGAAGATAACAATGTTGTTCACAAGGTCTTTAAAACAAAATTCAGAGATAATGACGTCGATATTGTGTTTTTTCACCCCCCTTATAGTGTCGAAGTTTCAAACAAAGATTACGGTGAACAAAAACCAAAGGGAATAGAGTTGGGGAAGCGCTTAATCAGCACATTCGATTTCACCTTTAGACAATTTTTTGCTTACGGGGAAGATATCTATGGCTTCAAGCATTCCATTAATGATATGGAAGAAAGGAAGCTTAAAGTCTTCTCAATAGATACGCCAAGGTCTACATTGGTAAGGTTGGGAAAATTTAAAGAAAAGTATAACTTTGATATGCCCAAAATCGATAAGCGTTTGTTAGGTGTCATTGTTGTAGAAAATTTTGTTCAGGAAATGACAACTTTATTGCCAGCCATTAGATGTAATAAAAAAAATGCAGAAAAGGTGTTGAGTTCAAAAAATCCACTAAAAGAATTGCTTAAGATTTATAAAAAGGAAATCTCATCCGACCCCAACGTTATTAAAAAACTAGTTGTATCAGCGGAAAATATAAAAATAAAAAAACTATTGAAAAAATTAATAAATGATAAGTTGAGTGAAATTAATGGGTATGAAAAAATCGAGAAGAAAACAATCGAAGACATAGTATCTAGCTCAGTAGAGTTGTTCTTTTCAACAGACCAAGGGGACATTAATGAGTATTTTACTATTGTCTTAATGTCAAAAGGGGATCCAACTAATATATTTAGGAAGAGAAATAAAATGAAGTATATGTATGACAATAATCTATTTAAGAAAATGACAAAGAATATCGAGATAGAGTTAGAAACTTTCAATTACATTAATTTTTTAGAAGAATTCATCTTACCTTTTGACGGAAAACAAACCTTCGATAAGCTAGAAGAGTCCATCAAATTGTATAAAATGTTTGATGTTTTTTCTTCGGAGGAAGATGACCGCAAAAGAATGGATAAAGCGGATCAAATTTTAGAAAACGTTTTCGGATATTCCCAATGGGAAACATCCATATTTTTAGTAAATTACGAAAAAACTTGGGGCATTGAACAAGAAATTCACAAAAAAAACATTCGGGACAAAAAAGAACTTAAAAATAAATTTCTTTCTATTTGGCCTGACACAAAAGAAGAACGCACTTTAAATTTCATTCAATTCGCAAAAACGAAGTCTAGATATCTATCTGATAACTTAAGAATCCAAGTTTGTGCAAGAGATATGTTTCTATACGGAGAAAACTCGCCTATATTTAAAGCGAGATTCTCGAGTGATGAGATTGAGGAACTTTTTGAACAGGCATATTTGAGAGAGTGGAAATGGGATTTTAATTTAATTCACAAAGGATTTAGAGATGAAGTTGAATCCAACCAATTAACTTTTGTAACTTTAAAAAACAAAAAAACAGGAAAAAAATTTAATACTTTCATATACAACAACTTAGAGATGAGACTCACAAAAAAAGACAGAGAAAAGGTTATCCAGCAATTAAGTGAAGTATTGGGTTTGAGGATATTAAACTATTCAAAAAAAGATAAAATGGAATCGATTGAAATGGGTGGAGGAGTCCACTCTGATGTTCATATTGGTGAAAAAGAAGGCTATGACCTCAATAATTGCTTTGAGTTTGTTTTCGATTAATAATTTAAAGACCGCCATTTAACAATTTAAGGCGGTCTTTTTTGCATTGAGTTGGAAAGAAGTCTCCAATCCTAGGCGTAAACGAAAATAGTAGAATGTTCAAAAAGAGGAGGTTCATTATTGGTTTTGGCTCGTGATGCTTTTTTTAGTAATTAATCGATTATCTTACCCGTTCCCCATTTATCAGTAGAAGGATTTCTCCTTTTTGTTGATAAAAGGTATTTGACTGTAGAAATAGTAAGCAAATGAGTTTTCCTTTATCGGAACTCACGAAGTGTTAATATAATTAAAAAAAGGATGAAAAAGATGCATTTAATCGATGAGTTTTTGCAAAGGGAACGTTTAAAAGATAGAAAGATCGCTAGTTGTCCATTTTTTCAACAAATGGCACTGTCTATTGGAGTCACTATTACTTACAAGAGTGCGATGGAGAATGTAGACAGTTCATTTTCTGACCTACCACGCGGGCTTGCCCCGTGGTAGGTCAGGGAGAAAATCCTGAAGTCGTTAAGGGTGTTTACGAAGTGTCTTTCGAAAACTTTAACATAGATGTGATCTTTTCTGAACCTAAAAAAGAGAGCATTGAAAACGTTAAAAGTAGATCAACTTCAAGCTCAAGAGAGGTAGGAGCATATTTTATTAACGAATTCGATTTTACTTTTAGACAATTCTTTTTCGACGGCAAGAGGGTTTATGGTTTTAGGCACTCTTTGGGAGATGTAAAAAATAAAAAGCTTAACATTTACTCTTTCCGGACAGCAAAGTCATCTTTGGTAAGGTATCAACTTTTTGCTAAAAGGTATGGGTTCACCCCTAGCAAGATAGACCAGAGAATACTAAATACTAAAGCTGTCCAAAATGCTGTTGATTATTTAGCAAAAGTTACAGAAAGTTTTGAAGGAGCGTCTAAAGGGTCTTATAACCAAGAAGAGATCATCGATCTATTAAGAGAAAAAAGTATAAAGAGCGGCACTGTCTCTGCACAAGAGTTTTTACAAAAACTATTGCTTGGAGATATTAAAGCCATAGTTCAATATGAAAGCGGAATGGAAAAAGAGATTATAGAAGGGCTACAGGATGCTATTCGAATGTTTTACTCTGAGCAAACGGAATTGAGTAACGAGTACCGCATTGTCGCTAGTTTACTATCAAGCGGCGACTCAAAAATCTTTAGGTGGCGAAACAGGCTAGCGTACATTTATAAACACGGGCTCTTTGGGAAAATGTCAAAAACTATTAAAGTTAAGCTTGAGCCGTTTGATTACATTAAATTTTTAGACAATTTCTTTGTTGAATTTAGCGGGGAAGAGATGTTTGAAAAAATAGAAGAGGCATTAAAACAAAAAAAGTTAATGGGGACATTCTCTCCACCTTCGGATGATGAAGAAGAAACAAAGAGAGATGAAAGCATTGTAAAGGGTATTTTCGGACACACCCCTGCAGATTTGTCACTTTATTTAATAAATGAAAACATCACCTGGGGACTCGAAAATAAATTTTACAAAGAAGGGGTTACAGATCCCAAAATATTGAAAAAGAGATTCCTCGAAGAAGCAATGAAAAGCACTGAAAAGATCTTCAACTATATTTATTATGGGATATCTAAATCTAGATATTTGTCCCAAACCCTTGAAATAAAGGTGTGTGCAAAGAGGTTAATGCTATTTGGAGGAGTAAGTCCTACTTTCGAAGCTAGATTAACAGGAAAAGAGATTGAAGATATGAATCGAACTATTATTCTAAAACAAAAGAGGGTTAACCCGGACTTTGTTCATCAAGCAAGATTAAATACTGTCTTTTCGACAAAATTGAACCTCAACGTACTTGAGAATAATGTAACGAAGGAAAGAAAGAACTCTTTCGTATATGATGGGTTAGCGTTACGAATGACTGAAGATGACAGAGAGGAAGTGGTTGACATTCTACGAAGTAAATTGGGATTAAAGATTAAAAACTATACAAAAGAAGATGTTGCTAAATCTTTGGTAGAATCGGGCTTTTATAATTTAAACACTTACAGAGGCGGGAAGGAGGGCTTCACGCTAGTGAGTATGGAACAAGTCGTTTGAATTATTTTAATATCTAATAGGGAGGTTTTCCTCCCTTTTTTTATTGCTTAGAGAATAAACCCATAACTCCCGCTTTGTTTATATGGTTTGCTACATCGCTCATAAAGGTGCTTAAGTCTTTTTGGTATTTGGCAACCTCCAATGTGAAGAAAGTAACTGATTTCTTTTGGGGCTCTATCTTGCAAATCATATGTTTGTTGTTCTCACGGATGATTTCCTCAGAGTTTTTGTTAGTCTGTTTTGCCGTTATTAAGTACGGGTCACCATCGAATCTCTTAAAACCAGTAGACGTTTCATAAAAGCTATACCCTCTGTCGTTAAGTGGAGAATGATCTCGTAATAAACGAATTAATGCTTTCTGGGAGTTGATATCGAAAGTGTCGTAAATGACAATTCCACTCATTGTTTTTTTGATTTCAGTTTGGCTCAATTCTGAGCCCGCTTCAATAAAACTAAAGCTTCTAGCTGTTTTTATGTACTTTAACTCCTTCCTGATGATGTCATCAGCCTTGGATTCAAGAATCCTGCTTCTTATTCTCTCTGTGTATGGTCCCTCTTCGTCTCTAATCATAAAAGATACTTGATTACGAGAGGTTCCTAATACATCCATTTTTAAATCTTGTTCTTCATCTGTTAGGACAGCGACTTCAAATAACATTTCTTGGATTAATAAGCTATTTACTTTATTGATTATATCTTGGTATTTACTTTCGATAACATCCAGTGCATTGGGTGTATTTGTGAGCTCTTTTACGTAGGTTAATTTGCTGTCCTTTTTCGGTTTAGCACCGTCATTTGTTTGCTTCATATCAAGACACCTTCTCATTCAATAAAAAAGAAGTAAGCTTACTTATGAATACTATTCAGTTTTTAACAAAAGAAAATTTTTTTGAATCATTTTATTTTCTTGGGAACAGGTAATTTCAAGTTATTTGTATTCCTGTTAGAAAACTTCAGATGGCTGACCTACTCCAAGCAAACCTGCAGGCTTTTCTCAAGGAGAAATCGATAACTGTTATCAGTAATTAACTCTAATTTAGGTTAATTTCTATTCAAGAACATCCGTTGGCTCTTTCCTAATTGCAAGTATACTACTCCTGATGTTTTATAAAATTAATTTAAGGGAGGCTTGATGTTTTGCTTAGATCAATCTATGGTTGGCTATTCGCAGTTATTTTAATAACAGTGCCGAGCTCAAAAGATTTTATATTCCAGCATCCAAAAGAACCCACTGGAGTAAAAAATGAGTGTACAGGATTGGAACTTACACCTTCAACAACTGAACCAACCAAGAAGAGTGTTTCTATAGATATAGAGAATAAGGGTGCCTGTCCTGAAGCAGAAAAGACTTTAATATTGGGTGAAAACACAATCAAAAACAACTCTTTTGAAGAGGGTGCAAAGTATTGGGAGGATGGTCACTTTGGAGATAGATTCTGGTCCTTGACTGAAGAAAAGTGGGCAAAAATCAAAAACGAAAAGAGCGGGAGAACCAGGTTTGGGCAACCCAATATACTTAGTGAAGGTCTGAGGGACGAATATGTTGTCACGATCTCAGCTAAGGGTGAGGGTAGACTAAACGCTCGCTTTAGCACAGCTCACAGCTCAGGTAATGTAATCGAAAGAGATCAAGAGCTTAAAAGTCAAAATGATTTTAACGACTATGTTTTCAATGTACCTTATGATGATGATTATAATGACGAGTTGAGAATAGAATTAACTAACGGAGGGGAGGCATATATTGAGAGCGTTGAGATGCACGAGGCATCCGAAGTTACGGAAGGGGCAGTGTCTATTCACGATAATGGGGTTTACAAATTTGCGTCTGTTGATGAGGACGGAGAAATAATAGGTGAGAAATCAATTGAAATAACAAATATAGATAAAAAGGAACCGAAAATTAGTTTATAAAATGACGGCGGAGACTGGGCAAGAAGTCATTCAACAAAAATAACAGCAACCGATAACGAATCGGGTATTGATAAAGTAAAATACCAATGGACAAACAGTTCGAGATTTCCTGAAGAGGACGATAACTTTGAAAAGATTTCAGAAGAGAAGAATGTACACACACCAGAAGAAACAGGAAAATACTTTTTGCACATTGAGGCATCAGATAAGGCAGGCAATGTTCAGAGGTATAGCTCAGATGTTTTCAAGGTTGATGAAGAAAATCCAACTTTGAATTTAACCCAAAAACCAAGAAAAAGCGAATGGACAAACAAAAATGTAACTACAACACCTAAGGCAGACGGCGGAGAAAGTGGAATTAAAAAGATAATGTATTTCGGTGAGGATATGGTGAGGAATGGCGATTTTACAGAGGGAGATGATGGATCCAAGTATTGGGACTCAGATAAGAGCTCTGGTGGCTATTGGGGTGAAGCTGTTTTTCAAAAAGGTAAAGTAAGACTGAAGGATGATAAAGCAGGAGGTCCAAACAAAGGAGAAATTAGGAATAGAATAAGACAAGCGGGTGTTTTCAATGATACAGCGTTGGGTACAACCGCATATGTTGAGGCAAAAGCAAAGGGGGAAGGAAAAATAAACGCAAGATACAGTAACTCCTTTTCGCAAACAAATAACTCTGTGATAGTAACAGATAAAAACAACTTCGAAACACTTAAGATTTTAACAGAGAGAGATGAACTCAGTAGCCACCACCTTATAATTGAAAGATTGGGAAAAGGAGATATAACTATAAAAAATGTTAAAGCCTTTGTGGAAAAAGACCTTGGAGAAGATGGAACTTTAGAAGTGAAAGATAATGGGACCTATCGTTTTGTCGCCGAAGATAATGCAGGAAACAAAATAGATAAAGCAATTGAAATTGATAATATTGACAAAGAAGATCCTGAAATTAAGGTTCTAGAAAAAGATGTTAACTTCAAAACAATAGATGAAAAGGAGGTTTCCTTCAGAGCCACAAAGGAAGACGGTGCTTTAGGAATAGATAAGGCCAAATGGGAACTGTCAAAAAACGAAGGAAATTTTGACAAAGAGAGTAACATTATTGCTTTTGAAACCAAGAAGAAAAATGGAAGAGAGACAAGGCCTACAGAAGAAGAGTTGGAGATACCTCTCCCCGATTTTTTACCCGAGGGTGAATATACATTGGGAATTGAAGTGTGGGACGTAGCAGGAAATAGTGTGGGAAAGGATATTAATATAACCGTTAATGGTGATTTTAATTTAGAGATCCAAAGCGCCCAAGATGGAAAGATAAACTTTGGTGAAGTTGCACTAAATGGAGAAGGCGACCAAGAAACAGAGGGTGTTGATTTAGATGTAAAAATAACAGACACGAAAACAGAATCACCAAGTTGGAAACTAGACTTATCTTATGCTGGACTAAAGAATAATAACGGAGACCCGGTTGATCCAGGAACAAAGCTTATCTTCAATAAAAAAGATAGTGGAAAAAATGTAAAAGTAGACCCGGGATCAAACGGTAATGAAACTTTATATGAGTACTCGGGAAGCGAGAGAATGAAAACCGTCGAAGGAACCTTGAACCTAACTCTTCCTAAAACAACCAAAAAAGGGGAATATAACACAAAGTTAATTTTTACGTTAACAAGGACAAGTGGTCCCTAATAACTCAACAAACAAAAAGAGTGGTATCTAGATCCACTCTTTTTGTTTTTTTATCACAGTTCTTTAGCGCAGATAGAGTAAAAAATACATAACAAAAGCTCGTTGTGCTTTTTTTAAATTTGCATTGATGAATATGAGTTTTCACCAACTTGAGGAGAAGGAGTGTATAATTGTAGTGAAAACCAAAGTTAGCAGTTAAACAATTACAATTATGGATCTTCACCTTGGAGCCATATGAATTGAGTGTTAAAAAAAGAAGAATGGTAGTTGACAAAGAAATTTGAAGGGGTTGAGGAATGATGAAGCTAGACTACATTTCAGATTTGCATTTGAATCATTACGTCCGTTTTAAGAATTCTCAAGAGAAATGGAAGAGTGAAACAAAAAAGTGGGCAAAGCAATTGCTAGCCACTAGCAACTCTGGCGCTAAATATTTAGTGTTGGCTGGAGACTACTCAGAGTGGAATCGGCAAACAATTTGGCTTTTAGAAGAGGCCAGCAAAGTGTATGAGAAGATAATGTTTGTCATTGGAAACCACGATTATTATCTTTTAAGTAAAAATCAGGAAAATAAATATGGAGATTCAATTGGGAGAAAAGAAAAGTTGTTAGAAAAAGCATCCAACATAACTGGAGTTATACCGTTGGATAAGACAAAGGTTACTCTAGAGGGGAAAGTGATCGCAGGTGACTCTTTGTGGTACAACTTAACTACTGAAGAGTTTAAGGCGTTTTATCTCGAACAATCTAATGATTCTTTGTTTATAAAAAAGAATGGTTGCACAGATCCATTAGAGGTCGCAAAAAAATTATATAAAGAATCAATGGAATGGTACAACGATCTTGAGGGCAGTCGGATCGATCTAATGATCAGCCACATTCCACCTGTACACCCTGATGCCTCTCCATTCCAGAGAAACCAATGCTATGAATGTGAGGTTCCGTTTCTGGTGTCAAAAAACTGGATCGCGGGTCACCAACATATCCAAACTGAGTTTGAAAAATATGGAACAAACTTTTATATGAATCCGTTGGGGTACCCATCTGAAAACAACAAAATGATTATAAAAACAATAAAGATTTGATAAAGTGATTGCTCTGTTAAGTATGCGAGAATGTGTTTTTTAATTCTTTAATAAGTTCACAGATTTTTTAAAAATAAAAGGGCCTGTTTTGCGGCTCTTTTTTTGATTGATTTTAAAAAAATAAGAAGCACATCAATAAATGTGAGGGTGGCACCTTTATTTTATCGTAGAGTAATAGCTATTGTCAGTAGTTAGTCCGGATTTAAGTTGATTTCTATATAAGGATAACCGTTGACTCTTTCTTAACTGCAAGTACACTACTACTGATATTTTATAAAGGTAATTTAAGGGAGGAATAATATTTTGTTTAAGTCGTTTTTTTCGTAGGCTTCTATTTTGCTGATGTTTATTGTCCCTTTTGGGTTTGAGGACTTTGGGTTAGATGTAGAACCAATGAGCGATGCACCAACTGATGAGGAGCATTTTGAGTTTGAGCACGGTGTGATCACAGGTTATAGTGATGATGGACCGAAAGATGTTGTAATTCCAAGCAAAATTGATGGACATAGGGTAACGGAGATAGGGAATAACACATTTTATCATAAAGGGTTATCGTCTGTTCAACTTCCAGACAGTGTAGAAGTAAATTGAAAGTTAAAGCCATCGATAATGCAGGTAATAAAAGTGATGAACTTCCCTTAGACGTAACTGTTGATGGTGAGTTAAGAATTAATATAGAAACCCCAAATAATAGAGATCTCGGCAAAAAAGAACACCCATTGATCGGGAAAAACGAACGGATAAAGCTAGGTAGTGTAGAAGGTGAAATCACGGATACTAGATTGGAGCCGGGTTGGAATCTTTCAGTTGAGTTAAAGAACGAAGATCAGCTACCAGGTATTTTGTTAATTTGCGATGATGCTCGAGTTGAAAGGGATTGTAAATGCTCGCTTAAGTACGATAACAAAAATAGTTCTTATAAGACATTCGAGCATTCTTTCAAAGTTAACATTCCGAAGGTGGCTGAAAGGGGCATTTACAACTACAGCATTCTATATACATTATCAGAAGGTCCCTAATTTGTCTTTAACCTTATAGAAAAAAAGCTCAAGTGGAAATCTTTTGATTCTTTATTGTTAATGTTTATAAAAAAATGTAGTTTATAAGTCCGCGTTTCTCGGAAGATGTCAATCTACAAAAAGCTTTACACTTATTAAAAAACTTTTTTTTACAAAAAATAAATAGTTGGGTATATTTTTTAAAAAGCAAAACCAAAGGAGGGATAAAAATGGGGAAAATCGGAATTATAGAACACGGAAAAATAATTGAAGGGTATTTTCAGAGCAAGAGTTGCTCTGAGATTTCCTCGGAGACCTCCATTGACCCTAATATTGTTTTCTCAGTAATTTCAAGGGTCATTGGTGATTTCCGAAAGCTAGAGAATTAATACTTAAACCTTTCAGGCTTTTTGTCTGAGGGGTTTTTATTTGTGAAGAAGATTCGTTTAAAAGTTTGTTTTGTGTATATCCTCCCTTTGAATACATCAACTTCCTAAAATTACACTTTCCGGAAGTTAACAATGTATTAAGAATAGCGTTATCTATGCCACAGTTGCTTAGTTTTGTTCGCAAAATTATAACTATGGTGAAGAGTAAAAAAACAGTTTTTAGAAGAGCGAAATTATTTAAGCGGGTTTTTTTGATTAGTTTCTTAAACAAGTAAACAGTTTTTTTCAAAATTAAGACCATTAAAAACAAAGTTTTTTGAACAAAAACCTCAAAATACTTTATTTTGATAAACTTTTAAAAAAGCAGGAAAACGAATTAACTAATATGCAAATGTTTCTATCGTTTAAACTTCTGATAATAACTATTATCGGTAGTTAGTCCTAATTTAGGTTGATTTCTATTTAAAAATAACCGTTGACTCTTTCCTAATTACAAGTATACTACTCCTGATATTTTATAAAATTAATTTAAGGGAGGATTGATATTTTGTTTAAATCATTTTTCTCGTGGGCGTCTGTTTTATTGATGTTTATTGTCCCCTTTGGGTTTGAGGACCTTGACTCAAATATCAAACGGTTTAACTCGTCAGAAACATTGTCCAACCCTTTATACGAGGAAGGCGTGAACCGTGAAGAGCACGTAAATTCCAGTGAAGGCTGGATAGATATATCGACAGTAGATGATTTTGAAAAAATAAACGAAAACCCTAAAGGCAATTTTAGGCTAATAAATGACATAGATGTTTCAGGGGTGGGAGGGTCTTTGGTTAGCGAGGATTTTAGTGGACGTTTTGTAGGCAATGGTTATGAGATAAAAACAACTCATAGGATTTTTGAAAGGGTAGAATCAGGATATATATCCGATCTAAGAATTGATATAGAAGGAGACCTTTTCACTTTTGCCCCTTTGGCTGGTATAGTGGCAGGAGCTTCTGTTATTGAAAGAGTTCACACAAAGGGAAGTTTAACTTCTGCAGATGTTGCAGGTGTTGTGGCTGGTTTAGCAGACAATTCTATCATAAAAGACAGTTATACCGAAATTGATTCCAAAGGATTTTATGTAAGCGGTGTTGCAATAGGGTTAGAGGATAACGCTAAGATTATTAACACATATGTTTCGGGGAATTTGAATCTAGAGTCCGGGGTTTATCCTTTCTCTATGTATATTGAAGATGAGAACGCGATAATTAACTCTTACTGGAATAAAGATGTAGTTGGTGAGGTAACAGAAGATCAAGGTACGGGGCTGACCGATAGTGAAATGAGGAAGCAGTCTTCTTTTAAAGATTGGGATTTTGAAAATGTCTGGGAGATGAACGGTAAATATCCTGAACTTAGAGTGTTTAATTTCAGTAGCGGAGATGAAAAAGTTTCTTTTACACAAAATGGAAACTCTACTTGGGAGCAATCACAATCGACTGTCGTGACGGTTGAAGGTTACAAACCTTCTAGTACTTTGGAATATGTATGGTCAACCGGTAGATCTACACCAAATAGTGGTTGGAAGCAGTTTGAAAATGGAGATGAATTAACATTAAAGGATGAAACTGGTGAATTTTATTTACACATTAGAGGAATCAATTTGATAGGCGAAGAATTTAACGCTAGATCAAATAGTTTTTATGTAGATAATACCAACCCAAGTTTAGAACTATCTCGAAATACATCAAATTACACAAACAAGGATGTTG
>Ga0209487_1001088_pt1 | contig 23354 bp, 19 predicted proteins | sample Poulit2012_FD_187524 | JGI IMG/M metagenome (GOLD analysis project Ga0209487, IMG submission 187524) | Agricultural soil microbial communities from Georgia to study Nitrogen management - Poultry litter 2012 (SPAdes) (version 2) | ecosystem: Environmental > Terrestrial > Soil > Agricultural land...
CTTCTTCTTGCCCGTGCGGCGTTCCTCTTCTTCTCTCTCGCGGATCTTCTCTGCTTGCGCGGCCTTCGCCTCCTCCTCCTCGGCCACGAGGCGAGCGCGCGCCTCCTTGAGCCGACGCAGCCGATCCGCCTTCGTCGCCAAACCTCGCGGAAGCTCATCGCCGCGACGGTCCGCGCCGTGCGCCTCCTCCTCCTCCGGCGCCTCGGCGTCGGGGACCGCGACGACCGCCTCCGGGCGGGGCTCGAAGATCCTGGCGCGCGACTCCGCGGGGAGCAGCGCGAGCACGGCGAGCCCCGGCGCGAGGAGCGCGAGCGGGAGGAAGATCGCCCGGGCGAGCGGCCTGCCGAGCGCGCGGCCGACCGCGACCCGCTCCAGCTGCCGCCGCAACATCGACTTCGCGAGCGCGGTCGTCGCGCCGGCGGGCCGGACCGCCGTCACGAGTGCGTAGTCGAGCTCTGGCAGCCGCTCCTCGAGGAAGAGCGCGACCCTTTCCAGCGACCCCACCCGCCGCCCGCGCCAGATGACGACGAGCGCCGCGACGGCCGCCACTACGACCGCCGCCGGGACGACCCACCGCCGCACATCGTACGGCAGTGGTACCACGAGATCGAGCAGGACCGCGAGCGCCAGGGGCGCTATCCCCGCCCCCGCCGCCCAGAGCGCCGCGGCCATACCGACCGCGCCGAGGAGCGCCGCGCGCGCCCGCCGTACCGGGGAGAGCACGTTCACGCCCCACCTCCGGCCGTCAGGTCGACCCCGCGCCGCGCCACCCACCGCTGCAGCAGGAGCGCCGCGAGGGCGAAGACGAGCGCGGCAGCGAAGAGCCACGGCGCGAGGGTCGAGCGGACCGACTCCGGCGCCGGCAGCTCGTCCGCCGCTACGTACCGCTCCGCGGACCCATCCCCCGTGAGTAGCGTGAGCCGGGCGCTGTCAGCCGGCGCGACCGCCCCGGCACCGTCGCAGGGGCCGGCGAGCCGCGCGGCGAGCCGGCGGAACCGGGGCTGCAGCACGAGATCACCCGCGGCGGGGACCCCGACCGCGACGCTCCTGATGCACCCCTCCCCATGCGGCGTCTCGACCGCGGCCGGCGCGCCGTCGACCCAGCGCGCAACCACGCGATGCGCCCCGCCCCCCGCAGGCGAGTTCGCGGAGGCGACGTCGTACTCCACCCGCCGTTCGAACGGCGCCACCACCACCTCGCCTCCCGCACCCACCCCGCCGATCGTGTCCGGCACCGCGCGCGGGCGCCAGGGCGCCGTGACCGGCGGCGCGGAATCGGCGCCATGGGCGGCCGGCCAGTGCACGAGCACCCTCCCCCTCCCCGCCGCCCACGCCGAGTCGACCGCCGTGAGCCCGCCCCGCACTATGCGGACGGCGGTCGCGGTGTCGGCCGCCGGACGGAGCCGGTCGAAGGCGAAGCGGAGCGGGTCGGCGGCATCACCGGCGAAGGCTATCCCCTGGTGTGGAGCGGGCTCGGGCTCGCGCAGCGCGACCGGGATGTGCCGGATGGCGCCGGGCCAGAGCGCGCGGACCGAGTCGGTCGCCTGGTCGAACGCCTCGGCGGCCAGGGGCGAGATGATGGTGAGCTCGAAGGCATCAGCGCGCGCGCGGTCGGCAGTGGCGGTCTGCAGCGCCGCGATCAAAGCGGCCGAGAGCCGGCCGGGGACGCGTGCTGGGCCGCGCGCGGCGAGGGTGTCCCAGGGCGCAGCGCGGACCACGGCGGTCGCCGAGTCGAAGAGGACCACGACGTCGCCTTCGGCGAAGATACTCCTAACGCTGTCCGCCACCTCGGCCGGGTCCGCGACCGCGCGGGAGTTGTCGGCCAGGATGATCCGCGCGAGCTCGCGGCGCGGCGGGTCGAGGACCGGCCGGGCGAGCCCGGCGCCGACGGCGAGGATGACGAGGACGCGGAGCAGGAGGAGGAGTAGGTCCTGGAGCCGCAGCCGGCGAGTCCGGGCGCGGACCGGCCGGGCCGGCGCGAAGCGCGCCGTCGGGAGCCGTACCACCCGCGGCTCGCGGGTCACGATCAGGTGGATCGCGATGACCGCTCCCGCGATCAGGCCGGCGGCGGCGAGGAAGCCGGGGGCGAGCCAGGTCACGAGACCGTACCCGTCTCTGCGGCGGTCGCGGCCGGCGTCACGATCCGCCTGATGAGCTGGTCGACCGGTTCGTCGGTCAGGGCGAGCTGGTAGTAGGCGCCCGCGGCGCGCCACTCAGCGGCCAGCGCCTCGCGCCACTCGCCGAAGGCGCGCTGGTACTCGGCGAGCCCCGCCTCGTCCAGCGGCCGGCGCACCCTCTCCTCGGCCTCCGGGTCGACCACCAGGCTCCCGAGCTCACGCGGCTCCAACTCTTCCCGGGCGACGACGTGGATCACGTGTACCTCCCGGCCCGCCGCTATCAGCTCCGCCGCGACCTCCCGGAGCGCTTCCGCATCACCCAGGAAATCGCTGATGATGGCGATGCGGTTGTGGGCCCGGAGCGCGGCGAGGGTCGGGGCGAGGGGCGTGGCGCCGGCGGGTTCAATCCCGTTCAGGACCCGCACGAAGTTGGCGACGGTACTCAGCCGGGCGCGCGGCGGGAGGAGCTCCGCGCCGGCGGCGCCGACCACCGCGAGGCCGACCGGGTCACGGTCGTTCTGCACGACGGCGGCGAGCCCGCAGGCCAGCGCGACGGCGAGGCGCCACTTGTCGTGACCCGGCTCGGGGAAGGCCATCGACGCGCTCGCATCGACCAGGATCACGGTCCGCAGCTCGGAGTCGTCGTGGGTCTGCCGCACGGCGAGGCGTTCGGTCCGGCCGTAGAGCTTCCAGTCGATCGACGCCGCCTCGTCACCCGGCCGGTACTCGCGATATTGCATGAATTCGGGCGATGCGCCGATCCGGGTCGAGCGGTGGCCGCCGTGGTGGACGCCACGCTGGAGCCGGCGCGCGGGCCAGTGCAGCCCGCGCACCCGGTCGAAGAGTTCGCCGCTGGCCAGCTGGTCCAACATCAGATCCGGATGTCGCTCCTGGGCGCCGGTACATGGTCGAGGATATCGGCGATCAGGTCCTCGGAGCGCACGCCCTCGGCCTCGGCCGCGAAGTTGGTAAGGACGCGGTGGCGGAGCACGGGGCGCGCGACGCGCTGGACATCGGTGGGCGCGACCGCCATCCGACCCCGCAAGAGCGCGTGCGCCTTGGCACCGAGGACCAGCGCCTGGCCGGCGCGGGGGCCAGCGCCCCAACGGACGTACTTCTGCACCCGTGCCGGGAGGTTCGGCTCGCCGGGCCGCGTCGCCCGGACCAGCTCGGCGACGTAGCGCAGCACCGGCTCGGAGATCGCCACATCCCGGACCAGCCCCTGGAGCGCTTCGAGCTCCGCCGCCCCCGCGACGGGGTTGATCTCACCCTCGATCCGCCCGGTCGTCGTGCGGAGTATCGCGAGCTCGTCCTCGAACGCGGGGTAGTTCACGTTGATCGCGAAGAGGAAACGGTCGAGCTGCGCCTCGGGGAGGGGGTAGGTACCCTCCTGCTCGATCGGGTTCTGTGTCGCGAGCACGAAGAACGGCTGCGGCAGCGGCATCGTCCGGCCGGCGGCGGTGACGGTGCGCTCCTGCATCGCCTCGAGCAGCGCCGCCTGCGTCCGCGGCGGGGCGCGGTTGATCTCGTCGGCAAGGACGATATTCGCGAAGATCGGGCCCTTCACGAAGCGGAACGACCGCTGACCGGTCTGCGGGTCCTCTTCCAGGAGCTCCGTGCCCGTGATGTCGCTGGGGACGAGGTCGGGGGTGAACTGGATCCGCCGGAAACTCAGATCCATCGACTCGGCGAGCGATCGGACCAGGAGCGTCTTGGCCAGCCCCGGCGCGCCGATCAGGAGGGCGTGCCCGCCCGCGAGGATCGTGAGGAGGACCTCCTCGACGACCTCTTCCTGGCCGAGCACCCGCCTGGCCACCTCCGCCCGGAGGTCGCGCACTATCCGCACCGCATCCTCCGGGGCGACTTCCGCCGCCGGCGCGTTAGCCTCCGCCCCGATGGCCGCCTCGGCCACTATATCCGTCATGCAGACTCCCTGGTATCTGAAACCGGATAGGAACACACCGGGTACGCCGCGCGGAAGGCGACGCCCCGGCAATTCTGACACGCACCCCGTCGCCTGTACCCTACACGACTGGTGCCGCGCCGAGCGCTGCAGGCGGCTCCGGGAAGTCGGATACGGCCACCCCCGCACCGTGCCGACACGGGCCCGGCCACTTGCCGTAGATTGATACAGTAGCTAACCTGCGTCGTTCCCGTCGGGTTCCGGCCGGGACCACACCAACCAGTCGAAGGAGAAGCCCATGCGTACCAGATTTCGCGTCATGGCGATCGGTGCCATCCTCGCCGCCTGGACTCCGGCGACCGCGGCCGCACAGGTCGTACAGGAGCGGATCGACTACGGCGTCATCGAGAAGATCCGGGCCGAGGGACTCAACAACTCCCAAATCGAAGAGCTCGGCGGATACCTCACCGACGTGATCGGGCCGCGGTTGACAGGATCGCCGGCGATGAAGCGGGCCAACGAATGGACGGCGGCCAAGTTCCGCGAATGGGGGCTGCAGAACGTCGTCATCGAACCGTGGGGCGAGTTCGGACGCGGCTGGGAACGGGTCTCCTACCGCGGTCGGATGGTCGAGCCCTTCGTCCAGCCGCTCCACGCGCAGCCGGTCGCATGGACCGCGAGCACCAAGGGGCTCGTCACCGGGGAGGCGATCATCGTCGAGGCCGACTCGGTCGAGGACCTCGCCAAATACAGGGGGAAGCTGAAGGGGAAGTTCATCCTCGCACGCCCGCCGGCCCCGATCGGACCGGAGTTCGAGGCGCCGTTCCGGAGGATCCCCGTCGATACACTCCTGCGCGACCCCTGGCAGATCGTGCCCCCCACCGTCGCCGGACGGCCGCAGCTGAGCTACGAGGAGCGGATGGCGATGTACCGCCGGATCCAGGCGCTCAACAACGAGCTCGAGAAGATGGCCCGCGAAGAGGGCGCCCACGCGATCCTCAACTCCTCGCCCTGGACCTACGGGATCCTCCGCGTCGGCGGCGCCAACGGCCGCGACCCGAAACGGCCGACCCCGATCACGACACTCGTCGTCTCGCATGAGCAGTACGGCCAGATCTGGCGTAACGTCAAGCGCGGCGTACCGGTCAAGCTCGAGGTCGAGGTCGTCAACAAGTTCTACGACGACGACCTCAAGGCCTACAACACCTTCGCCGACCTCCCCGGGACCGACAAGGCCGACGAGTATGTGATGCTCGGCGCCCACCTCGACTCCTGGCACACCGGGACCGGCGCGACCGATAACGCCGCCGGCTCGATCGTGATGATGGAGGCGATCCGGATCCTCAAGGCGATCGGCGTCCAGCCGCGACGCACCATCAGGATCGCGCTCTGGAGCGGCGAGGAACAGGGGCTCCTCGGCTCGCGGGCCTGGGTCAAGAACAACGAGAAGCTCTGGCCCAAGATCTCCGCCTACGTCAACGTCGACAACGGGACCGGACGCCTCCGCGGGATCTGGTCCCAGAGCAACGAACAGGTCATCCCGATCTTCGAACAGATCCTCTCGCCCTTCAAGGACCTGGGCGTCGTCGTCACCCGCCACGGGAACACCGGCGGGACCGACCACCTCGCCTTCGACGCGGTGGGGGTGCCAGGATTCAACTTCATCCAGGACCCGATCGAATACTTCGTACGCACCCACCACTCGAACGTCGACACCTTCGAACGACTCGTGATCGACGACCTGAAACAGGCCGCCGTCGTCGTCGCCGCTACCGTCTACCACCTCGCCATGCGCGACGAGATGATGCCGCGCAAGCCGAAGTCGGCGGCGAACTGACTGGCTGAACACACGGGACCCCGAGGGCGGCCGCGAAGGTGGCCGCCCTCTTTTTTGGTAGACGACGTTGGGTAGGGCCGCCCTCTCCGTTTGGGTAGACGACGCCGGGTCGGGCCTATCTCGCCATTCGCATGGGCGACACCGGCACCGGCAACCAAACGCGGCAGCAGACACCTCCCCGGCGGACCAGCTCGCACCGTGAGTGAGGGCGCCCGCCGGTGGCGAATGGGTGGAACGATCGCTGGATTCCCTCGAAATGGACCCGACTACGTGATCGTATGTCTAGACGCTGGAATATATTCGCCCTGGCCCTGATCCTCGCCGCCCTCGCCGCCGGGTGCCGCGAGGTCTTCCCCTCGTACGGCGAGGTGGGCGATAAGGCGCCAGACTACGGCGCACACACCCTCGCCGGCGATTCCATCACCCTCGCCTCGCTACGCGGGAGCCCCGTACTACTCAATATCTGGGCAACCTGGTGCCCACCCTGCCGCAAGGAGATGCCCGACCTGCAGGAGCTCCACGAACGCCACTCCCCGAACGGGCTCCAGGTGGTCGGGGTCAGCATCGACGCCGCCGGGATGGACGACGCGGTCCGGCAGTTCCTCGAAGAGTACGGGGTCACATACACCATCCTCCGCGACCCGAGCGACCGCATCTCCTCCGTCTTCATGACACAGGGGGTGCCGGTCACGATCCTGATCGACTCGGACGGAAAGGTGCTCTGGCGACGGTTGGGGCCAGTCTCGGCGGAGGACGAGGGGCTGAACCAGGCTCTCGCGCAGGCGCTGCGCTGAGGGACGGGCTGATTCTTTACTTGTAGGTTCGGGAGCGCTTCGGCCTTATTCGGACACCGCTCCAGCGCAGCTCCTCCCCGAATCCCGAATCCCACAACAACGCTACAAGCACGAAACAACCGTATTCGGTATAACGGCACAGCACAGGACCCCATAACACCGAGGGCGGAGCACCCTGCTCCGCCCTCTCTCGGATCTATTCCAATCGGCCCGTCGGCCGCTAGTTGAGGAGACCGGCGGTCTCGACCACCCGGTACATCAGGACCGCGACCACGCCACAGTACGCCACCGCGACCCCGAACCCCTTGGCTACCATCGTCAGCACCAGCGAAGTATCGTTCTGCCTCATCATCTCGACCTCCCTATCTCATGGCGGCGCTCCGCCGCTCCTTATCGTGGGTCGATCGCCCTGACCCCGGGGCCGGGGATCTCATCCCCCGGTCATGCACCCATACGGAAGGTGGCGCACGCCGGTTTCAACACCGGATTCGGGGCGTGGCTACGCGCCCGGACCCCCTCGGACCCGAGCCACCGCAGCGCGCCCCGAGCCGCCCGGGAACGACCGATATCCCATGACTCTCGAACACGACCCGTGACGCCCACCGCGCCCCCCGGCCCGGAACACCCCGCACAACGAATCCGTTGCGACGGCGCCACTGGCCGGTTACTATTCAAGGATACCTATGATTTTCCGACGTCTCCTCGGTCTCTGCGCGCTCCTGGCGCTCCTGGTCTCCCAGACGCACACCGCCTGGGCGCTATGCTGCGCCGCGGCGCACGGGCCAGCCGTGGTGGAGGCGACCGCGACTGACGGAGCCCATGCCGGGCACCACCTCCCCGCGCCCGCCCCCACCACCCACGACCACGACCCCGCGCCCCCCTGCCCGCAGGGCCCGGTCGGGTTCATGAGCGGGTGCGCAGTCGCGGCCGCGCTACCGGTGCCGGCCCCCTCGGTCGCGGACGCGCCCCTCGCATACGACGAGCCGTCGCTCCCCACCTCCTCCATGCCACGCCTGCTCTTGGGCGAGGACCTCTTCCACCCGCCACGGGCCTGACTTCCCTCATCTCGAGCTGAACCGAACCCTGCCCGGGGATAGCCCCCGCGCGGGGAGCAGGTGCGCGGTCGGCGGCGCGCGGCGTCCTAGCCGCTGAACGTCGGAAACCGCACACCGCGTGACAACGCCGTATCCTCAACCGAAGCAGGTCTGTCCCATGCGATACATACGCAGCGCGCTCTGCGGCGCGCTCCTGTCGTGCATCACATATCTCCCCGCGCAGGCGCGGCAGGGTGGCGGGGAGGAGGCGCATCACCACCACACCACGCCCCCTCCCACCTCGCCGGCCACCCGCCACGTGCCCGACTCCCTTCGCCTCGCCGACCTCTACGCCGCCGCCCGCGCGCGCAACCCCGGGCTCCGCGCCGCGGCCGCCACGGTCACCGCGACCCGTGCCCGCGAGGGCGCCGCCGGCGTACCACCCGACCCGGTCCTCGAGATCGGCGCCATGAACCTCTCCCTCCCCGGGCTCCGCGCCGACATGGCGAGCTCGATGGCGCCGTCGATCACGGCGATGCAGACGATCCCGGTCACCGGCAAGCTCGCACTGGCCAGCCGGATAGCCGAACAGGCCACGTCTGTGGCCGAAAAGGATGCCGAAATGCGGTGGTGGGAGCTCCGCGCGCGGATCGCACGGGTCTTCTACGAGCTCTACCAGCTCGACCAGACCCGAGCCCTCACCGCCGAGAACCTCGCGCTCCTCCGCGACCTCGAGGCGGCGGCCCGCTCGCTCTACGCGGCCGGCACCGGTCGCCAGGCGGATCTCCTCCGCGCCTCGGTCGAGGTGGCCCGCGCCCGCGCGGAGCTCACACGTCTCGAGGCGGCCCGGCGCTCGGCGGCGGCGCGGCTGCACGCGCTCGTCGGGACACCCGCGGTAGACGACGTCGCCTCCCCCACACTCCCCGGGCTCCCGCTCGAGTTCCCACCGCCCGACACCCTCGTCGGCTGGGCCGAACACTCCCGCCCGCACCTCGCTGGGCTCCGCCTCCGCGTCGAACAGGCCACGACCAGGCGCGCCCTCGCCCGGCGCGAGCTCTGGCCCGACCTCACCCTCGGGATCCAGTACGGCCAGAGCCGCGGACACGACGGGACCGAGCGGATGGGAGGCGTCATGCTCGGCTTCAGCGTCCCGGTCTTCGCCGGCCGGCGCCAGCTCCGGGCGCGCGAGGAGGCGGCGGCGCACGAGGCCGCGGCCCGCGCGGAGCTCGACGCCGAACGCGTCGCCCTGACGGCTCGGGTACACGAACTCCTGGCCACGCTCGACCAGACCCGTCAGCTGATCTCGCTCTACCAGGGAGAGGTCCTCCCCCTCGCCGCGGCCAACGCTGCCTCCGCGCTCGCCGCGTACCGCGCCGGGACCGTCGACTTCCTGACGGTCATCGAGGCCAGGGCCGGCCACAACACCTACCGACGGGAGCTGTACGCGCTCGTCGCCGAGTACGGCGCCACCGTCGCGGAACTCGAATCGACGATCGGTCGCGAACTCGACGCGACCGGACGGATACTAGCGGAGGTCGAATGATCACTCGGAAAGAGATCTCGATAGCGGCGGGGATCGTCGGCACGGCCGCGATCGCGCTCGTCGCCCATACCATTGCGAAAGACGACGACGACGCTCCCACCCACGCGGCCGGCGGACACGACCACGCCGCCATGCTCGCCGGCGCCGGCGCCGAACTACACCCCGTCCTACTAGACGACGAAGCCGCCCGCCGGATCGGGGTGACCTTCGCCGTCGTCGAGCGCGGCCCACTCGCCAGGACGGTGCGCGCGGCGGGCGTCGTCGCCTATGATGAGACACGGCTGGTCGACGTCTCACCCAGGGTCGAGGGGTGGGCCGAAGAGGTCTACGCCGACTTCACCGGCGCGCCGGTCCGGCAGGGCGAGCCGCTCCTGGCGCTCTACAGCCCCGCCCTCGTCGCGGCCCAGGAAGAGCTAATCCTCGCCCGGCGCCTCGCCGACCGGCTTGAGACGGCCGGGGGGCCGGCCGCGGAGAACGCGCGCGAGCTCCTCGACGCGGCGCGACGACGGCTCGGCTACTGGGGGATCGACCCCGACCAGATCGCGGCGATCGAACTACGCGACGCCCCGGAACGGACGCTGGTGCTCCGCGCGCCGGCGGACGGCGTCGTCGTCGAGAAGAACGTGGTACGGGGCTCACGGGTCGAGCCGGGGACGGTCCTCTACCGGATCGCCGACCTCTCCCGCGTCTGGGTCGAGGGCGAGGTCTTCGAGAAGGATCTCGCGCTGATCGAGGCCGGACGCAGAGTCGACGTCACGGTCGACGCCTACCCGGGCGAGCGGCTGGAGGGGACGGTCGCCTACATCCACCCCACCCTCTCCGCGGAGAGCCGGACCGCGCGGATCCGCGTCGAGCTCCCCAACCCCGGGCTCCGGCTCAAGCCCGGGATGTACGCGAGCCTCACCTTCGACGCGCCGATCCACGACGACGGGCTGCACATCCCCCGCTCCGCGGTCCTCACCACCGGGACGCGTTCCCTCGTCTTCGTCCGCGCACACGACGGCTCGCTCGTGCCGCGCGAGGTCACGGCGGGGAGGGTCGCGGGCGAGGAGGTCGAGATACTCGACGGGCTCGCGGCGGGCGACGTCGTCGTCTCGGCAGCTAACTTCCTGATCGACGCGGAGGCGAACCTCGGGACGGCGTTCACCTCACACCACGACCATGGTCTGCACACCGACCATGACGGTCACACAGGCCACGACGCACACCCCGACCATCTCACCCACACGCGTCCGGAGCCAGCGGCAACACACCACGACCACGGCTCGCACGACGACCCCGGCGGTGCCCACACCACGCCCGCCGCGCCGTCGCACTCCACCCACACCGCCCACTGAGGAGGCCTGACCATGTTGCAGAGATCGATCGAGTGGTCGGTGGCGAACCGATTCATCGTCATCGTCTTCGTGCTCATGGCCGCGGCGGCGGGGATCGTGGCGCTGCGCGGGACGCCGCTCGAGGCGCTACCCGACCTCTCCGACGTGCAGGTGATCGTCCAGGTCGACTACGAGGGACAGGCCCCGCAGATCGTCGAGGACCAGGTCACCTACCCGGTCGCGAGCGAGATGCTCAAGGTCCCGGGGGCGCAGACGGTGCGCGGTTACTCCTTCTTCGGCGTCTCCTTCGTCTACGTGATCTTCGAGGACGGGACCGACCTCTACTGGGCGCGGAGCCGGGTCCTCGAGAACCTCTCGGCCCTCCAGGGTAAGCTCCCCCCCGGCACGACCGCCTCCCTCGGCCCCGACGCGACCGGGCTCGGGTGGATCTACCAGTACGTCCTCGAAGACACCACCGGCCAGCACTCCCTCGCCGAGCTGCGCGCACTCCAGGACTGGTACCTCCGCTTCCAGCTCACCGCCGTCCCAGGGGTCAGCGAGGTCGCGACCGTCGGCGGGTTCGAGAAGACCTACGAGGTGATGGTCGACCCGGTCCGGCTCCGCGCCCACGGGGTCACCATCTCCGAGGTGATGCACGCCCTCCGCGCCGCCAACCAGGACGCGGGGGCGATGATGATGGAGCTCTCCGAGCGGGAGTTCATGATCCGCGGGCTCGGCTACCTCCAGGGGATCGATGAGATAGGCGACGTCGTCGTCGGGGCGACGTCGCGCGGGACCCCGATCCGCGTCGCCGAGGTCGCCTCCGTCCGCGAGGCGCCCGGGGTGCGGCGCGGGGTCGCCGATCTGGATGGGAGAGGCGAGGTGGTGGGGGGGATCGTGGTGATGCGCTTCGGCGAGAACGCGCTCGCCACCATCGAACGGGTGAAGGAACGGCTCGCCTCGGTGCAGCAGGGGCTCCCGCCAGGGGTGGTGGTCCGCCCGGTATACGACCGCAGCGAGCTGATCCTGAACGCGGTGTCGAACCTGAAGTCGAAACTCCTCGAAGAACTCCTCGTGGTGGCCCTCGTCTGCCTCGTCTTCCTCTTCCACCTCCGTAGCGCCCTCGTCGCCCTCATCACCCTCCCGCTCGGGATCCTGATCGCCTTCATCGCCATGCGCTGGCTCGGGATCGGGGCGGACATCATGAGTCTCGGCGGGATCGCCATCGCGATCGGCGCGATGGTCGACGCGGCGATCATCATGATCGAGAACATGCACAAACACCTCGAACGGGTGGTCGCCGAGAAACAGCAAAGGCTCCGGGAGGGTGGAGCACTCGTCTCGGTACAGGGGCAGATCACGGCGGCGAGGCAGGTACGGGAGGCGCGCGAGGCCGCCTCGGTCGATGGGCGTGCGCCAGCGGCGGGAGCATACGCCCCGGAGTGGCGGCACGGCCCGTTGACGGACGAAGTCGCCCCGGACGACGAGCACCTCCACACCTCGGTCCTGACCGACCGGGAACGCTGGGGCGTCGTCGTCGCCTCGGCGAAGGAGGTCGGGCCTGCACTCTTCTTCTCGCTCCTCATCATCACCGTCTCCTTCCTCCCGGTCTTCACACTGGAGGCCCAAGAGGGCCGGCTCTTCAAACCCCTCGCCTGGACCAAGACGCTGACGATGGCGGCCGCGAGCCTCCTCTCGTTGACCGCGGTCCCGGTCGCAATGGGCCTCTTCATCCGCGGCCGGATCCGTCCCGAATCACGGAACCCGGTTTCACGGATGCTCAAGGCGGTGTACCGGCCGGTGATCGACTTCGTCCTACGACACCGCCTCCCGGTGATCGCCGCCGCGCTCGCCGCGCTACTCCTGACCTGGATCCCCTTCCAGCGGATCGGCGGCGAGTTCATGCCCCCGCTGAACGAGGGGACCCTCCTCTACATGCCGACGACCCTTCCCGGTATCGGTGTGACCCGTGCCCGCGAGGCGCTGCAGCGGCAGGACAGTATCCTCGCCTCATTCCCCGAGGTGGCGACTGTCTTCGGGAAGGCGGGACGCGCCAACACCGCGACCGATCCGTCGGGGTTCGATATGTTCGAGACGACGATCACGCTGAAGCCCGCATCCGAGTGGCGCCCGGGGATGACGCTGGAGAAGTTGATCGCGGAGCTCGACGAGGCGGTCCGCTTCCCCGGGATCGCGAACTCCTGGACGATGCCGATCCAGGGCCGGATCGACATGCTCGCGACCGGGATCCGGACCCCGGTCGGGATCAAGGTCTTCGGCCCCGACCTCGCCGAACTCGAACGGATCGGACGTGAGATCGAGGGGCACCTCCAGATGGTGCCGGGGACCCGCACGGCCTTCGCGGAACGCGCGGTCTCCGGGTACTACGTCGACGTCGACATCGACCGCGCCGCCGCCGCCCGCTACGGCGTCAACATCCAGGATGTACAGGAGATCCTCGGCGCCGCCATCGGTGGGATGACCATTACGCAGATGGTCGAGGGACGGGAACGGTACCCGATCCGGCTCCGCTACCCGCAAGAGCTGCGCGATACGCCGGAGAAGCTGGCGGAGCTCCTGATCCCGGTCTCGCAACGCGGGGGTGGTGCGTCACCCGGGGTGTCCGGGATGGGTACCGGCGGTGCCACGGTCCCCGGGATGCCGGGGATGGCGACGAGGGGCGCCCCAGCCGCCGGGACCACGAGCCACGGCGTCGTCTCTCTTACTGCCGGCTCCGACCCCGGCGGTGCTGGCCTCGGCGGCGCGACCCAGATCCCGCTCGGCCAGATCGCGACGATCCGGGAGGTGGCGGGCCCGATGGCGATCAAGACCGAGGGCGCGTTCCCGACCGCCTGGGTCTACGCCGATGTCGAGGGCCGCGACATCGGCAGCTACGTCCGGGAGGCGAAGGCGATGATCGACGAGATGGTCGCCCTCCCCGACGGCTACACCATCCAGTGGTCCGGCCAGTACGAGTACATGCAGCGGGCCAGGGAGAAGCTCCTCCTGGTCGTGCCTGCCACCCTCTTCATCATCTTCGTCCTCCTCTACCTCAACTTCCGCAACGTAGGCGAGGTCCTGATAGTCATGCTCTCCCTCCCCTTTGCCCTCGTCGGCGGGGTCCTGATCATGGCGCTCCTCGGCTACCACTGGTCGGTCGCGACCGCGATCGGATTCATCGCCCTCGCCGGGGTCGCCGCGGAGACAGGGGTCGTCATGCTGATCTACCTCGACCACGCCTGGAACTCGCGCCGCGCCGCAGGCAAGATCTCGGCGCGCGACCTCTACGAGGCGATCGTCGATGGCGCGGTCGAGAGGGTCCGGCCGAAGTTGATGACGGTCACCACGATCATCGTGGGGCTACTCCCGATCCTCATAGGTGAAGGGACGGGGTCGAGCGTGATGAAACGGATCGCGGCCCCGATGGTGGGGGGGATGGTCTCGTCGACCGTGCTCACCCTGATCGTGATCCCGGCGATCTATTCGCTCTGGAAGGAGTGGCAGCTCCCGCGCCGGGCCGAGCCGCCCGCGGCCGGCGGTCCACCGGCCGGAGCCGGAACGACCGCCGAACCTGAGCTAGCCACGGCACTCGATCAGTGATGGCCGCCGTGGTTGTGGTCATGGCCCTGGCCGGTGCCATGGCTATAACCACGGAGCCGGTCGTACTCCGCGATCTGCGCCTCCGTGAGCACCTCGCGCATGGCGAGGTGCGCGCGGAGGTGGGTCGCGCGGAGCTCCGCCTGTAGCATCGCCAGCTCGTGCAGCGCACGCTGGAGCCGGGCCTCGTCTACCGACCGCTCGGCGAAGAGCCGGTCCAGCTCCGCCTCCCCCTTCACGACCTTCTCCCCCAACTCGATGGCGTGCTTGCGCATCTCCTCGAAGATCGTCTGCGTCTTTGTCCTCTGCTCCGGGGTCAGGTCGAGCTGCTCCGCGAGCTCCAGGACATGGCGGGGACCGGGATAGTGGTTCAGCTCTGCCACCTTCGCATAACCCATCCCCTCCCCGTTGAGGTACCCCTTGATCTCCGCCTCCGAGAGCGCCTTGATCCGCCGCGTCTCCTGGCCGGCATAGGGCTGCGCGGGGTGGTGCTGGTGTTGGTGGTGTTGCGCCGCGAGGGGGGCGGCGGTGCCGAGGACGAGGGCGAGCGCCAGTAGTATACGCATGGAACGACGTCGTCTATGGGTGATCGTTGGCCGCACCGCCGACATCGTCCTACTACGACGCCGGCCCGTGCCCGACGCCGCCTGCTAAACCAGCGGATCCCAGAGGTTCCAGCCCTGTCCTGTGGGGTGAACGGGTAGAGGTGCAGGGGCCGACCTACGGGGGCGCCGATCCCACCGGGAGTGCGGCCGCCTGCCGGCCGCACCCCCGCCACGCCCCTAGCACTCCTCGCGCATATCCATGCCGGGAGCACGCGACCGCATCATCCGCATCGGCCGCATCGCCCCGCCCGGTATACTGGTGAGCGCATCCCAGCGGGTCCTCTGCCCCGGGGTCAGGACCTCGCGCGCATCCTTCACCGACTGCAGACGAGCCACCATCATCTCCGAGTGGACCCGCGCCAGCCTGTCGTGCGCGGCGCGCGCGGCGTCGATATCGATCTCACCCGTCGCCGCCTCCATCAGGTCCGCCACACCCCGCATCGCCTGCGGCGCCAGCCCCTCCAGCGTCCGCTTCTGTGTCGCCGCGATCACCTCCAGCCGCTGGACCTGGTCCGGCGTCAACCCGAGCTCCTCCCGGTGCGCCAGGATCGCCGCCGTGAGGTGCCCCCCAAAAGTTGGACAGGCGTGACCTCGCGGTATTGTGGTGCTCACCCTCCGCTCTGGAGGGATCTCAGGTACTCCATCGGACTCCGGTAGCCCAGGCTCGAATGCCTTCGTTCCCGATTGTAGTAGTCGATCCGCTCTTGGGCCACGCGGGTGAGGTCCGCAAGGTCCTCGGCGTCGAGAAAAAGCGAGCGGTTCTCGACCTTGAAGCGGCCGTTGAAGCTCTCCATCGCCGGGTTGTCGCGCGCCCCGTCGAGCGCGTAGGAGAGCCGGGTCCCGTCGTCCAGGAGCAATCGGCTCGTCCAACGGTAGCTCGTAAACACCGGATCCTGATCGTGATGCACGATGACGCCGGCCGGCGAGCGGCCGAGCGCCGCGAGTGTCTCCAGACTCCGCTCCCAGGCGAGGAGCGCGGTCTCGGTGACGCGATCGCCGACTGCAAAGCCGCACGCGAGTTTGGAAGCGTGGTCGACGATCGGGATCAGCCACGCCTTCTTCGCCCCGCCGGCGTAGACGAGCTCGGTGAAGTCGGTGTAGAGGACCTCGAACGGCTCGATCACGCTGTGGAGCTGCGCGACCAGGTTGATCCGATCGCCCGCCGCCGTGATCGCTTCTCGGATCCCGCTCGGCTTCGGCCGCCGGGTGCCTCGCGCGAGCGGAAGGTCCCAGAGCCGGTGAAGCCGGCGGATGACCTTTCGACTCACCCGCTCGCCGTACGTCTCCCGGAGCTCGACCGCGGTGCGGCGGTATCCGTACGCCGAGTGCTTGCGCGCGATCGCCTCGAGCGGCGCCTTCAAGTGCGCGTACTTCTCGGCGTAGCTCCGCCGCTCACGCTCCCAGTAGTAGAACGTCGAGCGCGGCAGATCCACGGCAGCGAGCGCGGCCGAAAGCGGGTACTGCTCTCTCGCGCTCCGGACGAGCGAGACCTTCTCGGCTGTCGTCATCCGCTCCGGCCCAAGAAGTTTTTTAGGAGCGCGATCTCGACCTCTTTCTTGCCGAGCAGCTGCTCCAGATCTCGGATCCGGCGCTCGTACTCGCGGACCGTGGAGTCCTCGGCGAAGATCTCGGGTCCCTTCTCGAGGAACTGCTTCTTCCAGAGCCCGACCGAGTTCGGGTGCACGTCGTACGCTTTCGCCACCTGCGCGAGCGACCTCTCCTCGGTCAGGACTTCCAGGACGACCTGGAACTTGAGCTTCGGCGAGTACGTCCGCCGCGTCGCTTTGCCCATGGGAACCTCCCCTGTGCGTGCTTCAGTTTCAGCACCCCGCACCGGGAGGTCAACGCTACAATGCTCAGGTGTTCAACTTTTCGGGGTCATATCCCCGGCCCCCTCATCCCGAAGCCGTGCATCATCCCGGGGCCACCCATCATCCCGTGCATCATCCCGAAACCACCCATCGGCCCGCCGGGGTTCATCCTAGCCCGCATCATCCGACGATGGTCCATACGGTGGCGCCTCATCCCGTCGGGGCGCACCGGGTGCCCCAGGACCCTGCCGCGGATGGTGTCACCCGGTGTACAGAGCCTCTCGCGCTGGTGCTGCCGGTGGTGTGGCCTGTCCTGCGCCACGGCCATATCTGCGACGCCGATCGAGGCCGCCAGCACCAGCCCCAGAACTGCGCACATCTCCCGAGCTGTCATAGCATCTCTCCTGTCTCCGCGCCGGTCGCATCAGTGACGGAAAGTGCAACAACTATTCCCGGTTCAGAGCCGCACCCTTCGCAGGAGCTGAGCGTTCAGCGCGACGATGACGGTGCTCAGCGACATCAGGATCGCGCCGACCGCGGCGGGGAGCAGGATCCCCCACGGCGCCAGCACCCCCGCGGCGAGCGGCAGCGCGACGATGTTGTATCCCGCCGCCCACCAGAGATTCTGGATCATCTTGCGGTACGTCGCCCGGCTGAGCTCGATGATGCGCGGCACGTCGCGGGGATCGCTCCGTACGAGGACGACGTCGCCCGCCTCGACCGCGACATCGGTCCCAGCGCCGATCGCGATCCCGAGGTCCGCGGTGAGGAGGGCGGGGGCGTCGTTCACGCCATCACCCACCATCGCGACCCGCTTCCCCGCCGCCTGCAGCTCCCTGACCCGGTCCACCTTCTCCTCGGGCAGCACCTCGGCGAAGCAGGTATCGACCCCGAGCTCGGCCGCGACCGCGCGGGCAACCGGCCAGGCGTCCCCGGTCAGGATGACGACCTCGATCCCCTCCCGGTGCAACCGCGCCACCGCCTCGTAGGACTCGGGGCGGATCTGGTCCGCGACCGCTAGCACGGCGAGGGGGACATCGCGCTGGAGGAGGACGACGGCGGTCTGGCCCCGCGCTGCGGCACGCTCGAACTCCGCCTCGAGCTCCGGCGGGAGCGTGGCGCCGAGCCGGGCGAGGAGCGCCGGGCCGCCGACGTAGAGCTCCCGACCCTCGACCACCGCGCGCACGCCATGGCCGGGGAGCGCCTCGAACCCGGTCGCCGCCGGGAGCTCGAGCCCCCGCTCCTCCGCGCTCCGCACGATCCCCCGCGCGATCGAGTGCTCGCTGTCCCGCTCGACGGCGGCGGCCAGGCGGAGGGCATCGGATATGGATGCCGGCGCCCCCGTCGTCCCCCCCCGCGTCGTGATCTCGACCACCCCGAACTCCCCCAACGTCAGCGTTCCGGTCTTGTCGAAGACCACCGTGTCGAGGCGCCGGGCCACCTCGAGCGCGCGACGCTGGCGGATCAGGAGGCCGTTGCGCGCGCCGAGGGTCGTCGAGATCGCGACGACGAGAGGGATCGCGAGGCCGAGCGCATGCGGACAGGCGATGACCAGCACCGTCACGACCCGCTCGATCGCGAAGGACCCCGACGCGCCGAGCAGCGCCCAGACCAGCGCGGTGAGGAGCCCCGCGCCGATGGCGGTCAGCGTCAGGTAGTTCGCCGCGCGATCAGCCAGGTCCTGCGCCCGCGAGCGGGAGGACTGCGCCTCCTCGACCAGCCGCATCATCCCCGACAGCATGGTCGCCTCACCCGTCCTCGTGATCTCGACCCGCAGCGACCCGGTCCCGTTCACCGTGCCACCGATCACCTCGGCGCCGACCCCCTTCGCCACCGGCCGCGACTCCCCCGTGATCATAGATTCGTCGACCTCGCTCTCCCCCGCGCGGACCACGCCATCCGCAGGGATACTCGCGCCGGGTCTGATGAGGACGACGTCGCCCGGACGCAACTCGTCGACCGCAACCTCCTCCGTCCCCCCATCCACCACGCGGGTCGCAGTGTCGGGGAGGAGCCTCGCCAGCTCCCGCAACGCACCGCTCGCCTGCACGATCGAACGCATCTCCATCCAATGCCCGAGGAGCATGATCGTGATCAGACTCGCGACCTCCCACCAGAGCGCCATCCCCGGGAAGCCGAAGGCCACCGCGAGGCTGTAGACGAACGCCACGATGATCGCGAGCGAGATCAGTGTCATCATCCCCGGAAGCCGGTCACGTAACTCCTGGACCGCACCCTCGATGAAGACCCGACCGCCATAGACGAAGACCGCCGTACCGAAGAGCGCGGGGATATGATCCGAACCCGGGAACCGGGGAGCCGTATACCCGAACCACCCCTGCAGGAGCTCGCTCCAGATCAGGGTGGGGAGCGTCAGGATGAGGGAGAGCCAGAAACGGGCGCGGAAGGCCTCGGGGGTGTGGTGGACGTGATGGTCGTGGTGGGATTCGGGGTGCGGGATGCGGGATTCGGGGGGGGTGGGGGTGGCCGTGGGCGTGGGGAGCGGCGTGAGTATGGTGGTGCGCGTGAAGATCGTGATCGTCGTCCGCGCCCTCATCGTTGTGGGGAGATGATCGGGTAGACAGGCGCGAGCCCTCAGGGTGCTCGGGGTAGCCCGACTCAGCTTGCGAATCTCTCATTCTGACGCTGTTCTGGATTGGCCTCGTTGACGAAACTCAACGAAAGTCTGGGCTTCTGCGCGCCCATCATGCGCTCCTAGACAAGTTGTGTCCTGACGAACACTTGCATATGATGTTGCGCGATGTGGCTCACTGAAGGCATTGAAAAGTATGGCGAAGCCAACTGAAAGGCCAGTCCGTCGCGGAACCCGCCAGTCTGTAGTCTTGGCCGTACTTTGGTGGATCTCATACGTTCCGAGAACCTATTTTCCAGGCAGCTCGGGGACCATACCGGCACGCAACAGGATCCGCCTTGACCTTTCCGACACCTGAAGCAAACGATTCCTCCCCCACCCTCCGCCGCGACCTCGGCCTCCCCGGCGCGGTCGGGATCGGCTTCGGCGCGATCATCGGCGCCGGGATCTTCGTCGTCACCGGGCTCGCCGCCGGGATCGCGGGACCTGCCTTCCTCGTGGGGCTCGCCCTCGCCGGCGTCGCCGCCGCGGCCAACGCCCTCTCCTCCGCCCAGCTCGCCGCCGAATATCCGCGCTCCGGCGGGACCTACGAGTACGGCTACCGCGTCCTGCACCCCCTCGCCGGGTTCGCCGCCGGGTGGCTCTTCCTCGCCAGCAAGATCTCAGCGGCCGGTACCGTCGCGCTCGGGCTCGCGGGGTACCTCGCCGGGGTCGCGCCGGGGATCCCGCCGCGCGCGGTCGCGGTCGGCGCCGTCGTCGTCTTCACGATACTCAACTACTTCGGTATACGACGCTCCAGCCGCCTCAACCTCGCGATCGTGGCCATCTCCCTCGGCGCGCTCCTCCTCTTCATCACCCTCGGCGCCGGTTCGCTCGACGCCGCCAACCTCCGCCCCTTCGCCCCCGCGGGGTGGCGCGGCGTCCTCGAGGCGGCGGCGCTCCTCTTCTTCGCGTATACCGGCTACGCCCGGATCGCGACGCTCGGGGAGGAGGTGCGCGACCCGCGGCGGACGATCCCGCACGCGATCCTGATCACGATGATCGGCGCCCTGATCATCTACGGCGCCGTCGCCCTGGTCGCGGTCGGAGCGGTCGGGGCCAACGCCCTCGCCGCCTCCCCCGCCCCGCTCCTCGTGGCGGCGGAGGGGACGGGGGTCGGGTGGCTGCCGCCAGTCGTCGCCACCGGCGCACTCGCCGCCATGCTCGGCGTCATCCTCTCGCAGCTACTCGGACTCTCGAGGATGGTCTTCGCCATGGCGCGCCGCGGCGACCTCCCCCGCACCCTCGAACGAGTACACCCACGCCACGGGGTGCCCGACCGGGCGGTGCTCGCGGTCGGCGCTACGGCTATCATCGTCACCGCGACCGGGACGCTGCAAGGGGTCGCGGCGGCCGCGGCCTTCACCATCCTCGTCTACTACTCGATCGCCAACCTCGCCGCGCTCCGCATGCCCCCGACCGCCAAACTCTACCCCGACGCCGTGCCGATCACCGGGCTGATCACCTGCCCCCTCCTCGCCCTCTCCCTCGACCCGGCCACGATCGCCACCGGCACGGCGGTACTAGCCGCCGGGTTCGCGGTGCGGTGGCTCACACGACGGCGCAGACGCCGGACAAGGCTCTAGACCTCGACGTTGGTCACACCAACATCTGACGGGGCGCTGGTACCATCTTTGATCGTGGGACATCCACATGGGAGTTCGCGCCGGCAGCATGAGAATAGAGCCTGGTCCCATATGAAAGCGGGTCCCCTATGAATGCGACGACCTTCGCCGCGCTCCGCCGCGGTATCGAGGCGGGCCTGGTCGCCAGCGTGCCGCAGGTCCTGGGTACACATCTCCACGGGAAGATCCTCGGTTTCTCCCCGGGGTCGGCCAACCTCGGACCGCGCCTCATCGAACGACTCGGGAAGCTCACGAGTCGGCGCCCATCCGAAGAGACCCGGTGGCTGGGCTCGGCGTCGTTCCACTTCGTCTACTCCGCTGGTTGGGGCGCGCTCTATGCCCTTGCCTACCAGCATCGCCCCGTCCACCCCGTCGTCGGCGGGCTCCTCCTCTCCGGCACGATCTACGCCCTGACCTTCCCCGGCTGGGGGTTCGCCACCTGGACCCGGACCGAGCGACCGCCCCGCCGCCGGAGCTGGCGCAGGGAGTTGCTCCTGATCGCGCCCCCCCTCATCTTCGGTCTGGGCACGGCGCTCCTCTACGGCCGCGGTCCGCGCCGAGGCGAAGTGCTCCTGGCCGAGGAGATCCTGCGTGATCCGCTCAGGCGCCGTGAAGCAGAGACCGAGCACCCCCGGCGGACCGGCCCCGAGCCCACAGGCGGGCACGCGCCGCCCTGGCCCCGCGCGCCCTACCATACCGGTGGCCTGGGCGGGAACGGCGAGATTCCAGACGACGATGTCGCCTACACCCCCGCGCCGACCCCGGGCCGCCGCCAACCCGACTGAGTCATGAGCGATCCCCGCGCACACGTCGTCGGTACCGGCCCCAACGGCCTCGCCGCCGCGGTCGCCCTCGCCCGCGCGGGGTGCCGGGTGACCGCCTACGAGGCACACGCCGTGATCGGCGGCGGGACGCGCTCGGCGGAGCTCACCCTCCCCGGCTTCGTACACGACGTCTGCTCCGCCGTCCACCCCCTCGGGGTCGCCTCCCCCTTCTTCCGTACCCTCCCCCTCGCGCGCCACGGCCTCGAGTGGATCCACCCCGATACACCCCTCGCCCACCCCTTCGACGACGGCACCGCCGCCCTCCTCGAGCGCGACACCGCTGCGACCGGCGCGACCCTCGACCGCGCGGATGCGCGCGCCTGGGCCGAGCTCATGGACCCCTTCGTCGATGGCTGGGAAGCACTCTTCGACGACGCGCTCCGCCCCCTGCTCCGCCTCCCCCGCCACCCCCTCCTCATGGCCCGCCTCGGCTACTACGGGCTGCGCGGCGCGAGCCAGCTCGTGCGCAGAGAGTTCAGCGGCGACCGGGCACGCGCACTCCTCGGCGGGATAGCGGCGCACTCGCTCCTCCCGCTCGATCGACCGCCCACCGCCGCGATCGGGCTGATGCTCGCCATCGCCGGCCACGCGGTGGGGTGGCCGATCGCACGCGGCGGCTCGCAGAGCATCGCCAACGCCCTCGCCTCGCTCCTTCGCGAATACGGCGGCGAGGTGGTGACCGGGGCGAGGGTCGCCTCGATCGACGAACTGCCGCCAGACGATGTCGTCTTCCTCGACCTCACCGCGCGACCCGCCCTCGAGGTGGCGCGCACCCGACTGCCGCGACGCTACCGCCGCCGGCTCGCCAGATACCGGTACGGGCCGGGCGCCTTCAAGGTCGATTGGGCCCTCTCCGAGCCGATACCCTGGCGAGCGCCCGAGTGCCGGCGAGCGGCCACAGTCCACCTCGGCGGGAGCTTCGCCGAGATCGCCGCCGCCACCGGGGCGGCATGGAACGGCATGATCGACGAACGCCCCTTCGTCATCATCGCCCAACCGACCCTCTTCGACCCGACCCGCGCCCCGCCCGGCAAGCACACCGCCTGGGCGTACTGCCACGTCCCCAACGGCTCGACCGTCGACCTCACCGACGCGATCGAGGCGCAGGTCGAACGCTTCGCTCCAGGCTTCCGCGAGATCATCATCGCCCGCAGCACCAGGAACGCGGCGGAGATGGAGCGGGACAACCCCAACCAGGTCGGCGGCGAATTCAACGGCGGCGCAGAGACGCTCTTCCAGTTCGTGTTCCGGCCCGCCATCCGCGTCGACCCCTACTCCACCCCGGTCGAAGGGATCTACCTCTGCTCCGCCTCGACCCCGCCGGGGGGTGGCGTACACGGGATGTGCGGTTACAACGCCGCGCGGAGCGCGCTGAGATGGTTGGGGAGATGAAGGAAAACAGGTGAGGCCGGGGGCCGGCGGAGAATCACGAGATACGCACACGGGGGCGCGACCGATTCATTCGGCCGCGCCCCCGCGCAAGATTGCATATCATACCAAATTCGGCGATTCAGGCATCCCTCCAGCACAACTCCTCCCCGAATCCCTGACCCCTAACCCCTGGCCCCCTGACCTAACCGTATTTGGTACTGTATAGCATCCGGTTTCCTGGACACAAGGGCAGCTTAATTATGCTGCCATGAGAGTGAGCTCACGGCGGACCTCGGCGGGGGTCCGATATCCGTGCCGCTGGATGAGCCACTCATTGTTGTATTT
>Ga0209487_1001089_pt1 | contig 23352 bp, 15 predicted proteins | sample Poulit2012_FD_187524 | JGI IMG/M metagenome (GOLD analysis project Ga0209487, IMG submission 187524) | Agricultural soil microbial communities from Georgia to study Nitrogen management - Poultry litter 2012 (SPAdes) (version 2) | ecosystem: Environmental > Terrestrial > Soil > Agricultural land...
TGGGTGAAGTCGCGCGTGAAGCCACCTTCGACACCGTCCAGCATCTGGTTGCGAATGCGGATGTTAGCGAAGGTACCGCGGATCATGACTTCGTGGTTACCACGACGAGAGCCGTAGGAGTTGAAGTCTTTGCGCTGCACGCCGTGCTCAAGCAGGTACTTACCAGCTGGTGTATCTGACTTGAACGCACCTGCAGGTGAGATGTGGTCAGTGGTGACAGAGTCGCCCAGCTTGAGCAGCACGCGAGCCCCTGAAACGTCCTCAACAGGTTCAGGCTGCAAGGTCATACCTTCGAAGTACGGCGGTTTGCGCACGTAGGTCGATTCGGGATCCCAGTCGAAGGTGCTACCTTCTGGTGTCTCCAGGCTCTGCCAGCGGTGGTCACCGTCGAAAATGGTGGAGTATTCTTCAGTGAACATGTCTGTATCGATGGATTCATCGATGATCTGCTGGACTTCGGTTGGGTCCGGCCAGATATCTGCCAGGAAGACGTCGTTGCCTTCAGAGTCCTGACCTAGAGGTTCTTTTTCGAAATCGAAGTCCATGGTTCCGGCCAGTGCATAGGCTACAACCAGTGGTGGCGAGGCCAGGTAGTTCATTTTCACATCAGGGTTGATGCGGCCTTCGAAGTTTCGGTTACCGGACAGCACCGAGGTGACTGCCAGGTCATTCTCGTTGACGACCTTGGAAATTTCTGGATGGAGCGGACCCGAGTTTCCAATACAGGTGGTGCAACCGTAACCGACAATGGAGAAGCCCAGCTCTTCCAGGTGTGGGATGAGCCCAGATTTCTCATAGTATTCAGTCACGACACGCGATCCTGGGGCCACGGAAGTTTTGACCCATGGTTTGGAGGTCAGACCCTTTTCGACGGCGTTGCGTGCCAGCACGGCTGCTGACATCATCACCGATGGGTTGGAAGTGTTAGTGCACGAGGTGATCGAGGCGATCGCGACTTTCCCGTGATCCAGTTCAAATTCGCTACCATTGTCCAAAGCAACTTGGGCTTTGCGGGATGGTCGACCTACGCCAGCTTCGTCGGTGTCGGCGAAGTCATGGATATCTTTTCGGAACTGACTCTTGGAATCATCCAAGACGATACGGTCCTGAGGACGACGTGGACCGGAGATCGACGGCACAACAGTCGACAAGTCCAATTCCATGTACTCGGAGTATTCAACTTCCTTGGAAGGGTCATGCCACAGGCCCTGTTCCTTAGTGTATGCCTCAACCAGGCGGATATTTTCTTCGGAACGGCCAGTGAGGCGCAGGTAGTCAAGCGTGACTTGGTCGATGGGGAACATTGCCGCAGTCGAGCCGAACTCGGGTGACATGTTCCCGATGGTCGCACGGTTGGCAAGTGGTACCGAGCTGACACCTTCGCCGTAGAATTCAACGAATTTTCCGACCACGCCGTGCTCGCGCAGCATCTCGGTGATGGTCAACACGACGTCGGTTGCGGTTGCGCCCGCAGGGATTTCACCGGTGAGTTTGAACCCGACAACCCGTGGCACCAGCATGGACACTGGCTGGCCAAGCATAGCTGCTTCAGCTTCGATACCGCCAACGCCCCAGCCAAGCACACCGAGGCCGTTAACCATGGTGGTATGGGAGTCAGTACCTACACAGGTGTCTGGGTATGCGCGCAGCACACCGTCGACTTCACGAGTCATGACGGTGCGAGCCAGGTATTCGATGTTGACCTGGTGGACAATACCCATTCCGGGTGGCACGACTTTGAAATCGTCAAATGCGGTCTGGCCCCAGCGCAAGAACTGGTAACGCTCGCCGTTGCGTTCGTATTCAATTTCGACGTTGCGCTCAACGGCGTCTGGCGTGCCGAAGTGGTCAATCTGTACCGAGTGGTCAATGACCAACTCTGCTGGTGCAAGCGGGTTGACCTGTTCTGGGTCTCCCCCGAGGTCTACAATGGCCTCACGCATCGTGGCCAGGTCAACGACACACGGCACACCGGTGAAGTCCTGCATGAGGACGCGGGCCGGAGTGAATTGAATTTCCGTGCTGGGCTGAGCGGCTGGATCCCAGTTTGCGAGAGATTGAATCTGCTCTTTGGTGATATTTTCGCCGTCTTCGGTGCGTAGCAGGTTCTCGAGCAAAATTTTCAGCGAGTATGGAAGCTTCTCGGAACCTTCGACCTTGTCGAGTCGATATATTTCATATTCAGCGCCATCGACGTTCAAGACGTCTTTGGAGCCGAAGCTATCAACTGTAGTCACAGTGGACTCCTCTTTTCCCGCCCACCAAGGGCGTATCCATTGTCCGGTGTAAGCTGTGTCGCTCAACGCATGCAAGTGACACGTCAGGGCACTGCCGGTGCGAACCGCCCAGCCCGGTCACAGCATGCTTGGGCGGTGTGGCTTTTATTCTAACGCGCCTCACCCGCGCGCGCGTGTTTGTCTCAATGTCGCTGAAGGCCGAAAAGTGGTGACTGTCTCCATGTGATAAGTATCTGGAAACAAGTCGTAAATCGTGCTTTGTTCGATCTCCCAGCCGTGCTCGACAAGCCATTTTGTATCGCGGGCGAACGAGGCGGGGTCGCACGATACATACACGATCTTCTCAGCTGCTAACTGGTGGATTCTCGTGATGGCGGCTCTACCGGCGCCGGCGCGAGGCGGATCCAAAACCACGGCATCGATCTGACGACCCTCCAGTCCACCTTGCTCAATGGGTGCCTCGGGGCGCTGCAACCAGGAACCAATAATGCGGTCAGTCAGACCATTGATCACATAAGTATTTTTCTGATCGTGGAGATTCTTACGAGCATCGCGGGAGGCGCCGGGAGAGGCTTCGACGGAAAATACGGCTCCGTCGTCGCCCACAGCATCGGCAATAAAGCGAGAAAACAGGCCAGCTCCGGCATATAAGTCAGCCACAACGTGGCCTGGTTGAAGATCGAGCTCGTCCATGACGGCATTCACTAAGGTGGCCGGCGCGTCTCGGTGTACCTGCCAGAATCCGTCACCGGAAACACGGAACGTGTGCGTTCCATACTCCTGGGTCTCGACGATTTCGCGTAACCAGGTCCTACCCCGTAGGCGCACCATTTCAAGCGGGCCGAACTGCTTGGTGCGCAGTCCCACCACGACCGAAACCTTCGATGGCAGATGGATCATGCGTTTGCGCCACTGACCGATGTGTTGTTCAAGTTGTTTTTTGTTTGCGGCGACCGATTCCAGGGGGAAGATCACTACGAGTACTTCTTCGCCGTGGGCTGGTGTGGCGACTTCAACTCGACCTGCACCAGTGAAATCAATGTCCCAGAGCTGGAGCGCGTCTAACTGACGCACGCCAAGGGGAATATTACGAACAGGCACCACAGTGGCAGATCGGTGGACGTTCATTGCGAGCCGACCGGTAGAAGTCACCGAAAAAGCGTTGCGGGTTCGCCAATGCAATCCTGTGGGTTCATCTTCGGCGATCCCGACCACGGGCGCTTCTATGTTGAGCTGGCCAATACGGGTCATAGTGTCACGGAATACCTGAGCTTTGAGGCGTCGCTGGTGCTCAAGCGTAATGTGGCCGAATTCGGCACCCCCGACAGGGAAACGTCCCGATGCATGAGCGCGAATAGAATCAGCAAGTTTCCACTGGTGCGAGCGACGAAATTCCGAAGGACGGATAACCGAAACTGTATCTGCTCGCCAGAAACGGGCGTCCTCACCGCCTGCTGTTACTGCTGCGTTGACGATCTCACCGGGTATAGCATGCCGTACAAACACCACCCTGCCATCATGTCGAGCGACGCAATGCCCACCGTGAGCCATAGCGCCAACTTCTAACGTTAGGATCTGGCCCGCATCTTTGTCGTGGGCAGCCAGATGCGCGGCAGTCTGTGAACCTGTGCTTGTCATTGATCGGCCTGCTTCAAGTTGTCTCGTGAGTGCTGTCGTATGGTGAACCTCGGCAAGCCGAATTTCACGCTGATCTCATGTATCAATATCCCTCTCAACCATAGTATCTCTTCAGCCTGTGTGATGTATCACCATGAAGTGACGCGTCACATTTTTGGTTTCACTTCAGGCTCACCTGCGGAATCATCATTTTCGGCTCCCGTGTCATTCTTTGTCATCTGTTCAGCTACAGAAGGGCGGGACACAAGCCACCCGAACCACAGGACCAGGGCATAAAGGGGCACACCCATTACTAAGCGTGCCGTCCCTAGTGCTACCACATCATTTGCCCAATACATTGGCAACTGTACGAAAAGTCTGGCTACAAAGACCACCACCATAAGCAAAGTGGCAATCTGATATTTTCGACGCCGAATAAGATTCTTCTGCCACCCAATACCTTCTCCTCGAATCCAGCCGTAGATGAGACCCATAATGGGCCACTTGAGGGCCATCGAGAGAGCAAATGCCGCACCATATGCGGCAGATATATAGAAGCCAATCACGTAATAGCCGCGCGCATCATTTTGCATCAGGGCCACCGCGGCGGACACTGCCACCCCGAAGACGCCTGCTAATGCTTGAGTCAGCGGCTGCTTTTGTATAAGCCTGATGAGGCTTGCAATCGCAGCTAGCCCCACGGCATAGATTGCGGAGACCAGAACGTCGGTGGTGATGATAAAGGTGACTAAAAATACCAGTGCTGGCACGGTAGCTTCTGCTATACCACGGACACCACCGACCGAACCTAAGAGGTCAAGTTGTCCATCGGTTGTGACCGCGGTGCGGCCCGCCAGGCTTTGAGCAACGTGTTTCATTTGCTCTTGATGTTGTTTTGGCTGTTCTTCGGCGTTGCGCACGGCGATACTCGATTCGGAATGACGTCTCGTAATGGTCTCCTGGCCAGTGCCTATTGCTTAGCGTCAGCTTGTTTAGCTTGTTGTCGTCGGCGAGCTGCCGCTTCACGCATCGCAGCGAGCACGTTTTCGGGCGGAGTAAGCTCTAACATTTGACGTGCCGGGAGGGGTCGGTCCCCGCGCTCAATAACGGTGTTTTTCAGAATGTCATATAAGAGCGCGGCATCGCTTTTATTTAATGCCGCCTTACCCATGAACATGGCGCGGATCATCCAGCGCGGGCCATCAATGCCAAGAAATCTGGCAACTCTTTCGCCTTTGCGTCCGTCTGGAAGTTTCGCTGGAATCCGAATGAGAAGTTCTTGACCAAACTCACCGTCTTCAAGGGTGACTTTTGCGCCTTCAGCGGTTTTGTTCTGGTCAAACATTTCCTGACGAATCTCATCCCATTGACCGCCCGAGCGTGGAGCAGCAAACGCCTGGATTTGCAGTGTCGATTTCTCATGCACGGCTGAGACAGCAAATACTTTTTGTTTCGCCTGTTCCTGCTCTAAGCGGTAAGACACATTTTTGCGTAACGGTACTTTGATGGCCCCTAGGTCCATGTAGCCCTTACTGAAATCCCGGGTCTCAACCTCGGAAATATCGAAAGGCCCGTCCGGACGGCTATCAGCGACGGGGGCTTCTTCGTCCTCCCGCAAGTGTTCAGGCAACACCACGGTTTCAGCTTGTACGTGTCTGTTGCGACCAAAAAGCATCGTAGAGCATTCTCCTTTAAGTTCACTATGACCGTATCGCAGATCAACCCCCTGCGACAAAGCCTCCGGTGGAGCCAAAGCCAGCGTCTTGCCGAGCTGAGTCAGGCAACTCGTCGACTATCGTAAATTCCGCTTGATACACCGGTTGAATCACCAGTTGAGCAATACGTTCACCACGTTGCAGGTGTATCGTTTCCGCCGGATCGAGGTTGATCAGAGGAACTTTAATTTCGCCTCGATAGCCCGCATCTATTGTACCCGGAGCGTTGACTATACTCAGACCGGCGCGGACGGCCAATCCAGAACGCGGATGGATGAATCCTGCATAACCATTGGGAATGGCGAGGGCGATGCCTGTGGGCACCAGTTCTCGCTGCCCGGGCGCCAAGCTTACGTCAACTGTGGTAGATAGGTCGGCTCCTGCGTCGCCGGGTAATGCGTATCGCGGTGGTTCGATACCCTCGTCCAGCAGTTTCAGCTCGATGCGGAGCTGCTTCGGCGAGCCATCGGGTTCTAAGGACATTATTACTCTCTTCTGACAGCAGGGCATTCCTAACGGCTCATATTCTAGCTGCCGGCTTTGCCCCCTGCCCAAAATAGCTGGGGAAACTGCTGAGCCTGTAAGCTGGAATGTATGACAGAAAATGTTGATAAGCCAGTTGGACCGGGAGGCTCCCCTATCGTCTACCAAGAGACGTTGCGACCTACATGGCCGATGTGGCTCATGGTGCCACTCGGCGCTGCGCTCGGCTGGCTTACCCTTGCTCCACTCAGTACCGGCTGGGGAATCGCTTCGGGAATCGTGGTGGCAGCTGTTGTTGTTTTCGTCCTGCTCGCATCGCAAAGCGATATTACGGTCACAACAACTCATTTACAGGTCGGACGCGCGACCATCGAACGAAAGTATGTCGGCACAGTCACTGGATTTCGCGGCGACGACGCATTCGAACAGCGCGGGCCGAAACTGCACGGTCTGGCATATTTACATCTACGTAGCTGGATTAAACCAGTGGCGCGCATTCAGATCGAAGATGAACGAGACCGGACACCCTACTGGTTGACTTCAACGGCGCAACCAGAGAAGCTTGTCGACGCGCTGGGTGGGACAATGTACGTGTCTGACCAGTCTTCTGAAGCGGACGACGAGGACATTCCACAGTGGCTTATCGACGCAGAGCGCGCCCAATTGGAAGCCGAGCAAGCAGAAAAGCGCCGCGAACAGCAGCAGTAATCTTCCGATGTGCTCTTTGGGTTAAAACAGACAAAGGGGCAACCACGATGACACCGTGCAGCCCCTTTGTAGATATTAAATTTTCAGATGCATATTGGTGGCCGCACAGGCAATAATTGATATTAGCCTTCGCAGTCGGTGCAGTAGAGCATACCGTCTTCTTCCAACGCGACCTGTGAGCGGTGGCGCACCAGGAAGCAAGAAGCGCAGGTAAACTCGTCTGATTGCGCAGGCAAGACAGTAACTTGCAGTTCCTCATCAGACAGGTCTGCACCAGGCAGTTCAAATCCTTCAGCTGCCTCGGCTTCATCCTCGTCTACAACAGCAGACTGAGTATCAGTTCTGCGTGCCTGTAGTTCCTCGATGGAGTCCTCGCGAAGTTCTTCATCGTTCTTGCGGGGAGCGTCGTAATCCGTAGCCATGAATCTCGCATTCGGTTAGGTTTTCACATCATATTTTGATGCTTTCGTGCAGATGCTGCTCTACGTTGTACCACGAAGGTGAGCACCTGTGAGCCAGATTCACGCTGGGCGGATTCTGGCTCATGTTTTCGAGGTGATCTAACCTTATTGCAGGCGACTTTGCAAATCGAGATCCTGCCAGATCTTGTATGTGGCCAAAATGACCGTCAGAATAGACGCCACACCGAGGTAATTCCCCGAATTCTCGCGGCTGGCATGGCAGAGTTCACAAAGAAGCAGTATATATTCGGAGGCCTTGCATGGGTTCATCATTTAATAAGCACGATCCCGCTCGTCGGCTTCGTTTGGTCGGAGTCGCTGACAGCGCTGACGAGCTCGTCTTATCGAATGGCGACGGTGAAGAGTTCTACTTACCGATCACCGATGCGTTACGCAATGCCGCTACACGGCCGATCGGCCGACCTTCGGCAGCAGCCGCAGACGAAGCCGCTAAGGAACTATCCCCGCGAGAAATTCAGGCGAGGTTACGTGCCGGAGCAACCGTGGCGGAGCTCGCCGAGCAACACGACCTGGACCCCGCCAGTTTAGAAGTTTACGCGACACCGATCGTTGCAGAACGAGACTGGATTGCACGCCAGGCCCAAGAGTTGGAAGTAGCGGCTCCACAGCTTGGAAATCAGGCATACGAGGCGGTTTTCGGTGACGAACCTGCGCTATTGGGCGAAATGGTAAGCCATCGGCTTGAGGCTTTAGGTCTTGATCCTGAAACGGTCGAGTGGGACGCCTGGCGCGATGAGGAGTCTACGCTCTGGACTATCTCAGCGAATTTCTCCGTTGAAGGGCTCGGGGATTCCTCGATCGGTGATCCTCCCCCAGCTTTATGGAGCTATAAGCTCCAATCCAAACATCTAGAAAACTCAAACCGTTGGGCGCAAGTCCTCAGCGAGTTCGGTCCCGCAGATTCTCCGGTCGCTTCCACCTCACCACGAAATTTTCTCACGAGCGTGACCCATCGCCCTTTTGATGCTGACTCTGACGCTCAGCAGTCTTCACGGATTCCTTATCAGCCCAATGAGTCCCACGAAGAACTCCTCGATGTGCTGCATGCTCGTCGAGGACAGCGGCTAGGGGTTGATGAAGAATCAGACGATGAGTTGGCCGCAATGATTACTCGGGAAGAAGAGCCCGTGGTGCCCCAGCGTCCAAAACTCCTTGTTCCTGATGAGCATGACGAGGCAGCTCCCGAAGAATTAGACCATGAAATCTCTACGGTCACCACCGAGGTTGAAGTGGCTTGGTCTGATGATGAAGCAGAAGATCCAGCTGAGTGGGATGGCCGTGAAGTTGTCGCAGGAGAGTTTGAGCCGCCGCATACTGATGACCAGGCCACAGAATCGCCTGCGGCAGAAGAACCAAGTGATCAGGCCGAGGCTGTTGTTGACGACACTGCGGCTCCAGCCACCGAGGACACGAAAAAGACTGAGCAATCGAGCCGGTCAAGAAAACGTCCAACGGTACCGAGCTGGGACGAAATCATTTTTGGGACCCGCAAAGACAACTAAATTCCCGAGCAAGCAAGCTCACGGCGTCTGAATCATCAGCCAGGGAACCCGTACCTCTGCAGATGTCGGTGCGCCATGGTGCCCGACCATGGAAAAACTTTGTGGTGCAGCTCTTCGGCTGTCATAGAGTGCGATCGGGGCAAAGCTCGTCACAATAAGGTCACCGATCCGTGGCCGGACCCTGGCATTGACAGAACCGAACCACCCTGCATCAATAGCCTGTTGCCTCGTGACGACCCAGGCTTGATTACCGAACCGCCGCTGCCAGGCCGAGATGGTCTCTTGCCGCTCCTGCTCTGTCGCGGTGGGTTTGAACTGTAATTGCACCATGCGCGGTTCACCGGCAGTGTGAGCAATATGCGTTACCAATTCTTCATCATGAGCAAAATCAATGCGATCTTCCTCTTGGACCTCGACCATGCCGTGATCGCCGGTGACGGCAGCCAGCGTGTCGGCGGGAAGTTTTCGAACGAGTCGTCTGGCATGAGAATCGAGTTCTTCTAACACTTCCAGCCACTGATCCGAGCCGGGACCATATTGATGTCCTGCTTTGTCGAGCTCGTTGGCGTAAAGGTAGATCAAAGCACCTGGCCGCTGTGCTTCGCGTGCTGCTCGGTTAAATCGTTCAGCGAGATCATCCTGGCCGAGAAAGCGAGGCCCATGTAATGAAGCCCGAGTCAGGGCCGAATCTTCAAAGGCTGACAACGAGACCGTAATAGGTTCGATCTGATGTACACCGGTAAGCCGTTGCTTATTGAGCTGTTCAAACAGCGTTCCAGCCGGTTGCCATGCTTCGGGGTCGGTTCGTTCATCCCAACCTCCGAGTTGATTCACGACCGTGTCACGGTCAGGATCATAGACGTCATAACCGACGAGCCCGTGTTCACCCGGTGGCAGCCCCGTTCCCAAAGACGACAGTGCGGCAGCAGTTGTCGAGGGATAAATCGTCGATAACTCGGTTTGTGCCTCGGTTTGCCTTTTGAGCACGCCGCGAAGAAATGGTGCGTGTGCCGAGTACTGTTGCAGTTGTTCAAGCCCCAAACCATCGATGAGTACCAGAATGGCTGAACGCGCTTCGGGCAGTTGCAACGTGTTGGGCATGGCGGCTCCCAGGCTGGCAGCCAACGAAGGCACCACATGGGTGAGGTTTCGTTGCGGGTTGTAACCGGCAGGAAGCTTCATGGTCATGAGGCGTTGTGTAGAATCGCGTCCCGCAACGTGCGGCTAAAGGCCAAGGCCTTGTTGACTGCCTGTTGGCCATCAGCCTTGCCTGCAATGCGCAGGACGAGGTCTTCGGCGATGCGAGTGCCCATATATCCATGATCGGCGTCGCAATCGGGGTCTTCGCAAATGTTGGGAACGAACTCTAATCGTGCTCCCCCAGCCCAACTCAGTACCAGGGTCACCTCTGAGGCCGGTTGGCCGGGCTGATACTCCTGGGGATTGTCGTACCCGGTGGTGACCACGCACGACCCAATCCTGGATAGCGGGATAATTTCCGTAGCGACGGATGCCCGCGGGGTGCCTTGGTCGAGCTCGTCTTCGAGGTCATTGAGATGCAGCGCCGCGAGCACGTTGCCTTCCGCGAGGACTAAAACGGTGATGTGACGATGTAGATCGTCATAACCAAAGTGCGTTTCAACGTGCACATAGTGGCTGAGAATCTCCCGCTCCCCGAGCTGTTGGCTCATCACATTGGCCACCAGCTGCGGGTAGAACCCTGCGCGTTGAATATCGTGTGCCAAGTCAGTTGGCAGTACGGGGTAAGGCATCGTAATGTATTTTCGTCCTTATATGGTCAGTGCGTTAACAACGCACGGCGTGCTGAGTCGGTACGAACAGCAGCGTTAGCAATATATACTTCTGCTTTCAACACGGTCGTCGCTCCCGGTGCAGCAAGCAACGGGTTGAACCGTAGTCGGGCGACTTGCGGTAGATCATCTTTGAGTTGTGACACTCTGGCCAGCAGATCCTTCACACCATCAACGTCTACCGCTGGTATGTCACCGTAACCAAAGAGTTTAGCTGATGCGCGTGGAGTGCGAATGAGACGGTCGAGATCTTGATCCGATAGTGGCGGCACGACATGTACCCAGTCGTTCAATAATTCAACGGCATCACCCGAAATACCGAATGAAATAACTGGACCCACCAAGGGATCTTCCACAGCTGCGACAATACACCCCTGGCCTGTGGGGGCCATGGCCTGGACTTCAATCGAGGGCGAACCATATGGAGCCAGAACTTCACGCATTGATTCAATATTGGCTCGAAGACTTTCAGGGGTCTCAATGTTGAGACGGACGCCACCAAGATCCAGGCGATGACGCAGAACAGTGTTGTCAGCCTTGAGTGCTACAGGATATCCGAATTCCTCGGCATACTCGAGAGCTTCGTCGATGGTCTGAAAGCGCCGCGACGGCAGTACTTCGATACCGTAACAACCTAATAATTCATCGGTTTGGTCACGAGTGAGTTTGACCAGTTCGGTGCCAGAAGCATTTTCTGTCCACCGTTCCACCAGCTCTTCAGCCCTATACCGATCGATATCGTCGTATTCAAGCGGAATGCCCTGCTCTGCATCTCGCCAGCTACGGTATTGGACCAGTTCGGACAGCACCGCAACGGCTTGCTCGGCCGATGCGAAAATCGGTAGACCCATTTGTTGCGGTTCAACGGTTGCTTGATCTCCGTTGCTTTCCGTCTCCCGTAGCTGGTCTCCCCCGACAACCGCGGTGTGAGTAAAACTGGATTCTAAAACGGCGGTGAAGGAAGCCACCACGGTGACCGTACTATCAACGGCCACCTGGCGTATGGCCTGTGCAAGACGAGTCGCGTCACCCTCGGCCTGCTGCATCCCGGGCTGGACCAATACAATAATGGCATCAGTTTGACCAGCGTCTATTGCAGTCTGAATCGCATGGGTGACTGTCTCAATGGCTTCATCCACAGAGTGCTCGGCATCCAACATGGCAATATCTTGTACTTCGACCACTTCAAGGCCAGCGGTGCGGGCGTTTTCGACCGTCAGTCGGTTCAATGCCGGGGCGTTCCCCACGACGGTCAGGCGGGGGCCTGCAGGCACGGGCTGACAGGCAAGAACCTGCAAGATATCCAACAACTCGGTATAGCTGTCTGTCTCAATGGCTCCAGCCTGGCGCAACATAGAAGGTACTGTCCCGTGTGGAGCTTCGGTAGTTCGAGTTGAATGACCCGGTGGAATGCGCCGCCCCATACCGTGGGACCGAGACACCACCACGGGCTTCTTTCGAGCCAGCCGGCGCACAATACGTGAGAATTTGCGTGGGTTGCCGAATGATTCCAGATATAGTCCCACCGCACTGGTATTGGCGTCGTCTTCCAAATACTGCATCGCATCATTACCGGAGACATCCGCACGGTTGCCCGCATTGATCAGCGAAGAGATCCCGATCCCCCGCTGCTGGGCTGCCGTAAACAACATTGCACCGATGGGTGCCGATTGCGAGAACAGACCAATCGACCCGCGCTGGGGCAACGTGGGTGAAACCGACGCGTTGAGGCTGATAGCGGGGTCGGTATTCATGATGCCAGCCGAAGCCGGACCGATGACTCGCATCCCGTGGCTGCGCGCGGTACGCACCAGACGTCGCTGATCAGCAAGCCCTTCTTCGCCGTCAAACCCGTCGGTCACAATGAGTAGGCCTTTGACCCCGTGGTTCGCACAATCGTCTACCACTGTGGGGAGCTGATCATAGGGCACCGCAATCACGGCCAAATCGATGTCTTGGGGCACCTCGGCTAATGATGCCCGTGAAATCATCCCGGCGATTTCCAGGGCCTCTTTATTGATGCCGTATACGGGACCGGTATAGCCCCCTTCGATAATGTTCTCTATCAGGGCGTGCCCGATAGAGCCCCACTGCCGGGAGGCGCCGATGACTGCGATAGATTCCGGCCGCAGGAGTTCCGCCACGGACTGCGCTTCGGCACGATGCTCGCGCGATTCCATCACGGCGCGCACGCGTGCGGTGGGGTCAATCGGGAATTCCACGACGACAACGCCGTCTTCAAACGAGCGCGTTGTTTCAAAACCGGCAGCTTGGAACACTTTGAGCATTCTGCGGTTTTCCGGTAGTACCTCGGCTGTGAAGGTGCGGATACCATTTTCGCGGGCCGCTGCCGCGAGATGTTCCATGAGGATAGACCCCAGACCACGACCATGGTGAACGTCGGCGATGTTGAAGGCTACCTCGGCTTCGGTCGAATCATTGAGCCGATCGTAACGGCCGATCCCCATCAGCTCGTCGCCCAAAAGAATCACAAATGCCACGCGGTCCACGTAATCTACTACGGTAAAACGCTCGAGCTCTTTGGCTGACAGCTGGGACTTATACGTAAAGTACCGAAAGTAGATAGAATCCGAAGACTGCCCCTCATGCAATTTTTGTAATGCCTCGGCGTCGTCTGGAGAGACCGGACGAAGTCGTGCCGTTGCACCGTCGCGCAGCAGCACATCGGCTTCCCAGTGAGCCGGATAGGGGCGTTTGGTTTTCTGTTCAGCCATATAATTATCGTAAGCCACAAACAGGCTGTGGTAACCACGTGACAGGAAAGGTCAGATGTCAAAACGTTCAAAATCTCGGTCTTCGCAGAATGCAAGTACGGCCGTCGTACCCCTCGAAGATCAGAACATTATCGACATTGATGTTGCATCCGAAATGGAGCACTCCTTTTTGGAGTACGCCTACTCGGTGATCTATTCCCGTGCGCTACCAGATGCCCGCGATGGACTGAAACCGGTGCAGCGCCGCATCCTGTACATGATGGACCAAATGGGCCTGACCCCGGATAAAGGGCATGTGAAGTCCGCTCGGGTGGTCGGTGAAGTCATGGGGAAACTCCACCCACACGGGGATTCTGCCATTTACGATGCGATGGTACGGCTCGCACAGGACTTTAACCTCCGTCTGCCACTGGTAGATGGTCACGGCAACTTTGGTTCCGTCGATGACGGGCCTGCTGCCGCCCGGTATACAGAAGCTCGTATGACGCCTGCAGCGGTAGCTATGACCGCTAACCTCAATGAAGACACCGTCGACTTCGAGCCCAACTATGACAACCAAATGCAGCAGCCGACTGTGTTGCCGGCGGCATTTCCAAACCTGTTAGTCAATGGCGCCTCGGGTATCGCCGTGGGGATGGCCACCAATATGGCACCCCATAACCTGCGCGAAATTATTGCTGCAGCACGCCACCTACTAGAAAACCCAGACGCCGATACCAAGGCGCTCATGAAATTTGTACCCGGGCCCGACCTGCCGTCCGGGGCTCGCATTGTCGGGCTGGACGGTATCAAAGAGGCCTATGAAACCGGTCGCGGACGGTTCACGATGCGCGCAACCGTGAACGTAGAACAAGTCTCCGCGCGCCGCACCGGTCTCGTCGTGACCGAACTCCCCTACGGTGTGGGACCAGAACGCGTTATCGACCGGTTGAAAACCGCCGTCAACTCCAAGAAAGTTGCCGGCATCGCGGATGTAGTTGATTTAACTGACCGCAACCATGGTCTGCAGCTGGTCATCGAGTTGAAATCGGGCTTCAATCCCCAGGCGGTGCTGGCCCAGTTATATAAGCACACTCCGCTGGAAGAAAACTTTGGCATCAATAACGTCACGCTCGTTGATGGTCAGCCGAAGACCCTTGGTCTCAAAGACCTGTTGTCGGTTTATGTCGATCACCGGATGACGGTGGTGCGTCGTCGTACCGCACATCGGTTGGGAAAGCGTAAAGACCGCTTGCACCTGGTTGAAGGACTGCTGCTTGCGCTGGTGGATATCGATGAGGTCATCGAGATTATCCGCACCTCGGATGACGCCGCTGCCGCACGTGAACGGCTCATGCTGGTATTCGATCTGACAGAGACTCAGGCAAACCACATCCTTGAACTACGGCTGCGCCAGCTCACGAAATTCTCCCGACTCGACCTGGAAACCGAACGCGACGAATTACTGGCCACGATCGCCGCACTAGAGGAAATTTTAGAATCGGATGCGGTCCTTCGCGAGACCGTCTCCAAGGAGCTGGCCGAGGTTGCTGAACAATTCGGAGATGACCGTCGCACCAAACTCGTCAAATCAGAAGAACTAGCACCAGCTGTGACCGCCGCGACGTCGAAGAATGATCGTCAAGCTGCAGCATCTGCCCTCCTGGTACCGGATGACCCATGCTGGGTCGTGCTGTCTGCCTCCGGTCGGTTATTGCGCACGCAGGATCGGACGCCGATCAGTGCTGCAGGCCGACGTCGCAGGCACGATGTATATACCTCGGTAGTGGCGACGACCGCTCGTGGTGAAGTCGGCGCGCTCACGGATACCGGTCGGATTGTTCGGGTCAATGTCGTCGACATTCCAGCATTACAGGAGCCCACTGCCACGCCAGCTCTGACCGATGGCGTCAAAGCGACCGAGTTTTTGACATTGCAGCGCGGTGAACACCTCATCGCGATCGTGCCGTTGAACCAGGTCCTGGCCCTTGGCACGCGTAACGGCGTGGTCAAACGGGTTCGCCATGATGATTGGCCGTTGAATCAGGATGAGTTCGAAGCCATCACGCTGAAAGGCGACGACAAGGTCGTGGGCGCTGGCGTGGCGGCCGATGATGCCGACCAGTTGGTCTTTATGACCGAGGCTGGACAGTTGTTACGTTACGCTGCTGAACTCGTGCGCCCGCAGGGACGCTCCGGGGGCGGTATCGCGGGCATGAAGCTGGTTGACGATGACAAGGTCTTGGCATTTTCGGTGGCCCCTGCAGCTCAGCTGGATGATGCCGTGGTGGTGACTGTCACCAAGACTGATTCGGATGTGCCAGACGCCGCGCCGACCGCGAAGGTCACGAAGTTAGGGGACTTCGCGCCTAAGGGACGCAATACCCAGGGATTGCGAGCGCATCGGATGCTCCGTGGCGAGAACGGCCTGGCGCTCGCCTGGGCAGGACCTCAGCCGTTGGCATCAACGACCGGTGGTGTCGCTCGTGCGCTACCCCAGGAATACTCTGAGCGGGATGCTTCGGGTATTACGTTGGATTCTGCCATCGGTGTGATCGGGCACGGTGGCTCGCCGCTGCTGCCAGACGCTGAGCAGTCAAAGTCCGAGGCATGATGCGTGGGCCGGGGTCAGGCGGGTTGTAGGTGGACCGGAATCCCGGCGTCGGCGAATCGTTCGTCGTGGGTGACCATCACGACGATCTTGTCTTGAAGGGCTGGCTTGAGGTCCTCGATGAGCTCAGCCGCCTCATCGGCGCCCAGATGGGCAGTGGGCTCATCGAGCAGCACGACGTGTGCGTCTGCTAACAGGGCACGGGCGACGGCCACGCGTTGCCGTTGGCCACCAGAAATGAAATGCCCTGAGGGCCCCAGACGGGTATCCAGACCCTCGGGGGCGGTGGCCAGCCAGTCGCTTAGCCCAACCGTCTCAAGGACCGCGGTTAATTCCGCATCGGTAGGACGGTCCGCAGGATCGCGAGCCAGCGCAAGATTCGAGCGCAGCGTCGAATCGAAAAGGTAGGCTTCTTGCGGACACCACGCCACGTGTTGCAATGCTGCAAATGCGTCGCGTTGGGGTGCGGTAAGACGATAGGTTCCTGCTTTGGGCTCTAAAAATCCCAGCAAGACGGCTAATAGCGTGGATTTGCCTGCCCCAGACGGACCGGTCACCACGACGAAATCGCCCGTGGTAGCCCGAAGCGAGAAGTCATCCAGGACGGCCGGCAGATTGTCGCCGTAGGAGACGGTGACGTCTTTCAGCTCAAGAGCTGTTACTTCAGCATGTGCGCTGGGCTCCACTTCTACCCAGTTAGCCTGCGGGGTATCTTGGTTTTTGAGCAGTGGGAGGAGCTTTGCGAGCTGGTGGTTCAAAACCCGAGATTCTTGGGCTGCTTGGCTGAAGAGTCCAAAGGGTTCTGCCAGCGATAGCATCAGCATCACCACCAGGGCGGTGTTGGGGGCTGAAATCCCGTTGGTGATGGCTACCCACATTGTTTGAACAGCGGCCCACCCGGCAACCAGGGAGGTGAGGCCTTCGCCCAGGCCCGCGGCGGCTGCACTGCGCTTGAGCGGCTCGGTGTTGCGGCGGTCAGCTACGGCAAAATGTTGTGCGGCACGGCGTGCCATGCCGTTACCTGCCATATCAGCAGCTGCGGTAAATAATCGGGAGGTGGCGGAGACCAATCCGGTGCGGTGGTCGGCTAACCGTGTGGTGGTCCGAGCGTCGACGACATGCACCAGGATGGGTACCACGATGAATGCCATAAGACCTGCCACCACGGCTGGCCACCATGCTCCGGGCGCCATGTATGCGGTTATTGCGGTCGCGGTTGCCCACGTAAGAATGGCGGCTGGGATGGGCACGATCACCCGGGGCACAGCGTCACGAAGTTGGTCGACATCGGATATGAGGACAGAAAGTGCCCCACCGGAGCGGGTGAGCTTATTCCATTGGGTGGCTTTTGACCCGAGCGCATCCCAGACGCGTAACCGGATGCGATTGGCCCAGGACAGTACGGCGTCGTGCACGGCGAGACGTTCTGCATAGCGGAATACTGCCCTTCCGATGCCAAAGAATCGGACTCCGACAATCACTGCGAGTAAATAAAGGATAGGTGGTTCATATGAAGCTTGGACGATCAGCCATCCGGACAGTGCCGAAAGTAGGGCCGCCGACAACAGTGCAGCTACCGCCCAGCCGATCCCGCCCAAGAATTGGGGGTCTTTGAGTGGAAGAAAGCGCCACCAGTCGCGCCACGTCACCTTGTGAGTTGGTTGGGACTCGGTTGGGGTTTGCGCCGTGGCGGCGGGCTCATCAGCCGATGTGGCGGCCTGGGGTACCGCTTGCGGAGCCACGACGTCGTTGCCAATTAACTGGTGAGCGTCAGCGTGGATGAGCGGATCGTGCGAGGCGACCAGCACGATGCTGGCCAGACGACTGCCATCAGGTAGCCGGCCGGCGACCAGGTCCCGCAGGGTAGCTCGTATCCTGGTGGCAGAGTGGTGGTCGAGGTGTGCGGTGGGTTCATCGAGGACGACGAACCAGGCAGGTTCTGTCACCCCGGCTGCACTGGCCGCCATCAAACGTGCCAAGACGCGAGCAAAGCCTAATCGACGGCGCTCCCCGGGCGATAATTCCTCAATGCGCCGGGACTCGTAGTGCTCAAGCCCAGCGGCAGCAAGAGAGGTCTCCAGTATTGGCGCAATAGCGATATCGTCGGGGTCGCGTAATACCTCTTGTGCTGTGCCTCGGGCAACCATGGTGAGTTCGTCGGCTACGGTTTCGGATACAAAAGCAGGGTGTTGGGCCAGGTAGGCAACGGGGCGTGCTGCCAGCCCGCTGACGCGACCGTGGAACTCGGCCTCACTATCTGTCAACAGGCCTGCGAGCGCTTTGATCACACTGGATTTTCCAGTCCCCGATGCACCGCCGAATACGGTGTATTGGCCCGGCTGTAAACGCAACGATAGGTTTTCTACCACCGGCTCCAGGACTTCTACTTCATAGGTGGGTAAGTAGTCCTGATCGGTCTCAGGCGTCTCGTCAGCTGTGCGTTTCGCCTCAGCGTACTGTTCGGGGGTGAGATACTCCGGGCCCGTATAGGGTTGTGCCTCGACTCGGTGCAAGGCCTTATAGGCGATGGTCACCTGCTCGAGCTCCACGCATTCTTTTTCGTGCTCGCTTGTGTCCAGGGTATTGGCCAAAGTGGCCGAAACCGGCTGGTTGATTTGTGCTCGGGCGCGTTTGAGGGCTTCGACGCCGTCTTCTGAGGCGTGGTAGGCGGAGCCGATATCGCGAAACGGTAGGTACACTTCGGCAGCCAACGTCAGCACCATGATGCCCGCGTACAGGTCCATCGAGCCATTAACCAAGCGCACGCCGATGAAGACCGCAATAATTGCGACCGAGAGGGTAGAAATCAATTCGAGTGCTAGGCCCGACATGAACGCTGCTTTGAGCGTGTTCATCGTAGTGGACTGGTATTCATTCGAGACCTGTTGGAGCGACTTGCGCTGCATCCCGGCTCTTCGCAGCCCCACGAGCACGGGCAGCCCACGGGCTAACTCCAAAAGGTGATGCGACAGCTTATTGAGACCCTCGGCGGCTTCATCCACTCGGTGTTCAGTGAAGCGGCCGATCAAGATCATAAACATTGGGATCAGCGGGATCGTTAACACCAGCACACCGGCGCTGACCCAGTCGTGAAGTAGAATCCAGATGCCCAATCCCAGGGGAATAACCAACGCCGATACTAATGCCGGTAGAAAATCCGTGTAATAGTCATCCAGGCCATCAAGGCCCTTAGAGGCTAAGACGGTATCTTCCCCTGCCCGATCTGCATGTGCTCCGGCTGCGGCTAAACGATGCCGAACAAGTTGTTCCCGCAGGTGTTCTTTTTCGCCCAGCGCTGCTCGAGTGGCTAGCACCTGTTGGCCCCACTGGGCCAGTCCACGCAATACAGCCCCACCGAAGCCGAGGGCCAAAGTAACGATGAAATCGGTGCTGGTCGTGTAGTCAACGAGAGAGTCAATCAGTCCCGGCGCGGTTCGCGGGGAGTTGAACAGTAGCTGCAGTAACTGCGCTGCATCGGAGGCAGGCAGCGAAGCGGCCAGGTGACTGATACCACGTGCCAAAGACACGGCGATAAGGATCCATCCGATGAGTTTAACCGCGGCGAGGACGCCGAGCCCGATGAGGGCTCGGCGTCCTGTTTTGGAGGTCGGCAGTTTTGGGATCAAACCGGAGTCACCACAGCTGATTCAGGGATGTGCTGTTCCCCCACACGGCGGCGGAAGGTCCAGTAACTCCAGGCGCTATACGCCAGAACCAAGGGCAGGAAAATCGCCGTCACAATGGCCATAATAGAAAGCGTGTAGTCCGAGGAGGAGGCGCTCGTGATCGTCAAGTTGAATGCTTCATCGATGGTGGATGGCAAGACGTTGGGGTACATGGATGTAAAAATGGCGCCGATGCCAAGCGCGACAAAGATGACCATGCCCGCAAAGGTCAGGCCCTCCTTACGTTTGGTGGAGGCCACCCAGGAGATCACCATGCCGGCAACGGCCAGCACGATCAGGCCAAACGACGCTGCTTTCGGGTAGCGGATGATCACCCCAATGGCCCACAGTGCTGCCGGGAGCAGGTACACGGGTAGGTAGCGCCGCAGGTGGCGGTTGCCAGCTTCCCGGGGCGCCCCGAGGGTTTTTAGGGATAAGAAGGCCCATCCCATAGCCAGGGAAACACCCACGACGGCCAGGCCGCCTAATACGGCCCACCCGTTGAACCATGCCAAGGGGCCTCCGACCCGGTCACCGTGTTCATCCAGTGGTAGCCCAGTGGAGGTCAGTGCCAACATAACCCCGATGGAAAATGCGGCGGCAAATGACCCGCCGGCCATACACCAGTCCCAGCAGGTCCGAGCTCTTTGGCTGTGCGACTTGCCGCGGTATTCGATAGAGACACCGCGCAGAATCAAAGCAAGGAGTGCAAGAGTCAGGGGGAGGTAGAGCCCAGCAAACATCGAAGCGTACCAGTGCGGAAACGCCGCAAAGGTCGCCCCTGCCGCGGTGATGAGCCAAACTTCGTTGCCGTCCCAGACGGGACCGATGGAGTTCAGCAGTACACGGCGCTGCGATTCATTTCGAGCCCAGCCTTTCATCAACATGCCGACCCCGAGATCGAAGCCATCGAGGACTAGATAGCCGATCCACAGCACAGCAATGAGGATGAACCACAACGTTGGAAGAAATTCCATGGTGATATTTTTACCTTTCTGTTGTTGTGGCTCGCATCAGTATGCGAAGGACAACACGTCAGACGATGGTTTATCCTGCTCGTCATCATCGTGTTCGTCAGCCAACAGTTCGGGCATGCCGGCGGGGTGTCCACCTTTGATGTATCGAACTAACAACACGATTTCGACCACGAGCAACAGCGCGTAAATCAGCGTCAGCGCAATCAGAGAAAACAGAATCTCTTCACCGCTGACTCCCGGAGAAACCGCTGCGGCAGTGAATTGCCAGACTTGATCCACCCCCGTGAGATCCAAATTGGGAGCCACCGTAAATGGTTGGCGTCCCATCTCGGTGAAAATCCAGCCGGTCGAATTCGCCGCAAACGGCGCCAAGATGGACAGCCACGCTAAATTCATCAGCGTCTTGTCATACGGCACGGTCCCTTTGCGGCCAATCCACAAGCCGATGGCGGCTGCCAGAGCAGCTACACCGCCGAAGGTGATCATTAACCGGAAGCCCCAGTAGGTCACTTCCATCACCGGCAGGTATTCAATTTCGGAGCCAGCGCGTTCGCCATAGCGCGGATCATCTGGAAGGTGGGTGCCGAAAGCTTCTTCGTATTGGGGAATCAGCGAATTGACGCCCTCTACCGGGGTCTCGAAATCGTTATGAGCCAAGAAGGATAACAGGCCTGGGATTTCAAAGACACCGACCACATCATCACAGGTGGTTGCTCCATCCCCGTCTCGACTGGCTACCGACAGCACCGAGAAACCAGTACCGTCGTGACACGCTGCTTCTGCGGAGGCCATTTTCAGCGGCTGCTGTTCAATCATCATCTGTGCTTGTGCGTGCCCCGTAAAAGCGGTACCCAGAAACGCCACAATGGCAATCCAACCGCCCCAGCGGAACGACGAACGCCAGCCCTTATAGTCGGTCTCATCGCGTGCTTTTGACCCTGTGGAGCCAACGACGACGTACCCGTTGTCATCAACGGTATCGATACCGTCTTTGCGCCGTTTCCACAGGTGGTACCAGGCAACGCCTAACAGCATCGAACCGGCCACCGCCAGCGCACCAAAGATTGTGTGCGGGAAGTGGACGAGCAAGGTGGGATTGGTCATGACAGCCCAGAAATCGACCATCTGGGCTCGACCGTCGACGAATTCCACTCCAACAGGATGTTGCATAAACGCATTGGCTGCCAGGATGAAGTAAGCCGAGACGACGGAGCCTAAAACAGCTAACCACAGGGCTGCTAGGTGGATGCGTGGACGCACACGCCCCCAGCCAAAGACCCAGATACCGATAAATACCGATTCCAGGAAAAATGCGATCAGCGCTTCCATGGCCAACGGGGCACCGAAGACGTCCCCGACAAAGCGGGAGTACTCGCTCCAAGCCATGCCGAATTGGAATTCCTGCACCAGGCCGGTGGCAACACCCATGATGAAGTTAATCATGAAGATCTTGCCCCAGAATTTGGTCATGCGCAGGTATTGCTCTTTACCTGTCCGATGCCACGCGGTTTGCATGACAACCAGTACGATGCCCAACCCAATGGTCAACGGCACCATCAGAAAGTGGTAAACAGTGGTGATCCCAAACTGCCACCTGGCCACTTCAAGAGGATCCATGATGGTCCCTTCCTCCACCGACGAACAGAGCGTCGATGCTCGAAACATAAATAGAAAACTGAGCTAAATCACACTGTGACTCAACGATTCAGAGCCGACCTCGCGGCTGTACTGAAGTCTTCACCCACCATGATACGCATATTTCTACGCAATGTAGAAATCCATCTACGTGGCGTAGAAATCAAGTTCGCGGTCAGGCTACAATATGAAATCAAGAAGTAGTAAAAAGCTGTTCGCGAGCATGATCACTCACACCGCGTACAGGAGTACTCACCCGAAGAAGGGATGTCATTGGGCGAACTCGAACAAGCCATCATGGATTTACTTTGGGATGCAACCGAGCCGCAAACGGCTAACCAGGTGCGCGACACTCTGGCGGAACGCCAGGAGAATACGCCAGCCATCACCACGGTGCTAACGGTGCTTGGGCGCCTCCACAAGAAGGGCTTCGTAGTCAAAGATGACGCACGTCGGCCACATGAATTCTCAGCGGCAACAAGCCGAGAAGACCATACGGTCCAACTCCTCAATGACGTGCTTGGCTCCGCTGTGGACAAACATGCGGTGCTGGCACGCTTTATCGGCGGCATCGACCCCTCAGATGCCCAAGCTGTCCGGCACCTACTGAGTTCTCGCGACAAGTAGCTATAAGCGCTGAAGGCCCGCTCTGACCCCGTACCTGCTTGCACTGTTGGCCATCTTGCTGGCATGGCCAGTGCCGCTGTGGCTCAAACAAGCGCAGTGGCCGTCTCGCGCGCCCGGAGCAGCGCTGATCCTATGGCAAGCATTGGGGATCAGCGGTGGCCTGGCCCTTGTCACGGCCCCGCTGACCTGGGGACTGCAACCATTCGGTCCCGGCATCATTAGCGCCCTCACCGAATTGTGGAGCGTCTTCCAAACACAAGGACCCGAGGCTGTCGTCGAGGATGAACGCTGGCATCCCCTAGGGCTGGCGGCAATCACGTTAGGCCTGCTCCTGTTCGCTCATCTGGCACTCGTCCTGCTCCACACCGCCTATCGCACGTTCCGTCAGCGGAAAAAGCACCGTGAATTCGTAGAAATTCTCTCGGCGACCCTACAAGAGGATCAGCACGGCCTTGTCGATGGTGCATCCGGTACGGGAAAGACCCGGGTACTGCCTGTGGAACATCCACTGGCGTATTGTCTACCAGCGATCAATCAACCACTGACCATCGTGTCTCGAGGCTTGCTG
>Ga0209487_1001090_pt1 | contig 23338 bp, 28 predicted proteins | sample Poulit2012_FD_187524 | JGI IMG/M metagenome (GOLD analysis project Ga0209487, IMG submission 187524) | Agricultural soil microbial communities from Georgia to study Nitrogen management - Poultry litter 2012 (SPAdes) (version 2) | ecosystem: Environmental > Terrestrial > Soil > Agricultural land...
CGCGTGCTACAATCGCAAGTTGCCGCTTACTGCGGCGAGCCTACGCTGGGGAGGGCGGGAGCCTTCCAGATCCCGGTGCCAAGCCTGAATTCCATCCTGAGGCGAGCTGCCTTGAAGGAGTTCGACCTGGGCGCCGGAATGTCTGTTGCTCCGCGCCACCAGCTCCGTAAAGGAGGTGACACATGCCTAATGCAACCTACGACCTGAACGTGATTCTGGATCCGCATCTCAACGAGCAGCAAGTGCAGGTTGAGAAGGACGCCATCAACACGCAGATCGAACGCGCTGAAGGCGAGGTCGTCGCTCTTGATGAGTGGGGAACCCGCCGGCTTGCATACCCGATACGCAAGCTGAATGAAGGTTATTACCTGGTCTATCGCCTAAATATTGCTGGTGATAAGCCTAAAGCGATCGAAACTGCACTTCGGCAGCGTGATAACGTCATGCGTGTGCTGGTCGTGAAAGACCGTCCGGAGTGGAAGACGCGCAAGAGCGCCGAACCGCAGGAGACGCAAGCTGCTGACTGAGACCGGCACGAGACCATCGCAGTCAAGCGCAGGAGAGGATCATGGCAAGAGGACTCAACTACATCTTCCTGGCCGGCACGCTCACGCAGGACCCTGAACTCCGCTACACCCCCGGTGGGCTGGCGATTCTGGAACTGAACCTGGGTGGCAACGACTATGTCATCGGTGATGACAACCAGCCACGCGAGTTGGCCTGGTATCACCGGGCTACCGTCTTTGGTGCTCAGGCCGAGATGCTGGCGAACCAGCTGGAATCGGGCAGCCCCGTATTCGTGGAGGGCCGCCTGGATTACCGGTCATGGGAGAACCAGGAAGGTCAACGCCGCAGCGCACTCGACGTAAGGGCGAACCGTGTTGAGGCTCTCACCTTCGGTCCGCGCACCGCGGAATCGGCAAGCGGTGAACCCACCGCCGTCGATGCACGGGGTCAGCACCGGTTGAGGAACGCGCTCAACCAGGTGACGATCCTCGGTAACCTCACCCGCGATGCCGAACTGCGTTACACGCCTTCAGGCGCTGCAGTTACCCGTTTCAGCGTGGCCGTCAACGAACGGTTCCGCGACCGGACGGGCAACGACCAGGAGCGAACCCATTACGTCGATGTGAACGTATGGCGCGAGCTCGCAGAGGCATGCGGCGAACTGAGGCGAGGCGATCCGGTCTTCGTGATTGGTCGGTTGGTGAACGACTCCTGGACGGATAGAGACGGTAACAAGAGGTACACGACACGTATCGAAGGGTCACGTGTCGAGTTCCTGACCCGCGGTCCCGGCAATGGTGGAGCCGGTACTCGCGCGCAACCTGTAGGTGCGCGTGCCCAGGCGAGTCAGTTGGATATCGATGAAGAATTTCCACCGGAAGAGGATTTGCCCTTCTAATGGCAAGAGACAGTAGAGGAAGCAGCCGTCGCCGCGACAGGCGGGGCGGCCGCAGGGGCCGCAGGCCCAAGGTATGCCAGTTCTGCACGGGTGAGCTGGAAGTAACCGCGTACCACGACGACAAGATGCTCAGGCGGTTCATCAGCGATACCGCCAAGATCTTGCCGCGTCGCCGCACCGGCGTGTGCGCCAAGCACCAGCGTAGGCTCGCTACAACGATCAAGCGTGCGCGCACTCTCGCGCTCATCCCGATTACGGAGAAGCTGGTACGCCGATGAACGTCATTCTGCTGGAACCCGTCGAGAAGCTGGGTGACGCGGGTGATCTGGTCAAGGTACGCCCCGGGTACGCCCGCAACTACCTTGTCCCGCAAGGCCTGGCCCTGCCTGCAACAAAGGCCAACCGTGCCCAGCTGGAAGCGCGCCTTGCCCAGCGGGCCAAGCAGCTCTCGGCCCGTAAGGCCGATGCCGAGCGGCTCAAGGAGATGCTTGGCGACGCCGCACTCGAAATCCGCGTGCGCGCCGGCGAAGACCGCATCTACGGCTCCGTCAGCAACCGCGACATTGCGGATGCGCTTCAGGCTGCTTACGACGTCGAGGTCGATCGCAGGAAGATCGAGCTGGGCGACCCCATCAAGACCCTGGGTGAGTACACGGTCCCGTACCGTCCCCACCCCGAGGTCCAGATTGACCTGAACGTCAACGTCCTGGCCGAGGAGTAAGCGCCCAGGCAGGACCTTTTCAGACCGACAAACACCAGGGGTTGGCCGCCACAGAGTTGGCGGTCAACCCCTTTCATATGGCGGTGCGGATTGGCGGGCAGGCGGTCTTTTGCGGTTTACTCTGGCATGCCCAGTAACGACCCCGCACAATCCCGCCTGTATGTAGATGCCCACCTCGACCTCGCCTACAACGCCGTTCGCGGCCGCGACCTGACGCTCCCCGTAGACGAGCTCCGGGCAAGAGAGAAACGCGACAACCAGGAGATCATGGCGACCCTGCCCGAGCTGGCCCAGGCCGGCGTCCGGCTGGTGTTCGCCACTATCTTTGTGATGCCCCGCAAGTACGCCCCTGTGGATGCCCCGGAATCGTTCACCTACGAAGGCGCCCAGGAAGCGCACGAGCGGGCCCTCGAACAGCTGGAGCTATACCAGCGCTGGGAGGCCCAGGGGCGCATCACCATCATCAGGAGCTCCCGCGACCTCGAGCGGCACCTCGAGAGCGCACAGTCTGCGCCGGCCGGGGATGGTCCCGGACACGCGCCCGTAGGCGTGGTGCTGCTCATGGAGGGCGCCGATCCTGTGCGCACGCCGGAGGAGCTGGGCTGGTGGTGGGAGCAGGGCGTACGGATCCTGGGGCTCTCCTGGAAGGAGACCAGGTACGCCGGCGGCACCGGGGTGCCGGGTCCACTGACCGACCTGGGCCGCCAGCTCCTCACCCAGATGCAGCAGCTGGGCATGGCGCTGGACGTAAGCCACCTCGCCCCGGAAAGCTTCTGGCAGGCCGTGGAGGGCTGGTCAGGACCGTTGCTGGCCAGCCACAGCAATTCCCGGGCGTTCATCGACAGCGACCGGCACCTGGACGACGACATGGTTCGTGCCCTCGCCCAGAGGGACGCGATGATAGGCCTGGTGCTCGCCAACCCGTTCCTCAAGGCCGGTGTGAGCCGGCAGGATCCGAAGGCAAGCGTCACCCTCGAGGACGTCGGGGCGCAGGCCCGCCACATCGCCGCCATTGCAGGCTGGGAACGGGTGGGCATCGGTTCCGACTTCGATGGCGGGTTCGGCTTGCAGGAGACCCCGCAGGGCCTGGAGCGTGCCGGCGACTTCCACAAGCTCGCGGGAGCCTTTCCGGAAGAGGCGGCCCAGGGAGTGCTGGCCATGAACTGGCTCAGGTGGCTGCGCGCCAGCCTGCCCAATCAGTAGAGGTAGAGGTGTCGGGCGCGGCCAACCAGGGGGCAGCCGCGCCCGCCCATGATCAGCCAGAGTTCATGCGTTCCACGCGCAGCATGTTCGTCGTGCCCCGCATGCCGAAGGGCACCCCGGCAGTTATGACGAAGATGCCGTCAGGAACACCCATGCCCCGTTCCGCGATGGTGCTGGCGGCAACCTCGACCATCTCGTCGGTCGAATGGATGTCGTTGCTCAGGTGGGGCACCACACCCCACACGACCGACAGCTGTCGGTAGGCGCGGGGACTGGGCGTGATCGCCAGAATAGGCGAGGTGGGCCTGTTCCGCGACACCCGCTGGGCGCTTGTGCCGGACGAGGTGAACGACACGATCAGATCGCCGTGCAGGTTGAAGATCATCTGGCAGGCGGCGAGGGAGACCGCGTCCGCTGTCGTCTCGTTGGGCCTGGGGGAGCGTTCGCGCATGACCGTCTGGTAGCGCTCGTCGGACTCCACCGAGCGGGCGATCCGGTCCATCATCTCTACCGCCTCGACGGGGAAGGAACCCACCGCGGTCTCGGCCGAGAGCATGATCGCGTCGGTGCCGTCGTAGATGGCGTTGGCGACGTCGCTGGCCTCGGCCCTGGTTGGCGTCGGGTTCTGCACCATCGATTCGAGCATCTGCGTCGCCGTGATGACCGGCTTGCCGGCCTCCACACACTCGTGGATCAGGCGCTTCTGGATGAGCGGGACCCGCTCCGGGGGCATCTCCACGCCCAGGTCTCCCCTGGCGACCATCACCCCGTCGACCTCGCCCAGGATCTCATCGAACCGCTGAACCGCACCCGGCTTCTCGATCTTCGCCATCAGCTTCGCATTTGAGCCTGCGCGAGCCAGGTAGTGGCGCGCCAGTAGCAGGTCGTCGCGGGAGCGGACGAAGCTGATGGCGACCCAGTCGACGTCCTGCTCTGCCCCGAACAGGAGGTCTTCGACATCCTTGTCGGTCATCGCCGGAATGCTCAGGTCAGCGCCCGGGATGTTGATCCCCTTGTTGTTGGAGAGCACCCCGCCCTGGATGACCTCACTCTCGATGCGGCCCGCCTTCGTGGCGGTCACCCGCACCTCGAGCCGACCGTCGTCGAGGAGGATCGTGTCGCCAATCTTCACGTCACCACACAGGCCGGTATAGGTGACACCGACGCGGGTCTCGTCCCCCGGCGAATCGTCATCGCAGGTGAAGACGAACTTTTGCCCCTCCTCGAGCAGGACCCGGCCCTCCTCGAAGATGCCCGTACGGATCTTTGGCCCCTGCAGGTCCTGCAGGATCGCCACGGCCGCCCCCAGCTTCTCGCTCTCCTGGCGAATGAACTGGATGTTCCGCTTGTGCATCTCGCGGTCGCCGTGCGAGAAGTTGAGCCGGAAGACGTTCACTCCCGCTTCGATCAGGTTACGGATCATCTCGGGGTTGCCGGTCGCGGGACCGAGGGTGGCTACTATCTTGGTGCGCCTGATGCCGGGCCTCAAAACGAGCTCCTTCCCAGGAATCGCGCGTTGTCACCAAGCTCGAACTCGATCTCGAGGAGCCGGTTGTACTTGGCGAGCCGGTCCGACCGACTGGCCGACCCGGTCTTGATTTGTCCTGCATTGACGGCGACGGCGAGATCGGCGATGAAGGCATCCTCGGTCTCACCCGAGCGGTGACTGATCATCGCGCGGTAACCGCTCGACTTCGCGAGCTCTATCGCGGCCAGCGATTCGGAGAGGGTGCCGATCTGGTTGACCTTCACCAGGATGGCGTTGCCCACGCCGCTGTCGATGCCGCGGGAGAGGCGCTCGGTGTTGGTCACGAACAGGTCGTCGCCCACGAGCTGGACCCTGTCGCCCAGACGCTCGGTGAGGCGCTTCCAGCCGTCCCAGTCGTCCTCGGCCAGACCATCCTCGATGGAGATTATCGGGTACCTTTCCACCCAGTCCGCCCAGTAGTCGATCATCGCTTCCGGTTCCAGGATGCGGTCCTCTGCCTGCAGGTGGTAGCGGCCCTCGCGGAAGAACTCGGTGGAGGCGGGGTCGAGGCCAATGGCGATCTGCTCGCCCGGCGTGTAGCCGGCGGCCTCGATCGCCTGCAGGATCACCTCGACCGCCTCGGCGTTGCTGCCCAGGTCGGGGGCGAAACCGCCCTCATCACCCACGTTCGTGTTGTAGCCCTTCCCCGCAAGCACCTTCTTCAACTGGTGGAAGGTCTCGACCCCGGCCCGCAGCGCCTCGGAGAAGCTCTGGAAGCCTATCGGCGCGAGCATGAACTCCTGCATGTCGACGCGGTTGTCGGCGTGCTCGCCGCCGTTGATGACGTTCATCATCGGTACCGGCAAGGTGTTCACGCCGGCGCCGCCCAGGTAGCGGTACAGGGGCAGCTCCACGGCGTTGGCGGCCGCCCGCGCGGTGGCGAGCGAAACGGCCAGCAGGGCGTTGGCCCCCAGCCGCTCCTTGTTGGGCGTGCCATCGAGCTCGAGGAGTACACGGTCGACGTTCGCCTGGTCGATCGCGTCCATGCCGATTATCTCGGCCGCAATCGTTTCATTGACGTTGCTGACCGCCTGCCGGACGCCCTTCCCACCGAAGCGCTCTCCCCCGTCGCGCAGCTCCACTGCTTCGTGCGCGCCGGTCGATGCACCGGAGGGCACCAGCGCCTTGCCCTGCGCCCCGCTCCCGAGCGTCACGATGGCCGCCACGGTCGGGTTGCCCCGTGAGTCGAGCACCTCGAGCGCGCGCACGTCTTCAATGTAGGTCATGCAATCCTCCTCAAAGCTCTACAGCCCCTTCGTATCCCGCTTTGCCCGGGGGCAAAGTAAGCCTGCGATCTTTGGACCTGGGATCAGGTGGTGCGCAGGGGGACGACCATCGCCAGGTAGCCTGGCGCGTCAGGGTCGACCATTACCGTGGGGGCGCTGTCACGGGAAAGCGAGATGCGTGCGCGGCCGCCAAGCGGCGAAAGGGCATCGGTGAGGTACTTGGCGTTGAAGGCAACCGCAATCTCATGCTCGGAGCCCTCCTGCTGCACGGTCACCGCCTCCTGCGAGCGTCCGAACGATCCTTCGGCGGTTATCTGCACCGTGCCCTCGTGGACGAACAGATCTACGCGGTTGTTGGTCGTGCGGTCGGCCATCAGAGACACCCGCGAGACCGCCTGGGAGAGCTCCCTGGCGTTCACCGAAACGGCAACCGGGAACTCGTGGGGGATGATCCGCTCGTAATCCGGGAAGGTGCCCTCCATGAGCTTGAGGTTCATGCGGATGCCGCTGCTCTTCAGGCTCAGTTGGCTGGCGTTGGCGCTCAGCTGCGCCTCGCCTTCGCCCAGGACACGGATCATTTCATCAACACTGCGGGCGGGTACTACCACCTGCGCATCCAGGCCGCTGCTCTCCTCCACCTGGTCGTAAGCCAGCCGGAAGCCGTCGCTGGCGATTGCGCGGGTACGGCTGTCGCTCAGTTCGAGTTTCACTCCCCGGAAGATCGCCTGGTAGTCGGCCGTTGCAGTAGCGTAGCGGACGTTGGACAGGATCCTGTGCAGTGCGGGGGCGGGCAGGAGCCCGTCATAACTGTCTTCAAAGTCGAGCGCGGGAGCCTGGTCGGGGTCCACGAGCTGGAGACGCGTGGAGTAGGTGCCTGAACTGAGCCCCATCTCCTGCTCTTCGATGCTGAGCTCGACATCGTCACCTGGCAATGCCCTGACGACCTGGCCAAGGACGCCGGCCGGAACTGCGATCTCACCATTGCCCGTGACGTCGGCAGGCAGCTGGGCCTCGATGTCGATATCCATGTTGGAGCCGCTGAAAACGAGCAACTGCTCTTCGAGCTTTATTCGCACCAGACTCAATCCAGGGTTGGAGGAGCGGGCCGGTACGATTCGCTCCACGTGCCCGAGCACATCGGCAAGCTGATTCTTGGAAACGTGGACCTTCATTAGTCACCCCTCTTACGTGTAGAGCATACCCTGTTGCCCTGTCCCTGATTGCCGCTGCCCTGGCCGGTCCCCATCCGGGAGAACCTGCGTCCCGAAGCTTGCAGGATAACGGATTGGCCGGTGGCACGCGCGCAGGAAATCCAGCGCTGACATCTCTGCTTTTGGGATTGCCGGAAGAGCTCAAGGCATACTGGGTCGAGTCGGGGGTGGCGAAAATTCTCGCCTTAAAAACTTCAGTAGCCCTAGTAGTAGGGGCTGTGGAAAGTGTGGAAAAGGCAGTTTTGGGCGATCAGGACGGGAAAGTCCAATGTTGAGAAGGTTGTGGATAACTGCTGCCGGTTTGTGGATAACTTCGGGGTTACTCCACATGGATCCACAAGGCCCGTCAGAGACGGCTTTTCCACAAGCAAACCCACAGCTTTTCAACAGGTTATCTTCAGGGTTATCCACAGGCAGGTCGTCTGTGAGCTCCGTCCCCGACGTAACCCTTTGGCCTGCTCCTTGCTGCTAATCTGAACGCACTGTGCGCACGCTTCGGTTTGATGTAATTGTGGTGGGCGGTGGCCATGCCGGGATAGAGGCTGTACATGCAGCCGGCCGGCTCGGCGCAAAGGTGGCGCTGGTGCTCCCCAACCCTGACAAGATTGGCGTCATGCCCTGCAACCCTGCGATCGGCGGTCCCGGAAAGTCGCAGCTGGTTTTCGAGCTGGGAGCGTTAGGTGGCGTAATGGGCAAGCTCGCCGATGCAACGGCGATCCACGCCCGTACGCTGAATGCATCGAAGGGACCGGCCGTTCAGTCCCTTCGGGTGCAGAACGAGCGGGACGGCTATGCTGCCGCCGCCCGGGAACTCGTGGAGAGCACTCCCGGGGTCGAGATTGTTCGGGGAGAAGTGGCCGCACTGCTTACCGAGGACGGTCGGGTGAGCGGTTGCGCCCTCACCGATGGCAGCGAGCTGCTCTCCCCTTCCGTGGTTCTCTGCACCGGGACTTTCCTCGCCGGTGTCGTCTGGTATGGGAAGATGCAGCGGGCCGCCGGCCGCCAGGGCGAGCCGCCGGCACGGCATCTGTCCAAGAGCCTGCGCGAGACCGGGCACGACCTGCTCCGCTTCAAGACGGGCACGCCGCCCCGCATCCGAGCCGATTCGGTTGACTTCGACGTGCTGCAGGTGGTCCCCGCAGACAATCCCGCCCGGTCTTTCACCGGCAATCCCAGCCCGCGGGCGACCGAATCACCCACCTGGCTCACCCACACGACACCGCACACCCATGAGCTAATCGAAGCCAACCTGAACGAATCGCCCATGTTCTCGGGGGACATCGAAGGTTCGGGTCCGCGCTACTGCCCGTCTATCGAGGATAAGGTGGTGCGCTTCCGCGACAAGGACCGGCACCTGCTCTTTGTGGAACCCGACGGGGTACAGACCAGCGAGGTCTACCTGCAGGGCTTCTCCAGCTCGTTGCCGCCCATCCTGCAGGACGACATGATCCACACGCTGCCCGGCTTCGAGCGGGCGGTCATACAGCGGTATGCGTACGCGGTGGAGTACGACGCCCTGGATCCCACCCAGCTGAGCGTCACCCTAATGTCGAAGCGTTTGCCCGGTCTGTTCAGCGCCGGTCAGATCAATGGCACCAGCGGCTACGAGGAGGCTGCGGCCCAGGGTCTCATAGCCGGTGTCAACGCCGCACGGTGGGCGGCCGGCGAAGAGCCCGTGTACATCCGGCGCGACCAGGGCTACCTGGGTGTGCTGCTGGATGATCTCGTTCGCTGGGGGATCGACGAGCCGTATCGGATGCTTACCTCTCGCAACGAACACCGGCTCCTGCACCGGCAAGACAACGCCGGCGAGCGCTTGGCTGGCGTCGGGCACAGTTGGGGCCTCGTGGATGACGAGACGCTGGCTCGGCAGGAGGCTAGCAGTCGTGCGGTTCACGGCGAAGTCGAGCGTCTCCACGGGCTGCGCCTGCAGGGCGAGCTCGCCTCCAAGGTGTTGGCCCGCCCCGGTAACTCCTACGAATCGCTTCGGCCGCTTCTGGGGGAGTCGCCACTCTCCCGTGAAGAGGGCGAGAGGGTGGAGATCCTCGTCAAGTACGCTTCTTATATAGAGCGAAGCAGGCGGGAGCTGCAGTCTCGGTCAGAGTACGAGGAGGCAGCCCTGGGGGAGCTCGATCTGAATTCCATCTCCGGACTCTCGAATGAGGGGCGGGAGGCACTCCTCCGCGAACGGCCGTTGACACTGGGAGCGGCGCAGCGGACTCGGGGGGTCAGGGATTCGGACGTGACTGCACTGCTCGTCCACCTTCGCCGTCGGCGGACTGTTTCACGTGAAACAGTGGCCGCGGCTGGAGACTAGTCACAGGTAGGAGCTCGAGGGAGGACCTACCCCGCCAAAGGTTGAGCTGTATCCTTGGAGTGTTGTTTCACGTGAAACAACACTCTTCCTCCTGCGGGCGCCTCGCCGCCCGCTCCCTTACTAGTTGTGCAGAGTGGAGTTTTCAATCGATAGCAGTATTGACGTTGCGCTAGGCAGATATCGGCAGCTGCTGGAGACGTACCACAGCACCTTGGACCTGGTCTCCCCTGCTGCCCTGCAACAGATCGACGTGTTTATAGAGGACTCGCTTGCCTATGCACGCTTCCTTGAGGAAGCGCTCGACCCGTCAGGCATGGTCCTGGACGTTGGTTCGGGGGCCGGACTGCCTGCGCTGCCCATGGCAATTGCCGCGCCCGAGCGGCGATTCTTGCTGGTTGAGCGGCGCCGGCGCAGGGCTACGTTCCTGAAGATCGCCATCTCGCAGCTCGGATTGGCAAATGCTGAGTTGTTCGAAGGTGATGTCCAGAAGGTCCAGGGATTCGAGGCGGCCGCGGTGACCGCTCAGGCCGTCGGCTCACTCGCCACCGTCTACTGCCTGACCCGTCATTTGCATGCCCCGCAAGTGTGGCTTCTGAGCCGCAAGGGCGAGCGCCTCGAGGAAGAGGTCGAAGAGTTACGCTCCCTTCAGGGCTTTGATATTGCCGAGTCAGCCGAAATCGGGCTCGCCTCCCGTGGTACCCTTTTCGCTGTCAGGGGGCCCGGAGGAGTAGCTTGCCCACCATAGGGGTAATCAATCAGAAGGGTGGGGTCGGAAAGACCACCACGGCGGTCAATCTGGCCGCTGCCCTTGCCTCCCACCGCCGCATCCTGTTGGTTGACCTTGACCCACAGGCGAATGCCAGCTCGGGATTGGGCGTGGTAGAGCCGGAACGGACCATCTACGATGTCCTCATAGGCCGGGTTCCCGCGCGCCAGGCGGTGCAGCGGGTTGGAGAGGGTGACCTGCACATCCTTCCCGCCTCGGTGGATCTCGCCGGTGTGGCGGTCGAGCTGGATGCTACGGGGGAGAATCTGCAGCTGCTCTCCAAGGCGCTCCTGGGGGTACGGCCCAACTTCGACTTCATTATCCTTGACCCTCCGCCATCTATGGGTGCCCTTACGTTGAACGCCCTCGGTGCGGCCGACCACCTGATAGTGCCGGTGCAGACGGAGTATTACGCCCTGGAGGGCATTGCCGGAATGCTGGAGACCATCTCGCGGGTCCAGGGCGGGTTGAATCCCGATCTGGCCGTGCTGGGGATCCTGCTGACCATGTTCGACGGACGTACGAAGCTCTCCCAGCAGGTTGAGGAGAACGTTCGTTCGCATCTGGGCGGGCAGGTCTTCGAGACTGTGATTCCGCGTAGCGTACGACTGGCCGAGGCACCGTCGTACGCCCAATCGATCTTCGAGTATGCGGGGACGTCCGCGGGGGCCACCGCCTACAGCGAGTTGGCCCAGGAGGTGCTCATTCGTGTCAGCGAAATCTAGAGGGCTGGGGCGGGGTTTAGATGCTCTCCTGCCTAAGGTCGAGAAGGATCCTGATCTGCTGCCCCTCACCAAGCTCAAGCCTGCCAAGAACCAGCCGCGCAAGACCTTTGATCCCGGCGCCATAGCGGACCTTGCTGCTTCCATCAGGGAGAAAGGAGTGCTGCAGCCGATACTGGTTCGTCCCGCCGGGGAGAAGTTTGAGATCGTGGCCGGAGAGCGCCGCTACCGTGCGGCGAAGGAAGCCGGCTTGGCCCAGGTACCCGTTATCGTGCGGGAGCTCGATGACCGGGAGGTACTTGAGGTCGCGATCATCGAGAACCTTCAGCGGGAAGACCTCAATCCGGTTGAGGAGGCGTATGCCTTCCAGGAGCTGATGAACCTGGGCTTGACACAGGAGGCGGTCGCGCAGAGCGTGGGCAAGAGCCGCAGCTCTGTGGCCAACGTCCTGCGTCTCCTTCAGCTCCCCGAGGCCGCATTGGAGGCACTCCGGAACGGAGAGATCAGTGCGGGTCATGCCCGCGCGATCCTTGCGCAGCCGGAAGGCGACCAGCTGTGGGCGCTCCAGAAGATCGTCGAGGGCGACCTTACCGTTCGTCAGGCTGAAGCGCTCAGGCGCACGGCGATCACCGCACGCCGCAGCGCGAGCGACGAGCGCTACCGGGAGCTGGAGGAATCGTTGGCACGGCACGCCGGCACGAAGGTGAAGGTAAGTGGGGGAGACCGCGGGAAGATCGAGCTACACTTCTACTCCCAGGACGAACTGGAGCGGCTCCTTGAGCTTTTGGGCTTCGAGGTCTGAGCGGAAGAGTAGCTCTCGGGCGGTCCAAACCAGCATTACCGACGCTGCCTCCGGCGACGAGCTGCGGGCGGCCAAGGAAATGTTTCACGTGAAACACCTCCGGATCCCTTCGCATTACTGACCGCCCACGCGGTGTTACCATCACACCCAGTCAGTCTACGGAGGAGAACATGAAGGAACCTGTACGCGTAGCCGTAACTGGAGCAGCGGGGCAGATTGGCTATTCGCTGCTCTTTCGCATTGCAGCAGGCGACATGCTTGGGAAAGATCAGCCGGTAATCCTGCAGCTGCTAGAGATCACTCCGGCGATGAAGGCGCTGGAAGGGGTGGTCATGGAGCTTCACGACTGCGCCTTCCCGCTCCTGCATGACATTGAGGCGAGTGACGACGCCAACATCGCCTTTACCGACGCCCACTACGCACTACTGGTCGGTTCGCGCCCCCGCGGAAAGGGCATGGAGCGGAAAGACCTGCTCGAGGCGAACGCAAAGATCTTCGTCGAGCAGGGGAGGGCGCTCAACGACAACGCCGACCGGGACGTGAAGGTCCTCGTAGTGGGCAACCCGGCGAACACGAACGCCCTCATCGCCATGCGGAACGCCCCGGAGCTGAAGCCGGAGCAGTTCACGGCAATGACGCGACTCGATCACAACCGGGCCATCAGCCAGCTGAGCCGTGAAGTTGACAGGCCGGTCAGCGCCATACGCAGGATGACGATCTGGGGGAATCACTCTGCAACCCAGGTCCCTGATCTTGGCAGCGCGCTGGTAGATGGGCAGCACGCGGCCGACCTGGTCGATTCCCAGTGGGTGAGTGAGCGTTTCATCCCCCGGGTACAGAAGCGCGGCGCCGAGATCATCGAAGCCCGGGGAGCGTCCAGCGCGGCCTCGGCAGCTTCGGCAGCCATAGATCATGTGCGCGACTGGGTCTTCGGAACACCCGCCGATGACTGGGTGAGCATGGCGATTCCCAGCCGTGGCCACTACGGAGTTAGCGAGGGAATAATCTACTCCTTCCCGGTAACTGTGAGCAATGGCACCATTTCGGTAGTTGAGGACATCCGCGTGAGCGACGATGTTCGGAGGCGCATGGAGGAGACCGAGGCCGAGCTCCTCGAGGAGCGTGAAGCCGTAGCGGCAATGCTCTGACCGCTAGGATCACGAGGGGCCGCAGGCACCGCAGCCAGTTACAGGCGGGTCTGCGGCTCTCTTTGCACCACCTGACTCTCCTGCTACAACTGCTACACAACCAACTTCCCCCTCCCTAAGGCCAAAACCGCGTTCTCGGGTGTCAGACGAAAAACAGGGCCGCAGAGGGGCGGTGGTATCATCTAGCCGATGCCGGAGGAGACAAACAAGCGTGCCGTCCATGAGGCAATCGACCTTCTGCAGACCAAATGGACGTTGCACCTGGTTCGCTGCCTGCTGGAGGGGCCGGCCGGATTCAACGAGTTGAGCCGGGCCACCGGGGGGTGCAATCCCACCACCCTCACCCAGCGGCTGGACCACCTTTGCCGACTCGAGATCGTCGAGAAGACGGTCCTGTCCAGCAACCCGCCCAAGACCCGCTATGAGTTGACCGAGAAGGGCCGGCGTCTACAGCAGGTGATCTACGCGATCGAAGGCTGGGCGCTTGAAAAGGGCGATGACTCCGGCGACCGCAAGACCATTTCCGCCTGATTCGAAATCTGCTTACCTTCAGGGCATTTATCGGACAGCGCCAGCCGCTCCTGGCGAGTCCCGGCGGTGACCGGAAGAATTCCGACCTGCCGCCGGTGCATGCTACGATGCGCTTACCAAGGAAAGCGGTAAGCCATGGCCAGCAACTATTCTCAACCTGAACCAGCAAACGAAGAGCCAATACGCCAACTGCTTCGCCATCACGGGCTGCGTTATAGCAGGCCCAGGGAGGCCATACTTGAGCTTTTCCGTGAGGGGCACAGCCATATCGGCGCCGAAGAGGTACAGCAGGCACTGAGGGAGAAGGGCGAGGATGTAAGTCTCTCGACCGTCTACCTCAACCTGGGCGTCCTGCGCGAAGCTGGGGTCATCACGGAATTCCGTGGCGCAAACGGCCAGGCCCTTTACGACCATAATGTGACACCGCACCTGCATATCGTCTGCAAACGCACCGGGCGCATCATCGATGTCCCCAACATCGAGATCGACGGCAAGCCGCTCGACCGGTTCCTCAAGGAGCGCGTCGAGGAGGATACCGGCTGGAGCGTTGAGGAGGCCCGCCTCGAGCTCGCCGGTACCTCGCCGGAAGGACTGGCAGGGGAGGCAATCAGGACGCAAGGGGAGACAGAAGGGCGGGCAGGTGGCGAATGAGAAGAAGCAGCGAATGAGAAGCGCGACTTAACAAGTTGGAAAGCCGAAAACAACAAAATAGAATCCACAGCTTGACAATCTGTAAACCCACCCTTATCATTCGTGGAGAAGGAGGTTTACAGATGCAGCTCCACCCTATTGGTTCGGACGTAAATTGCCGGCTCGCGGAGCGTTACCAGGACGTCCTCAGGTACCGCCGTACCCGCACTTCGGTAGTGCGCCCTGCTCTCGCCGGACTCCTGCACGGATTGGCCAACTGGGTGGAGGGGCGCATCGAACATCACTCTGCCTCCTTCAACCCTGCCCACCTGGGCGTTCGCGCCGGCATTCGCACGGCGACGGAAGGAGCACCCCGTGAACGATAGAGAACGGATCGAGAGCCTGGCCAACGAAGGTCGCATTACCCGAGAGGAGGCCAACCGGCTCCTCGAACTCATCGACGACATCGACAGCACCGAGCAGAGCGTTCACGAAGCCGAGGAGCAGGCGTGGTTCGCACAGCCAGCGCAGGCGCCGGTACCACCGCAAGCAGAACCGGTCCAGCCGGCCGCACCGCAAAATTCAGCTCCTCCAGCCGGACCGGGACCTGAGGCTCACCAGGGTTCGAACGCCGGCCAGCAGGAGCCCGCCAACCCGAACCTGGCCGGACCGGGGCCAGATGCGCCCCGGCAGGCGCCCGAAGCTGGCGCCACGCCGCCCCGCTGGTTCAACCTGGAGATGCTTGCCGGTGAGGTGGAGGTAATCGTCAACCCTGCGGTGACGCGGCCCACCGCCCGAAACGACGAGGGGCAGCTCGAACTCGAAGAGACGCAGGACGGGGTTCGCCTGCGCAACAGCGGCCGCGATGAAAACTTCTTCGACCGGCTGCTGGGCGGTTTCCACCGCAGCACGGTAGAGATCGAACTGCCGGAGGGCTGGGGCCTCGACGTAAACCTGAAAGCAGGTGAGCTGAAGGTCCGCGGCGCATTGCCCGCGCTGCGCGGCAGTATGCTCGCCGGCCAGCTCAAGGCAAAAGAAGCGAAAGCGGTGGACCTGGACGTCAAGGCCGGAGAGGTCGACATTGGCCTCGTGCTCACGCAGGGGCAACACCGCATCAGGACCGTGACCGGCTCCATCGATGTTCGCCTCCTGCCGGGCAGCGACGTGGAGGTGACCGCCCGGGTGAAGATCGGTGACCTCGACACCCCGCGCGACTGGCAGCGGTACGCCCGCGGAATTGGCGCCGATGCGAAGCACCGCATCGGGGCAGGCACCGCCAAACTCGAGCTGGACGTCACCACCGGGGACCTGGACGTGACTGCATGAGCGACGGCGCCGAACGCCGGCGAATCCTCGACCTCCTGGCGAAGGGGCTCATCACGGCCCGGGAGGCAGAGGAACTCCTCAACGCCCTGGGCGAGAGCCCACACCAGCCGGCCAGCGAGGTCGGTGCGCGCCCCGCCCGGCCTGGCCCAAGGGCGCCCACCGCCCGCTCGATCCGCATCAGGATCGACGAGGTCGACGGGCAGGACGAGCCGCGGGCGAAGGTGAACGTAACCATCCCGCTTGGACTGGCGCGGTTCGCCTCGAAGCTCATACCGCGCAACGCGCAGCTGAAGCTTGAGGAGGACGGCATAGATATCTCTGCCCTCATTGCAGCGATCGACGAGCATGCCGAAGAGGGCCGGCTCGTCGAAATGGCCACTGAGAGCGATGGATCGGGCAAGAGCGCCCGGATAACGGTGGATATAGTCTGATGAAACGCGAAGAGTACCTGACACAACCGAAGTACGCCATGCCCACGCACTGCCCGGTGAGCGGCAAGCCGCTGGAGGTCACCGCGCTCCGCTCGCCCGACAGCGGCGTCAGCATCGAGGGGCGCTTCCAGCCCAACGAGTTTGCGCTGCTGCCGCAGGAGAACCTCGAGTTCCTGCGCCTGTTCGTGAAGGTGCGCGGCAACCTGAAGGAGATGGAGCGCATAATGGGCCTCTCCTACCCGACGATTCGCCTGCGCTTCGAGAACCTCATCAATGTGCTCGGATACGAGCTCCAGGAGCAGGAGAGCCTGGGGAGGGCTGGGCGGCGCTCGGCCATCCTCGAGCAGCTCGAGCGCGGTGAACTGGACGCCGACCAGGCCGCCAAGGCGCTGCAGGAGCTTAAAGGCAGCTAGGCCCGGCCGGCCAGCACCCCGGCAGGCCCTGAGCGGCAACGAGAGCCAGCCAACACGGGAGGCGCGACGCCTCCCGTTATCATGGTCGCTTGATGAGCGACTACTACCAGGTCCTGGGTATCGACCGGAATGCCGACGCTGCCCAGATCAAGCAGGCCTACCGAAAGCTGGCGCTGAAGTACCACCCGGACCGCAATCCCGGTGATGAAGAGGCCGAGGATCGGTTCAAGCAGATCAACGAAGCCTACGCCGTCCTCTCTGACGACAACAAGCGCGCCAGGTATGACAGGTTTGGCTCTGCCGACCCGGGCGCCCACTTCGAGGGCGACATCTTCGACATCTTCGCCTCGGTGTTCGGCGGCGGTTTCGCCACCGGCGGCTTCCGCGGCGGCGTGCAGCGCGGCCAGGCGGGCGAGGACCTGGAGGTCCAGCTCACCGTCACGCTCGAGGAGGCCCGCGCGGGCGCGACCGTCCCGGTGGAGGTAGAACGCCTCACCCTGTGCGATCGCTGCCATGGCAGCAGGGCAGAGCCAGGCACCTCCAAGCACACCTGCCCCACCTGTCACGGGGCCGGCCAGGTACGCGCCCAGGCCCAGTCGTTCTTCGGCACGGTCGTCACCACCCAGGCCTGCCCGCAGTGCCGCGGCGCCGGTGAGACCGTCGAGACCCCCTGCGGGAAGTGCATGGGCAACGGCCGCATGCGCAAGAAGGAACAGGTGAACGTCAACCTGCCCCGCGGGATCGACGGCGGCTACCGCCTGCGGGTCCCGCAGCAGGGCAACGCCGGTGTCGACGGCGGGCCAGCCGGCGACCTGTACGTCTACTTCGAACTCGAACCGCACCCGTTCCTGAACCGGGACGGCGATGACCTCTACTACGACCTGCACCTGGGCCTCGCTCAGGCGGCCCTGGGCTCATCGTTCCAGGTCGAGACGCTCGACGGACCCGAGGTCATCGACATTCCGGCCGGCACCCAGCCGGGCACCCAGTTCCGCCTTCGCGGCAAGGGAATGCCCCGCCTGCGGCAGGTAGGCATGGGTGACCAGATCGTCACGGTACGGGTGGATGTGCCCAGGAAGCTCTCGCCCAAGGCGCGCGAACTCATCGAGGCCTACGCGGCCGAGGTGGGCGAGGAGATCGCCGGGAACGAGAACATCGTCGACAGGGTCAAGGGCCTGTTCGGAAAGCGCGGCAAGGGGAAAGAGAAGGCTTCAGGCGACGACGCCGTAGCAGCGGGCGACGGCAAGGGCCGCGACTGACCTGAGCGGACCCTTCCCGGCGCGCGCTTTCCCGGCGCGGTCAGCGCGCGCCGTAGTAGATCAGGCCAACTCCCCCTAAAACGAGCAGGAACATTCCGAAGTGGAGCAGTCCGTTCGTTAGCCAGACGGCGGCGAAGGTGTTGGCGGGCCGGTCGGGATCCGTGGGCTGCTGCTCGTCGGCCTCTCTCAGCTTCCGGTAACGGATGAAGAACCGGACCAGGCCGAATATCCCCACCGCGGCCATGATCGCGCCAATGATGGTTATGACACTCAGGCCGGTGATGTTCATGCCTACCCCCTTCCGGAACATTCTAGGAACGGGAGGGCCGGGTTAACTGTAAGCCCCGGCGACTCCGGCACCCTGTTCCGGACGAAAAGCCGCCTATTCAGGCAGAGACAACAGCCACTCCTCAATCGCCTGCCGTGCCGGGGCCGCCAGTGAGTGACGGCGCAGCTGTGCCTCCTGGCGGCCGAACCAGGTGAGCTGCCGCTTCGCGTAGGAGCGCGTGGCCTGCACGACCCGCTGCCTAGCCTGCGCCATGTCGATCTCGCCGTCCAGGGCGAGCGCCACCTCCTTGTAGCCGATAGCCTGAGTGGCCGTCGCCCAGTTGGGATAGCGGCTGCGCAGCGAGCGGACCTCGGCGACGAGCCCCTCCTCGAACATCCTCGCGGCCCGCTCCTCTATGCGAGGCTGCAACTCCTCCATTGTCGGCAGGAGCACGGCCAGGCTGGTAGCAAACGGCGGCTCGGTGAAGGGAAAGTCGCGGGGCGGCCGGCCGGTGCGCCGCAGGATCTCCAGCGCCCGCACCAGGCGCCGCGGGTTCCGCTGGGCGCGCGCCACATCCTCGGGGCTGGCGGCGGCTAGCTCGTCTTCGAGCGGTTCTGCTCCGCCCTCTTCGAACTCCCGCCAGATCGGCTCCTGCAGGGCCGGATCGGCGGCCGGCACCGTCGGCAAACCGACCTGCAGGGCCCGCAGGTAGAAGCCCGTTCCCCCCACGACCAGCGGGATGCGGCCGCGCCCCAGAACTGCCGACACCGCCTCCTGGGCCGCCTGCACCCACTGGGCCACGCTGAACGGCTCGTCGGGCGTGACCAGGTCGAGTAGGTGGTGGGCCACCCGGGCGCGCTCCTGCGGGGTGGGCTTCGCCGTGCCGATGTCCAGGCCCTTGTAGACCTGCATCGCGTCGGCCGTAACAACCTCGATGGGCAGCTCCCGGGCCAGGTCCAGGGCCAGTGAACTCTTGCCCGACGCGGTAGGCGCCCCGAGCAGCGGTATGGCGCTCAGCTTCACGGCTTTAGCCTACCGGGCGGGGCAACCGGCTAACAGGGGCGGGTCGGGAAGGGGTGCTAAACTTCGGGCCATGGATTTGGACAAATTCGGGACTTCCGCCGATGTGCAGGAGTTGCTGGCGATACGCGACCGGATCGAAAACCTGATCGACAGCGGCAGGGACGCAACACCCCCGAAGGTTGACCTGCTCGACCTTGGCGACGCCTTCAGGGTCGTAGTCGAGGTGCCGGGTGTGGACGAGAGCGACCTGGAGCTCGCCCTCCAGGGCAACACCCTGGTGGTCGCGGGACTGCGCGAACCGGCCGCCACCGAAGCGCGCATCCTCTTCAGCGAACGCCAGACCGGCCACTTCCAGCGGAGCGTCGAACTGCCCGGCGCGGTCGACCGGGAGCGCACCAGCGCCCACCTCCAGCGCGGGCTGCTGATAGTCGACCTGCCGAAGGAGTAACCGGGGAGGAACCCCGGGAATAACGCTTGGAGTAACGCTTGGAGTAACCCGCCAGCGCGTCAGTCGAGCTCGATCTCCAGGGTGCCACCTACGTTCCCCTGGACGATCACGTCGTTGCTGTCCAGGTAGTAGATGAGCGTCTCGCCGCGAATCTCGTCGTCACCCTCGCGGCTTACGGCCGGGGTGCCGCGCAGCAGCGCAATGCCCGCAGCCTCGTCCAGCTCCAGCTCGTGCGCCTCGCTGCGCCTGTCGCCGCTCACCACCACAACGTTGCCCGTGAGGGTAGACCGGTCGGTGGACAGGTCGTAGGTCATCTCGTCGGAGGAGGCGACGAGCTCCTCCTCGTCCTCCTGGCCGGCGGCGCGCGTGAGGTCGACGGGGCCGGAGAGGTTCGCTATGTCGGTCTCTTCGTCCAGGAAGAAGCGGGTGGCGAGGATGGTGGTTCGCCCCTGCTCCAGGCGTACCGACGGCTCGCCGGCCGGCTCGAACTCCTCAATGCAGGGTGGCCGCTGCGCGAAGGTCACGGTGCCGTCGAGCAGCTCCACCGTCTCGCGCCCCTCCTCGCCCTCGGCGGTCTCCTGCGCCTGGCGAATGATCGCCACACTCGAGCGCAGGGTCGTCTCGTCATCGATGACCATCAGAACACCATCCCCGGGCCCGTAGAAGATGGTGGTGAGCACCCCCTCCTCACACGCCGGCAGGTTGCCGACGGTGCGGGCGCCATCCTGCGCCTGGCCCTCGTTGGTTATCACCATCGTCGAGTCCTCGCGCACTATGCGCAGCGTTGTTCCCGACTGGGCAATCGCCGGCTGCACGAGGGGCGCGACTACTCCCAGCGCAATAGCGACCGTTGCCACGGTCAGCGCCGCGCCAATCGCCGCGCCTGCCAGGGGAGCGAACCGGTCGCGCCTGCGCACGGCCGCCTCTAGGAGTCCTGGGCTGTCGGTTCGAAGGCCGCCGGGTCGAAGTCGGTGGCCTCAGAGGCATCGATCGCTTCGAAGAAGTCGAACTCGATGTCCTGGCGTATCCGGGCACTCTCCAGCTCGCTGCCCGAGGCGCTGTCGACGGACCGGGCGGGAGACCCGATAATCTCTGCCAGTGACTGCTCGTCATCGAAGAACAGTTCGTCACCGGTCGAGGTGATGCTGCCATCGACGATCGTCACGTTGCCGCGGGCGTAGAGGCGGTCCTCCTCGGTCAGCACGCAGGCTTCATCGGCGGTTATGACCAGCTCGTCGCCTGCCTCGTCGGTCCTGGTGACCGTGACCTGCTCGCCGTCGCCGTAAAGGCAGCCCAGGCTGCGCTCCTCCTCGAAGAGCAGCTGCGCCGAGTTCGCCGTCTGGTTGCCGCTCACGAGCTGCACGTTGCCGCGGCTTATGCTCCGGTCGGTGTCGACATCGAACTCGACCTCGTCGGCAACGATCTCCACCGGCTCCGCCTGCTCTTCCTGCGCTTCTTCGCCCTCAGCTTCGGCCGGTTCGATGCGCACCTCCACGCCGCCACGCAGGGTTCCCAGGCCGGTTGCCTCGCTGTAGTCGAGGTTTGGTCCGCTGGCGTCAAGCCGCCCGCGCTCCACCCGGACGCCGCCTTCGAAGCTGGCCTCGCGGCGGCCCTGCGCCTGCGCGAGGAGGGTTTCGTCCTGCTCCTCCTCGGGAACGCGCAGGGTCGCCTGGCTGGAGAAGATCGTCAGGTTGGAGACCGTCGCGCGAATGCCTTCCGGGTCCGGATGCTCGAACACGTGCGGGCCGTAGCGCAGGTTGCCCGAGATCGACGCACCTTCGCTCTCGATGCGGATAATGCGTTCATTGCCGGTATCCTGCGCAACGGCGAGCGCAAGCAGCAGGGCACATAGGATGATCACGACGTTTCGCACACGGTTCTCCTTAACTCGTCCTGGGCCTCTCCGACCCGGAAGACTGCTGTTGTGGTGGTACCCGCGCCGCCGCCTTCGGCATCCTCGAGGTCGAAGGAGACGCGCATTTGCTCCAGGCGGGTGCCCTCGCCCCAGGATGGCCCGCTGATCTCGAGCACGGGCACGTCGAACTGCGCCCGCTCCTGGTTGATGATTACCGGGTTCGCCTGGCTGCCATGCATGCTGAGGCATTCGCCCGTCTCGACGAGGTAGGCGAAGATTTGCTCCCCCACCAGGTTGTCCTGGCGGTCGATGAGCAGCTCCTGGGAGGCGACGGTGAAGTCGAGCTCACCGCCTACTTCGCGGCGGCCATCCTCTATCTCCCGCAGTACGGCGGTGCCGTCGTCGGCGTCGTAGCTCGCGGCCGGGGCCGAGAAGCTCCACACCGCCTCCCGGTCGGCCCTCGGGTAGAGGCGCACGCTGGCGTCCCGCAGCTGTATCTCCTGGTCGGGCAGCTCCAGCTCACGCTCCGGCAGTATCGCGACGACCACGAGCGCCGCGACCGCCACCACGAATAGGAGCAAGGCTGTCCTGAGCACGACCTAATCTATCAACGCAGCGCCCTTAGAAGCGTGACGGTGTGCTGAACGTTTCTTCAGGAACGGCTAGCGGTAGCTGACGTTCTTGACGCGGTACTCCCGCCCGTTCCACTCGACGGTGTCGCCGGCGCGCGTTCCGACGAGGATCTGGCCCAGGGGGGACTCGTCGGAGATGCGGTTCTCGAGGATATCGGCCTCGTGGGTACCCACCAGGTAGAAGGTGACCTCCTCGCCGTCCGGCTGCTCCAGCTCGAGGGTGGCGCCCAGCGCCGCCGGGGCGTTCTCGCCCTCCTCGTACTCGACGGTCTGCGCGCGGTGAATGATCTCCTCGAGGTCGGCAATGCGGGCTTCGTTCTCGCTTTGCAGCAGCCGCGCCTCGTCGTAGGCGGCGCTCTCCCTCAGGTCACCGTCGGCAATTGCCGAGCCCATGTAGTCGGCCAACTCCTGCCGGCGCTCCTCTTTCAGGTAGCGCAGCTCCTCCTTGAGCCGCTCCAGCCCGCTTCGCGTCAGATAAATGGGTTCCTTTGCCACACTTCACCTCGGTCTTCCCGGGGAGCCTTCTCCTTCAGGTTCAGGCAGAGAAAACTCCCGGTTGCGAATTATACGCACCGAGAGCCCACAGACTGTCAGTTGAGAGCGTGTTCTCAGCAACACCCGAAGGCATCGGTGCCGGGTGCTAGGTTGGCCTTGGTAAGCGACTCACTTTTCATGGTCATGTCGATGGAGGAAAGCCGATGAAAGTCGAAATCTGGTCCGATGTGGTGTGCCCCTGGTGCTACATCGGCAAACGCCGCTTTGAGAAGGCGCTCGAAGAGTTCGAGCACAAGGGGGAGGTAGAGATCATCTACCGCAGCTTCGAGCTCGACCCGAACGCCCCGGCGAAGATCGAAGGTTCGCTGGACGAGATGTTGGCCAGCAAGTATGGCCGCAGCCTCGAGGAAGCAAGGCAAATGAACGCCCAGGTGACGGAGGCTGCCAAAGGCGAGGGCCTCAAGTACCGACTCGATCAGGCGCAGCACGGCAACACCTTCAACGCCCACAGGCTCCTGCAGTTCGCCAAGAGCCAGGGCCGGCAGCCCGAACTGAAGGAGGGCCTCATGCGCGGCTACTTCACCGAGGGCATGCCGCTCCACGACGTGGACGTGCTCGTGGAGAAGGCCGTCCAGGCCGGTCTCGACGAGGCCCGCTCCCGGAGCGTCCTGGAAGGTGACGAGTTCACCAGCGAGGTGCAGACCGATCAGCAGACCGCCCGCGAGATAGGCGCCAGCGGCGTGCCCTTCTTCGTGTTTGGCCAGAAATACGCGGTTTCCGGCGCCCAGCCGCAGGAGCTCTTCCTCGAGGTGCTGGAGAAGACCTGGGAAGAGACGCAGCCGGTTGCCGCGGCGGGTGCCGCTGGCGGCTCCGCCGGAACGGACTGATAGCGCGGCCGCCCTCGCTGCCGGGGGCCGCCGTAATTGCGTAACCACCCATGGGGTGGCTGCCTTTGCTAGAATTGCGTCCGTGGGCCAA
>Ga0209487_1001091_pt1 | contig 23333 bp, 23 predicted proteins | sample Poulit2012_FD_187524 | JGI IMG/M metagenome (GOLD analysis project Ga0209487, IMG submission 187524) | Agricultural soil microbial communities from Georgia to study Nitrogen management - Poultry litter 2012 (SPAdes) (version 2) | ecosystem: Environmental > Terrestrial > Soil > Agricultural land...
TTTTTGACTGGAATGATAAAACTCAACCATCATTTTACGAAAATTGTCATTATAACAATTGACATTTTTATTATGATTCATTGGACACATCCCCCTAAAGATAAGTTTAAACATTTAACCAAAATGTGTCCATGACATCAGAGTAGCATCATTATTTATAAAAAATTGACAGGTAATAGTTGTATTAGCATAAAAATTAACCTAAATCATTTTAGTATAGTTCCTTGCAACAAAATACGAGGGTTTAATTCCATTCTTATTGCATGTTCTGGACAAGTCGTATGCTCTGCTATTTCAGGAGTTTTATATTTAATTAAAAAGCGATTTTCTTTTGAAAGCTTTTTTTGGATTTACTTATTTACCAATATACATGTCATATTCTCAGCATTCTCCCATTTTTTAAAGAAGGAAAAATGATATTAAAAAAGTGATTTATCCTTTTTTGAAAGAGATTGAAGCAAATGTGTAGTGCATGTGTAGCATTTTTTCTAGTTATTTCTATTTTTGTGTTTTTTGTGTAGTAATTGTGTAACACAGGAAATGATTCAATCTTAATCAATCGAAGGCTACTCAAAGTGAGTAAAACAAAAATCCCACAAACGTTGATTTAACAACATTTGTGGGATTTAGATTTTTGGTAAACTTTTTAAAGTTACTCAAAATAAATGGTAAAACGTCCCAGGGAGGATTCGAACCCCCGGCCCACAGCTTAGAAGGCTGTTGCTCTATCCAGCTGAGCTACTGGGACATTAAGATGGAGCGGGTGATGGGAGTCGAACCCACGACGCCAGCTTGGAAGGCTGGAGTTTTACCACTAAACTACACCCGCTTCTATGAAACTGTCTTTTGACGACAATTATCATTATATGTCGCAATAAAAAATTTGTCAACTTTTATACTACAAATTAAAAATTTACTTTTACACCAAGGCTTGGAACACGTACACCTTCTAATGTGTAAAAGGTTACAGTTACCTCCTTTTTATCGCTCCAAGATAAAATTGCATACGTTTTTTCTACCCTCGTCCGAGGAAAGCGAATGCTACCAGGATTGATAAAAAGTTGATTACCAATCTTTTGAGCCTTTGCTATATGGTTGTGACCATATAAAATGACATCAGCATCCTTTTCTTCCACATAATAAGCTAATGACTGTAAATGTTGTTTTACATGATGGAAATGTCCGTGAGTCACAAAAAAGTTTAAACCACCGATATGTATTTCCTTTTCTTCTGGAAAGGGCTCACCGAAATCACAATTGCCAGCCACTTGAATAATACCCTCTAATTCAGGTGCATCTACGGGGAGCTCTGAATCACCACAATGAATAATATGTTCAATATCTTGGTGGCGGTGTTTTAATTTCTCTATTTCTTTTGTTAATCCGTGGGAATCACTCATGATTAATACTTGATGCATAAGATGAAGACTCTCCTTTTTTATATATCTAATAACTCTTTTCTTAATTGTCTAAAAGCATCATTTCTATGACTAATTTTACTTTTTTGTTCGCTAGATAATTCAGCCATTGTCACGTCAAAGCCATCCGGAATAAATATCGGATCATAACCAAATCCTTCCGTTCCTTGTTTACTCCTTGCGATTTTTCCTTCACAAGTTCCCTCTCGGACAATTGTTTTACCCATTGGAAATTGAATCGCAAGAGCGGCTATAAATCGTGCGGTACGCCCATCATCTTCCACATCTTTCATTAAACGTAAGACTTTATTCATATTCGCATCATCATTTTTATCTTCTCCAGCAAAACGAGCCGTTTCAATGCCTGGCTTACCATCTAAAGCATCAATAACTAAACCAGAATCATCTGCAATAACAGGAGATTTAAAGTAGTCAGATGCTGCTTTTGCTTTTATAATCGCATTTTCTTGAAAGGTCGCCCCTGTTTCAGGCACATCTTCATAATCAGGTGCAATGTCTAACAAAGACTTACATTTGATATTAAATCGGGAAAAAAATGCTTTGAATTCTTTTGCCTTTCCCGGATTCTTAGTTGCTACAATGATTTCTTTCATTCGTCTGTGTCACCTGTTTCTTCATCTTGTCCGATAAGATTGACTAATTCACCTAATACTTCTTTTTGATATTCAACAATTTCGGCAATGCCGTCTGTTGCTAAGGTTAACATTTCAGTCAATTCACTCGCTGAAAAGGTTGCTTCTTCACCGTTCCCTTGAATTTCAACAAATTCACCTTTTCCTGTCATTACAATATTCATATCGACATCAGCACTTGAATCTTCGATATAATTTAAATCTAAAACTGGAGTTCCGTTAGATAAAACCCCAACTGAAATCGCACTTAGAAAATCTGTTACAGGCATGACATCTAATTCCTTATCTTCAATTAATTTACCAAAGGCTAAAACTGTTGCGATAAAGGCTCCTGTTATAGATGCCGTTCTTGTCCCTCCGTCTGCTTGGATAACATCACAATCTACCCAAAGTGTACGTTCACCGATAATATCAAGATTGACGACCGAACGTAACGAGCGACCGATAAGTCTTTGGATTTCTTGAGTTCGTCCCGAAACTCGGCCACGTGATGATTCACGAATGTTTCGTTGTTCGGTCGCTCTCGGTAACATTGCGTACTCCGCAGTAATCCAACCCTTCCCTTGTCCTCTTAAAAAAGGAGGAACTCTATCTTCTACACTCGCATTACAAATGACTTTGGTGTCACCCATTTCAATTAAAACTGAACCTTCCGGGTGTTTAATGTAATTTGGGATGATTTCTATTTTTCGTAATTCATTTTGTCTTCGTCCATCACTTCGTATCATTCGATGATCTCCCCCTATATGTTCAATTAAAAGCTTATCATATTTACTAGCGTTCGAAAACACATGTCTTTACATATGATCCTTTGACGTAAAATACTCTTTAGTAACTGGTTCTGAGTATTGCTCTCCAGCTTCATTTAAAATGACATCGCTATTTTCTACTTTTACACGTATTGCTTCAACCGTTTTTTCTTCGGTTAACGTCCTTGTTAGAGTTTCCATAATTTCATCGGATACTATATTTTGTTCCGTATCTTTTAATATCATATCATTAAACACAAGTTCTAATACACCATCTTGTAGTTCAGGTTCTTCTACGAGAATTATATCTTCATGAAAAACGTGCATAACATTTGTGTCATAACCTGGACCTATCATAAGTGCTTCGATGATTTGACGAAACATACTTTCTTCATCAAATCGAATATATTGAGTGATCGGTACATAGTAACGTTCTGAATCATTTTCTGTCGGATAATACATCGTAACAGCGTCACTTGCTAAAAAGTCGATTGTATCACTTTGGGTTACGTTAATTCCTTTTTCCCGAGAATATCCACCCTCAATAGGAGTTCCATTAACTGGCATTTCGGTTAATTCTTTGCCTTCCATTCGTAAATGCACTTGATCAATACTGTCAAATTGAGTAACCGTAAATGTAATTGCTTCTAATATTTTTCGTTCATCTTCCGACTGATAATTAGCAAATTCATTAGAAAAATCAATAATAATTGTTCCATCTTCTTGTAAATTTACACTTAAAACTTCTGTATCTTCTGGTAAAACAGCACGAAACCCGTTTGGTAAAATTTCCGTAATTGGGCCATCTTTTACTAAATATTCAAGTACTTGTGTAGCTACTTCTTTCGATTCCGGAACTGGTAATTGGAAGGTTTGAGAAACAACAAATCCATTCGCATCAATTAAATAAATTTCCCGTTCGACTGTACCTGAATGTTTTTCTTGTTCATCATTATCTACCTCATCATTTAAGCTTTCCCAGTCTTCATTTTCTTCTATTTGATTATTGGAGGGATCTTCCTCATTTTCCTTCGTCTGTTCTCCTTTTAGACAACCTGCTAATAATAAAGTGACAATGATTAAGCTTATACAAATAAACAACATTCTTTCTCGTATCCACATATACGTACCTCCTATGATGGTTTGTACTATATATGTATACGAGTCTTAATAAGGTTTAGACCTAGTAAATGTTAATTTGTATGTAGTAAACGTAAATGCTTAATTTCAATATTTCGATGGTTGATGATTTCGTTTGGAATAATCTTTTCAATTAAATCATTAAATGTTTGTATTTTTCCCGTTGTTAAAAAAGTATACGTAGCAATATCATCCTTCGTCCGCAAATCGTCCTCTTTTATTAAAACATCCATTAAGTCTCTTGCTGTTTCTTTACTCGGTGAGACAAAGGTTAGATCGCGGTTTAGCACCTGTTTAATTGCAGGTTTTAACAATGGAAAATGTGTACAACCGAAAATAAGTGTATCTATTTGTTTTTCTTGCTTTAACGGTTGTAAAGAAGTTTCGATAATTTTACGTAATTGCTCACCTTGGAAAATACCGTTTTCAACATATGGAACGAATAATGGGCAAGGTATTCCTAAAGTTTTTATCTCGCCATCCATCATACGTAAATGATTTTCATAAGATTCACTTCGAATCGTTGCTTCTGTTCCAATAATCCCAATATATTTTGATTTTGTATGTCGAATAGCCGTGCGAGCCCCTGGTTCGATGACCCCAATAATAGGAATGGATAATTTTTCTTGAAAATACTTTAGTGTATATGCTGTCATCGTATTACATGCTATAACTAAGGCTTTAATGTTTAATAAGACTAACTGTTCAACGATTTCTAATGTATATTCCACTATTTCATCCTCTGTTCGAGCACCATACGGGCAACGGGCGGTATCCCCTAAATAAATAATATTCTCATTTGGTAGGAGGTCCATTATTTCCCTTGCAACTGTTAAACCTCCGATCCCTGAATCAATGATTCCGATTGACCTTTCCAATAATATCTCCTCTTTATTATTTTTCATTTAATTTTCTCATTTCAACAAGCAGCGTATTTAAACTTCTGGAAATAGTTTCCTTTTCCTCTGTTGATAAGTTATTTAATACTTCACCTAAATATTGTTGACGTTTCGAAATAACTTCCTTAATAATCGATTTCCCCTTTTCCAATGCAACAATTCTTACAACTCTTCGATCATCTGTATCACGAACTCGCTGTACTAATCCATTTCTTTCCATCCGATCAACTAGATCTGTTGTAGTGCTAAAGGCTAAACCGATTTTTTTAGATAGTTCACCGATCGTTAAATTCTCCCGATCTATAACCCATTGCAGGGCAACAAATTGTGGAGAGGTGATCGGATAATTTTTTAAGATTTTTCGTCCGTTACGTTTAATAATACCTGATATTCTTCTTAAGTTTTTTTCTGATTCAATAATTATTTCATCTTGTTTTCTCATACTCACGGTATTTTCGCTCCCACTAACCAATCTTTGTATCATATATAATAACATATTCATACAATTTTATATATAAACAATACGTTTCTTTTCAGGGACAATCGCACATTATTCAACGGAATGTAGCACTTATTCTCGGTTTGTTACATAAAGTATAATGACTAAATAATTTCCCTTCATATGCAGTTCTATGACAGCAAGGAGGGGTAAACAGGTGAGAGATAAAAGTTATAGACATAGCCAAATTTTAACAAAACGGGAAAAAGAAGTGTTTCACTTATTAGTTCAAGATCAAACGACAAAAGATATAGCAAAAAAACTTTTTATTTCAGAAAAAACAGTCAGAAATCACATATCAAATGTTATTCAAAAATTAGGTGTTAAAGGAAGAGCACAAGCCGTTATTGAACTAGTACGAATGGGAGAATTAGAGTTGTAAAAAAACCGACTTTCGAAAAGAAAGTCGGTTTTATAATGATTACTTTTATTGCGTTACATTTAGCAATACTTTCGAAAAGAGAACCACATCCCAAAAATAAAAATACGATTGTTATCATTCAAAATATATGAAGGATTTTTCTCAATTAAAATTGTCCCTCTGGTTCAACATAGATTATGGAAATTGACAACTACATCTTTTCACTACTTTTAAAAGATATTTTATTTAAACAAATCTTTTGCCTTTTCAAGGATGTCTCCTGCCTTATCCAAGTTTACCTTTGCTTTAACACTATCAACCAATTGATTTAATTGTTTTTGGATAGATCTAGACTTAATAGTTGGTCAAATGAATTCTTTTTATTCAGAACGAATTAGTTATTTAGTAGTTTCTTGCGCATTTCTTCTGGAATTGGAGTTGGTTTTTGAGTTGTTACATCGATATATACGAGAGCTCCTCTTCCTGTCAAGCAAACTTGTCCTTCAGGATTGATGACCATATAATGAATATCAATTGAAGATGTTCCAACATGATTTGCTTTTACATATACCTTTAACTCTTCATCGAAAAATATTTGTCGGTGAAAATCACATTGCAAATCTGCGACAATGGGAACGCCTTGAATGTCTTTATCCTCTAAACTAAAACCAATATGTGCGAGAAATTCAATCCTTGCTTGTTCAAAATATGTAAAGGCACTGACATTGTTCATATGTCCAAACATATCTGTTTCCGAAAATCGAACTTTTATTTTCGAATAAAACGAAAATTCACTCTTCCACTTAGCAATGTCTTTAATATACGAAATATTTTTCATGGTATCAGCTCCTTTAAAACTTATGAAAAAAACACCACAGCAAAGTTCGCCATGGTGTTTTATCATAAATAGTTAGTATGCATTGTCACTTCCGAAGAAGTTTTTGAATGCTTGAATATTTGTTGCACGGTTCATAGAAGCGATAGATGTTGTTAATGGAATACCTTTTGGACATACTTGAACACAGTTTTGTGAGTTTCCACAGCCTGCAATACCACCTGGCCCCATTAATCCTTCTAAACGTTCACTCTTATTCATATCACCTGTTGGATGAGAGTTGAAAAGTCTTGCTTGTGAAATCGCTGCTGGTCCAATAAAATCACTTTTGTCGTTCACATTTGGACATGCTTCTAAGCAGACTCCACAGGTCATACATTTAGAGAGCTCATAGGCCCATTGACGCTTTTTCTCAGGCATTCTCGGCCCAGGTCCCAAATCGTGTGTTCCATCAATTGGTATCCATGCTTTTACTTGTTTGAGTGCATCAAACATTTCACTTCGGTCAACGATTAAATCACGGACAACTGGAAATGTACTCATTGGTTCGATACGAATTGGTTCTTCTAGTTCATCAACTAATGTCGCACAAGATTGTTGAGGGACACCGTTAATAACCATAGAACACGCCCCGCAAACCTCTTCAAGACAGCTTGCTTCCCAGTATACAGGGGCAGTTTTTTCACCACTAGCTGTAACTGGATTTTTCTGAATTTCCATAAGTCCAGAAATAATATTCATATTATCTCTTCGTGGCACTTCAAAGGTTTGTTCGTAAGGAGCGCTATCTGGGCTATCTTGTCTTGTAATAATAAACGTAACAGTATCTTTTTTAGCCATTATTATGAACTCCTTTCGCTAGCTTTTGTATAATCTCGCTCTCTTGGCTTAATAAGTGATGTATCAACTTCTTCATAGGAGAAATCAGGTGCATTTTTCTCTTCATTGAAAGACGCGATCGTTGTCTTTAACCATTCTTCATCATTACGATCTGGGAACTCAGGCTTGTAGTGGGCTCCTCGACTTTCATCCCGGTTATAAGCACCAATTGTAATGACTCTTGCTAAATGGAGCATGTTTTTCAGCTGTCGTGTAAACATAACACCTTGGTTACTCCATCTAGACGTATCTGTTAAACTAATATTTTCCCAACGTTCGAGAAGTTCTTGAATTTTTTCATCTGTCTTTAATAAGCGATCATTTTCTCTAACGACAGTTACGTTATCTGTCATCCACTCACCAAGCTCTTGATGTAACTGGTATGCATTTTCGCCACCGTCCATCTTCATTAACTCTTCAAACTTCTCTTCTTCTTTCTTCACATAATCATCAAAGATTTTCGATGATTTTTCTTTGGCTACTTCAGAAAGTCCCTCGGTATATTCTATCGCACTTGTTCCAGCAACGCCTCCACCATAAATAGCGGAAAGTAATGAGTTCGCTCCGAGACGGTTTGCACCGTGCATGGAGTAATCAACTTCTCCAGCTGCAAAAATTCCTGGGATATTCGTCATTTGGTCATAGTCAACCCATAAACCACCCATTGAATAATGAACTGCTGGGAAAATTCTCATTGGAACTTTTCGAGGATCCTCTCCAACAAACTTTTCATAAATATCTAAAATTCCACCGAGCTTTACATTTAACTCTTCTGGATCTTTATGGGATAAATCGAGATAAACCATGTTCTCGCCGTTAATTCCTAGCTTTTGATTGACACAAACATCAAAGATTTCTCTTGTCGCAATATCTCTTGGAACTAAGTTTCCGTAAGCTGGATATTTCTCTTCTAAGAAATACCATGGCTTTCCATCTTTATATGTCCATACTCGACCGCCTTCACCTCGAGCAGATTCACTCATGAGACGTAATTTATCGTCACCTGGGATAGCTGTCGGATGAATTTGGATAAACTCACCGTTTGCGTAATGGACACCCTGTTGATAAAGAATACTTGCCGCTGAGCCTGTATTAATCATGGAGTTTGTAGACTTACCAAAGATAATTCCAGGTCCTCCCGTTGCGATAATTGTTGCATCTGCTGGGAATGATTTAATTTCATGGGAAATAATGTCTTGAGCGACGATTCCGACACCTTTTCCTTCCTCATCTATAACAGAACCGATAAATTCCCAAGTTTCGTATTTAGTTACTAATCCTTCTACTTCATAGCGTCGAACTTGTTCATCTAATGCATATAAAAGCTGTTGACCTGTAGTCGCCCCTGCGAATGCCGTTCTATGGTGCTGTGTACCACCGAAGCGACGGAAATCTAAAAGACCTTCATCTGTTCGGTTAAACATAACTCCCATACGGTCTAACATATTAATAATTCCCGGAGCCGCTTCACACATAGCTTTTACAGGTGGTTGGTTTGCTAAAAAGTCTCCACCATAAACAGTATCATCAAAATGAATATCTGGAGAATCTCCTTCTCCCTTCGTGTTTACAGCTCCATTAATTCCACCTTGGGCACACACAGAGTGAGAACGTTTTACAGGTACAACTGAAAATAAATCGACATGGACCCCTGCTTCAGCAGCTTTAATCGTAGCCATTAAGCCAGCTAGTCCACCACCGACAACAGCGATATTTCTATTACTCATTATGATATACTCACTCCTCTAAAGTTTAAAATTCGTAGTTAAACAAAGGCAAAAATAGCTCGAACTCCGATATAACTAACGACTACAAAAACAAGTAATGTTAAATATGTAACGACTTGCTGGGAACGTGGTGATTGTGTAATCCCCCAAGTAACTGCAAAACCCCATAGTCCGTTTGCTAAATGGAAGACTGTAGAGATAACTCCGATAACATAGAACCATAAGAAAAATGGATTATTTAAAATTCCTTCCATTAGACTAAAATCTACTTCTGCATTACCCATAGCTACTTGAATTCTAGTTTGCCATACGTGCACGACAATAAAAATGAACGTTATGATCCCTGTGATTCGCTGTAAATAAAACATCCAGTTTCTGAAATAGCCATAACGTCCTGCATTGTTTTTTGCAACTAAAACGATATAAACTCCTAAAATAGCATGGAATAAAATTGGTAAATAAATGACAAAAATTTCTAAGATTGTTACAAAAGGAAGATCACCCATAAAAGAGGCTGCTTTGTTAAAACTTTCTTCCCCATAAACGGCAAAATGGTTTATGAGTAAGTGTTGAATAACAAAGATTCCAATAGGTATAACACCTAAAAGAGAATGTAATCTTCGATAGAAAAAGTCCCGTTGTTCACTCACTTCATTTGCCCTCCCTTAGTCTCATAAATTTTGTTTCATCTTCATCTTCTTATTTACACCATTTCAAACAAATAGTGTACAAATTGTGACAACACATTAATTGTACTGTTATATGCTATAATCGTCAAGAGAACTAGTTTGAGACAATCAAAACGGGTAACTATTATTAAAATATTAAACTTAAATATGTTTCGAGAATGTACTTGCACATTTCACATTTTTTTAACATAATAAAGTTAGCAATCGAATACATTTTTATGGAGAGGACGAAAGTAAGACATGGATAGTAATCTTAATAACTTATCAAACAAAATATTAGAACAGTTATATACCGATGGATCAGGTTATGACATATTACGATACATTGCTTTACCGGAATTATTAGGAGCAGAGAAAAAAACAATTTTGTATTTTATGGGCAAAAACATTGCTAGAAAGTTCTCTTTTGAAACAATAGAGGAAATCCAACATGCTTTTCGTCAACTCGGTTGGGGAAATTTAGAACTTGTGAAAGAACGTTCTAAATCATATACTTTTCATTTAATGGCAGATGCAGTCGTTTATCGAATAAGAGCACCTTTTGAAACAGAATTCCGTTTAGAATCTGGATTTTTAGCCGAAGCGATGCAACAAATTGAACGAACAGAATGCGAATGTGTTGAGAAAGTAAATAAGAGACTTCATCAAGTTGAATTAAAAGTTATTTTAACGATATAAGGTAAAAGGTAAAATTTCTCAACTGAGTAATTTTACCTTTTATTTTTCTTCTGTCTCATTTAAATATTCTAATACATTTTCAGCTACATTTTTTGGAATGCCCAATCTTGTAATCTCTTCGATATCGGCTTCTCTTATATTATTAATATTATGAAAATGCCTTAACAGGAGATTTCTACGCTTTTCTCCAATTCCATCAATATTGTCTAACTCAGATTGAAAAACACCTTTACTTCGCAATTGACGATGGAATGTAATCGCAAATCGATGCACTTCTTCTTGGATTCTTTGAACTAAATAAAATTCTGTTGAATGTCTGTCCATATAAATTGCTTCAGGGGGATTTCCATATAACAGTTCACTCGTTCGATGTCGATCGTCTTTAGCTAAACCACATAAAGGTATATCTAAACCTAGTTCATTTTCTAAAACATCGATAGCTGCACTCATTTGACCCTTACCACCATCAACAACAATCAAATCCGGAAGTCTTAAGTTTTCTTTTAAAACCCGTGTGTATCTTCTGCGAATGACTTCACGCATCATTTCATAATCATCTGGACCTTTGACTGTCCTTATTTTATATTTACGATATTCATTTTTATCGGGACGACCATCGGTAAAAACGACCATAGCAGAAACAGGATCAGCTCCTTGGATATTTGAATTATCAAAAGCCTCGATTCGCTTTGGGGTTTGTATATTTAATATCTTGCCTAATCTTTCAACGGCGACAATCGTTCGCTCTTCGTCACGTTCAATTAACGTAAATTTTTCTTTCAATGCGATATCTGCATTTTTTCTTGCTAAATCAACAAGTTGTCTTTTTTGTCCACGATATGGACTATGGGCTCGAACATGTAATAAATCTTCTACTAATTGAACATCCGTCCCGACAGGAACAAGCACCTCCTGTGGTTTTAAATGGTTTTGATGCAAGTAAAATCGTCCGATATAACTGAGAAAGGCTTCTTGTGGTTCGTCAAAAAACGGGAAAATTGCTACATCACGTTCAATTAACTTCCCTTGTCTAATAAAAAACACCTGAATACACATCCATCCTCGATCATAACTAAATCCAAATATATCCCGGTCCACTTGATCGTTTAATACGACTTTTTGCTGTTCTAATGCCGCTTCAATATGCTGGATTTGATCCCGTAATTCTTGTGCACGCTCAAAGTTTAATCGTTCACTTTCTTCTTTCATTTTTTCAGTAAGCTGTTTCTTGACATCTTTATAGCCACCTTGTAAAAAGGAAGCAACTTTCCGAGTAATTTCTTGATATTCTTCTTTTGTTGGTGGGGTTTCAGCACAGGCTAAACATTGACCTAAATGATAATATAAACAAACATCCCCTGGAGAATTATTACACTTACGCAAGGGATACATTCGATCAAGTAGTCGCTTCGTTTCCCGAGCTGCAATAACATTTGGATACGGTCCGAAATATTTCCCTTTATCTTTTCGTACTTTACGCGTAATAACTAATCGGGGATGTCTTTCATGAGTTATTTTTATATAAGGATACGATTTATCATCCTTAAACATAACATTATATTTCGGATCGTGTTTTTTAATTAAGTTCATCTCTAAAATAAGAGCATCAATTTCACTTGAAGTAACAATATACTCAAAATCAGTTATTTCTTGCACGAGACGTTCTGTCTTACGATCGTGAGCTTTATTAAAGTATGAGCGAACTCGATTTCTTAACCTTTTAGATTTACCAACATAAATAACTTCGCCATATTCATCCTTCATTAAATAACAACCAGGTTTTGTCGGTAATACAGCTAATTTTTCCTTGAATTTTTTATTCATTGAAAACATCCCTCTAAATGAACAATCCCCTGTGCTTTTTTAGGCGACAAGGGATTGTTAATTCTTCGTGTACATAAAATTTTCTACTTAAGCATGTTTGTTAATAAGCTCTTCTAAAGCCTCTTTCGGTTGAAAACCAACTACTTGATCAACAACATTTCCATCTTTCATGAGTAATAATGTTGGAATACTCATCACACCGTACTCTCCAGCTGTTTCTTGGTTATCATCTACATTTAATTTAACGATTTTTACTTTATCGCCCATTTCTTCGTTTAACTCTTCAAGTACAGGTGCGATCATCTTACAAGGTCCACACCATGGTGCCCAAAAATCAGCTAAGACAAGACCTTCAGATGTCTCTTCAGAAAATGTTTTGTCTGTCACATCTAAAATTGCTGACATTTTTCATTCCTCCAATCTTTCTTTGGATCTGCTTCGATTATAACACCGTTAACATATCCGTGCTAATAGAATGCTTGTATAGAGAAAAAGTCTGACAATCCTTATGATTGCCAGACTGCTCATCCTTATTCGACGACTTTCTTAAGTTCTTCTTTTAATAATGGTAAAACTTCGAATAAATCACCGACGATACCATAATCTGCAATATTAAATATGTTTGCATCTTCATCCTGGTTTATAGCTACGATAATTTTAGAGTTGGACATACCTGCTAAATGTTGGATCGCTCCGGAAATACCTACGGCAATATATAAATCAGGAGTAATTACCTTTCCTGTTTGTCCGATTTGTAAAGAGTAATCACAATATTCAGCATCACATGCTCCTCGGGAAGCACCAACTGCTGCACCTAAAACATCAGCTAATTCATAGATTTCATCAAAGCCTTCCTTACTTCGAACTCCACGTCCTCCGGCAACAACAATGCTTGCTTCAGACATGTCAACACCTTCAGTTTTCTTACGAATAACTTCTTTAATGACCACTTTTAGATCTTTAATCTCAACATCATTTTCTTCAATATCCCCAGTTCGTGATTCGTCTTTTTCTAACATAGCAATATTATTCGGACGTATCGTGAAAAAGTCTATTCCGTCGACAATTTTCTTTTTCTCAAAGGCTTTACCAGAATAAATGGGCCTGGTATAAACGGGTGTATCTCCATCCATTTCAATGTCTACTACGTCAGAAACTAATCCTAACTGTAAGCGAGTTGCGATTTTAGGTGTGAGATCTTTTCCCAAGGCTGTATGCCCCATAACAAAACCAGAAGGATCTTCATCTTCTATAATTGGAAGTATTGCTTGAGAATATGCTTCTGATGTATAATGTTCTAAATTTTCGTGAGTAACGGTTATTACACGGTCAGCACCATAATGAATCATCTCTTCAGCCTGACTATGTAAATCTTCATTCCCACAAAGGACTCCGACAACTTCGGAATTTGGCTGAACCTTTTTCGCTGCTGCTATTGCTTCAAAACTAACATTTCTTAACACACTTTCTTGAGCTTCACCAATCACTAGAATTTTTCCACTCATGTTGTATCTCCTTTCATCATCCAAACTTTATAATACTTTCGCTTCGTCTTTTAAGAGTGAAACGAGCTCTTTCACTTGATCTTCGATTTCACCTTCTAAAATTCTTCCAGCTTCTTTTTCTGGTGGTAAAAAAACGTCAACTGTTTCTGTTTTCGGTGCGACATCATCCTCATCTAGATCTAAATCCATAAGCTCAAGTTCTTCAAGAGGTTTTCTTTTCGCTTGCATGATTCCAGGTAATGAAGGATATCGTGGTTCATTCAATCCTTGCTGACATGTAACGAGAAGAGGTAAGGTCGTTTCTATCTTCTCTATGTCTCCTTCAACATCTTTATCAATCTTCACTGCATCTCCATCAATTTCTAAATTAACAATCGTCGTAACGAACGGAATTCCTAGGGCCTCAGCAATTCGTGGGCCTACTTGTCCACTGGCTTCATCAATGGCAACGTTTCCAGCTAAAATAAGATCGACTTCTTTATCTTGGAAAAACGCTTCCAAAATTCGCGTCGTTGTATATTGGTCACCTTCTTCAAGATCATACTCAGTGTTAATTAGTACAGCTTTGTCCGCACCCATCGCTAAGGCTGTACGTAATTGTTGTTCAGAGTCTTCATCACCAATTGTAACAACAGTTACTTCTCCACCATGCTCATCTCGCTGTGTAATCGCTTCTTCTACAGCATATTCATCGTATGGGTTGATAATAAATTCAGCACCATCATCTTCAATTTGACCATCTTCAATAACGATTTTGTCCTCTGTATCAAAAGTCTTTTTAAGTAAAACATAAATATTCATCGATGTTCCTCCTATTCTACTTGTCTTTAAAGTTTGGTTTTCGTTTTTCTAAAAAGGCACTAATACCTTCTTTTGCATCCTCTGTTCCAAATAAGACACCGAATGAATCTGCTTCCTGTTTTGCACCTTCGCTGAAGTTACCTGCTTTTGCATAACGAACGAGCTCCATAATCTTTTCAATCGTTGGTTTACTTTTTTCAGCTACTTTTTCAGCTAGATTAATCGCTTGTTGCAAAACTTCTTCTTCAGAAACAACTGCATTTACTAAACCGAGTTGTGCCGCTTCTTTTCCTGTGATTGCTTCTCCGGTTAACATCATTTCCGTTGCTTTCGGTGTGCCGACTAATTGTGGTAATCGCTGTGTTCCAGCAAATCCAGGAATGATACCTAATGTTAATTCTGGTAAACCTAGCTGAGCATTTTCAGCGACAATTCTCATATGACAAGACATCGATAGTTCTAATCCACCACCAAGAGCTGCACCATGAATAGCTGCTATGATTGGAATGTGAAATTCTTCAATACGATTAAAAACCTTTTGACCCTTTGTGGATAATTTACTGAACTGTTTTGGAACAGTTATATCTGTAAATTCTTTAATATCAGCTCCAGCAGAGAAGAATCTTCCTTCTCCATGGATAACAACCGCTTTCATTTTAGGATTTCTTTCAATATCATCTAGATATTGATCAATCTCTTGAATGATTGAACTTGATAAAGCATTTGCAGGCGGACTTTCAATTGTCAATTGCGCGATATTTCCTGTTTCTTTATATTTAATATTTGCCAATGAATTTTTCACCCCTTTATTATCATAACAGAAAAAATGTCACTCAAGCACTAAACTTATTTTCTTAAACCATCGACAATTAATTCATGTACTAACTCAGCTTGCTCTAGCAAATCATATCTGTGTTCTTTCATTACCCACGTCGTAACAGTTTCATCTAAAGTACCAAAGATCATTTGCCTGACGAGTGGGATGTGAAGATCTTCTTTGAAAATGTCTTGATCAATTCCTTCTAAAACAATTTCATCGATAATTTTTAAATATGGTGTTAACACTTGATTAATTTGATATCGAAGGTCCATTTTAGATTGTCTTAATTCTAATTGAGTAACAACGGCTAAATCGTGATCTTCTGCGAGCTGACGAAAATGCATATGCATCATTGCTTTTAACTTTTCATCGGCTCGCTCTAAAGATTCTATACTAGCCGATATTCGCTCAATAAATTGCCCCATCTTTTCCTTAAATAAAGATACTAAAATATCTTCCTTATTTTTAAAGTATAAATAAATTGTACCATCAGCTACACCAGCTTCTTTTGCAATTTTTGATACTTGTGCGGCATGATATCCATTTTTTGCAATTACTGTTACAGCTGCTTCGATAATTTGTTTATATTTAGGTCTAAGTTTTTTCAATGTGATCATCCTTATGAAGGCGTTTACTTTTTATGAATGAATGGTCATTCATTTATAAGTTTAGCGAAATAAGCTTTCTCTGTCAATATAAAAACACCCTCTTAAATTGTGTTGATAATATCTTTTATTAGGCATTTTTACGCTCCTGTTGTTTTTCTATATCTTGTTCGACTAACTCTCTTTTTAATACTTTTCCGACGGCTGTTTTTGGTAATTCATCAATAAATTCATAATATCTCGGAACTTTAAACGCTGCTAAATGTTCACGGCAAAACTTATCTAATTCTTTTTCAGTTACTTGCGCACCCTTTCTTAAAACAATAAATGCTTTTACGGTTTCTCCTCGATATTCATCTGGTATTCCGACAACAGCGGCTTCTTCTATAGCTGGATGCTCATAAAGAACTTCTTCAATATCTCGAGGATAAATATTAAAGCCACCGGCAATAATCATGTCACCCTTACGATCAACGACATAGAAGAAACCTTCTTCATCTACATAACCGAGATCACCTGTTAAGAACCAACCATCTTGTAACACTTTATTCGTTTCTTCTTCGGCATTCCAATACCCTGACATAACTTGTGGTCCTTTAACAGCAATTTCGCCAATTTCTTCTGTTTCAATTTCGTTAAATGTATCTATTTCTACAATTTTTGCATCTGTATCTGGCCATGGAACTCCTATACTCCCATTAATTCGTTTATGCCAAACGAAATTTGCATGGGTAACCGGAGATGTTTCTGTTAAACCATATCCTTCAACAATTCGTCCACCTGTCTCTCGTTCAAATTGTTCTTGGACTTCAACTGGTAATGCGGCTGACCCGCTAATACTTGCTTTAATGGAAGATAAGTTATAATTTTTAAGTTTTGGATGGTTTAGCAATCCTACATAAATTGTCGGTGCTCCTGGGAATAATGTTGGTTTTAATTTATCAATAGTTTTTAAAACTTCTTCTGGTTTGAAATTTGGAAGCAAGATGATTTTTGAGCCTTGCATAATACCAAAGTTCATCACTGTTGTCATTCCATAGACGTGAAAAAATGGTAAAACACCTAAAACCGTTTCTTTTCCACGTTCAGCTTTATAAAGCCATGCTTCACACATTTGTACATTTGCTACTAAGTTGTAATGTGTCAACATAACTCCCTTTGGATGCCCAGTCGTTCCACCTGTATATTGAAGTAAAGCAAGATCATTCATTGGATCGATTGCTACTTCTTCATAAGTTGGTTCTGCATTATCTAACATTGTTTTCCACCGATGGACAGTGTCTGTATCTTCTACCTTTACGGAAATTCCGTATTCTCTTCTTTGGATAAATGGATAAATTAAGTTTTTTGGAAAAGGTAAATAATCCTTGATTTCTGCTACAATGATATGTTCAAGTTCTGTTTCGCCTTGTACTTTTTGTACTCTTGGAAGCATAATGTCTAGACAGACAATAAATGTTGCCCCTGAATCTTTAAGTTGATATTTTAATTCCCGTGGTGTGTAAAGTGGATTTGTTTGAACAACAATACCCCCAGCCATTAGCGCTCCATAATAGCTAACTACTGCTTGTGGTGTATTCGGTAACATAATAGAAACCCGATCACCTTTTTCTAAACCGAGCGACTGCAAATAGTTCGCCATCTTTTTCGCTTCCTCTAATACTTCCGCATATGTCATTTCCTTTCCCATAAAGTGAAGCGCTTTCATTTTTGGGTACCTTTTACCACTATCTTTCAAATACGAGTGTAATGTACTTTCATCGTATTCAATAGATGTTGGTATTTCTTTAGGATAATGTTTATGCCAAACTCTCTTTTCTACCATTTAAAAAACCTCCCCTTAATAAAGTATGTAACTTAATTATAGCGATAAATGAACGTTTTGAAAACCCTTTCATTTTTCGCGAAAAATATATTACCGATTAAGTAGGTATTATTTGTTGTCAAAAAACCTACTTAATCAGTTTATTTTACTGAAGTAAAAAGATAATCCCTGCAATAACAAAGCCAATCGAAATAACGATTAAAACTTTTGCTAAAGTTTTCAAACTCTCTCTCTCCTACTCATGTTAATGTAATTATTGTAACTCCACTACCGCCTTCTTTTTCGCCACCCATTCGAAACTCCTTAATTCTCGGGTGTTCCCGTGCATAATTTTTAACACCTTCTCGTAAAGCACCAGTTCCTTTCCCGTGAATTATAGTTACTTGAGAATGATTTGCCAACAAAGCATCGTCAATATATTGATCAAGTTTATTGATTGCATCTTCATATCTTTCACCACGTAAATCAAGTTCTAATTTTACATGGGAGCTTGCACTTCTTACGGTCGCTCGTGGACTACGATCAATGTCATCTTCTTTTATTCGTTCTATTTCATGTCTTTTTACGTTCATCCGCATAACACCAATTTGAACAACATATTCCTCTTCAGATAACTTTTCTAAAATGACTCCACGTTGCTGAATTGACTTTAAAATTACATCATCATTTACTTCAAGAGGTACAAGTTGTTCATTTTCATACGTTTGTTCTTTTTCATCGACTAAAGAAACTTCTGCTTCTTCTAGCTTTTTTCGAGCTTCAATCCATTTATGTTCTTTAAAGTTTACAGAATCTTTCATTTCTTTAATCTCTTCAACGATTTGTTCGGCTTCACGTTTTGCTCGTCGTATTTCCGATTGCACTGCTTTTTCAGCTTCTGCATACAATTGATCACGTTTCTGTTGAAATTGATGATACATCCTTTTTAAATCGCTTAGTAATTTTTCACTTTCCACTTGTGTCTGTTCAGCACGGTCATATGCTTTATTTGCTTGTTTATAAGATTGCTCAAGGGAATAAATCATATTTTCAACATTTGTAGAATCAACACCTATTTGTTTTTTCGCTCGTTCAATAATGTCTTCTTGTAAGCCAAGTCGTTTAGAAATATCAAACGCATTACTTCGCCCCGGAATTCCTATGAGCAGTTTGTATGTCGGTTGTAACGTCTCTACATCAAATTCTACAGAAGCATTCACAACATTTTCTGTATTATATGCATATGCTTTTAATTCTGGATAATGTGTCGTTGCAACAACTCGGGCTTGTCGTGAAACAACTTCATCGAGAATCGACATGGCAAGGGCTGCTCCTTCTTGTGGATCGGTTCCAGCACCTAGTTCATCAAACAAGACTAAACTACGATTATCTACCTGTTCTAAAATATCAATAATATTCGTCATATGAGATGAAAAGGTACTTAAATTTTGCTCAATCGATTGTTCGTCTCCAATATCAGCAAAAACATCACGAAAAACAGCTAATTCACAACCATCAAGAGCAGGAACTTGTAATCCTGATTGAGCCATTAACGTACAAAGACCGATCATTTTTAAAGCAACAGTTTTACCTCCTGTGTTCGGACCTGTAATTAAAATGGATGTATAGGTTTTCCCAATCTCAACGTCATTTGCTACAACCTCATCTGCTGGTATTAATGGATGACGAGCTTGTTTCATATCGATAATTCCATGATCATTTAACTTTGGCTTTACTGCATTCATATGCCTAGCAAGTTGAGCTCGCGCATGGATGAAGTCAATCCTTGCTAAAATTTTTACATTTCCTTGTAAATCTTGTTCATGAGTTGCAATTAATTCACTTAATGAACGTAAAATCTTCTCAACTTCTTGCTTTTCCTTTACCCTAGCCGCTTGAAGATCGTTGTTTAGTTGGACAATTGCATTTGGCTCCATAAATAACGTTTGACCGGAAGCTGATTCATCATGAACAATTCCACCAAAGGAAGTTCTGTGTTCATGTTTAACGGGTAAAACGTATCTATTATTTCGTATCGTAACAATTGAATCAGATAAATAGCTTCTCTTTTGCCTCGCAGTTTGATCAAGCCTTTCCCGAATCCGACGCTCTAAAGAATGAATTGTTGAGCGAACACTTCTTAATCCTGGAGAAGCTGAATCAACGACATTTGCATCTTCATCAATACAACGATACACTTCGTTTTGAACATGTTTTAAAGAAACAATTTGCTCAACTAAATTCGTTAAAAGGGGTAAATCCTCTTCAATATTTTCAATAAATGCTTTGATATTTCTTCCCGCATAAATTGTATCAGCAATGCTCAAACATTGTTGAGCAGATAATACACCACCGATTTTACTTCGCTTTAAACTATCACGAATATCTGAAATACCACCTAACGGTAATGACTTGTTTAATCGGATGATTTGAGCAGATTCGTCCGTTTCATCTTGCCATCGTTTGGCTTCATCGAGATTTGAAGAAGGAAGTAATTGTTCAGCTCGTTCTGCTCCTAAAGTAGTTTCTGTTTTCTCTATTAGTTGTTCTTTAATTTTATGAAATTCTAATAACTTCATACTTCTTTCATTCATGTAAAATGATGCTCCTTTATGCTGCTACTTGTTTCGATTAAAATATGCGGTTAATTTTTCTAATGGCCATGTGTTAATAACAGTCTCTTTTTCCACCCAACCTTTTCTAGCAACTTTTACACCTAATGGAACGTATGAAAAAGAATCATAATTATGTGCATCTGAATTAATTGATAGTAACACACCCATTTCTTCTGCTTGATGTGCCCATATACTTGATAAATCAAATCTATTTGGATTTGCATTAATTTCCAATGCAGTATTCGTCTCTTTCGCTTTCTCAAGTAATTTTTCCATGTTTACTTGATAACCATCTCGCCTGCCAATTAATCTTCCTGTTGGGTGGGCAATTAAAGAAACATACGGATTTTCCAAGGCTTGATATAGACGATGCATAATTTCTTCTTCTGTTTGATTAAAGCTTGAATGGATGGCTGCTATGACAAAGTCCATTTCCCGCAAAAATTCATCGGAAAAGTCTAATGACCCATCTGGTAAAATGTCCATTTCTACACCAGCAAAAATGTGTATGTCTGAATATTTCTCATTTAACCGCTCGATTTCTTCCCGTTGGCGCATCAATCGATCTTCATCGAGACCATGAGCAACTTGTAAATATTTCGAGTGATCGGTAATCGCAACATATTCATAACCGATACGACGAGCATGTTCAACCATCTCTTCTACGGATTGAGCTCCATCACTCCACGTCGTATGCATATGTAAATCACCACGAATATCACTAGTTTGTAAAAGTGAAACATTTTCTTGGAAGGATTCTATTTCACCAACGTCTTCTCGTAATTCAGGTGGGATGAAATGTAAATCAAAGTGATTAAAAAAAGCTTTTTCACTTTCAAACGTTAATATTTCTCCAGTTTCTTCAATTTCAACGCCGTATTCGTTAATTTTTTCTCCTCGTTTTTTGGCCAGTTGGCGCATCCGTACATTATGCTCCATGGACCCCGTAAAATGGTGTAACGATGTTGCAAATTGATTATCTGTCACAAGACGAAAGTCGATGTTGATTAAATATTCATCTCGAAGAAGAAAGGAAACTTTAGTCTTACCAGAGGCGATCAATTCTTCATGTTCAATAGCTAACAATTGATCTCGAACTGCTTTTGGATCGTTTGTTGCAATAATAAAATCAATATCACCGACCATTTCGTTGACCCGGCGTATACTTCCGGCAACAGAAAAACGAATAATTTCTTCAATTTTCTCTAAGGTAGCTTCAATCTTTTTAACAATTGGTAAAACTGTAGCAAAGGGTATTTTTTCTGGGCGATCGTCCTTACTTTCAATAGCTTGCAAAATATTTTCAACCGTCTTTTTACCGAAGCCTGGTAATTGTCCGACCTCTCCATTTTTACACTTTTCTTCTAGGGTTGGAATATCTGTAATTTCTAATTCTTGATAAAGTGTCGCAATTCGTTTTCCACCTAAACCTGGTAATGACAGTAAATCTAACAAAGTTGCTGGTAATTCCTCTTGCAATTCTTTTAAAAATTCACTTTTTCCTGTGTCTACAAATTCCACGATAATTGCATTTGTCCCTGCTCCAATACCTTTTATTTCTTGAAAATCATCAATTTCATCTAATGAACGTTCATCTCGTTCTAAATTTTGAGCCGCTCTGCGATAGGCGGAGATTCGAAACGCATTTTCGCCTTTAAGTTCAAGATACAGGGCAATTTCTTCAAGTAATTGAATAACATCTTTCTTATTTACATGACTCATATGATCACTTCACAATCCTTATGAAATAATTAGTAACTTTCAAACGTTGCAAACCATAAGTCTTTAATTTTCCCAGAAAAATACGGTGTTTTGTCTAAAATACCTAAAGCTATCGATGATTCTTCAATGGCCGATTGGATGAATCCAAGTGGTATTAAAACAGATATGTATAAAAATATAAAAATAATTAAATACATTTCAAAAAAACCTAAAACTGCTCCTAATAAACGATTCAAAGAATTTAATATAGGTAATTCTGCGATGAAATCAAGCATAGATGCTATAATTTGTAAAACTATTTTACTTGCTAGAAAAATAAGTACGAAAGCTATTCCATTATAAAATCCAGTTTCTAAAGGTAAGCTTTGTAAAATTTGCACCCAAGTACTATCACTAGAGAGTTCAGGATATGGTATCCAAAGTGAAAGTTTCGGAGACAATTTTTTATAATTTAAAGCGGCTATCATAAATGAAATAATAAATCCAGATAAATGCAAGACTTGTAAAATAAATCCTCTTCTTAGTCCCATTAAAAGACCAAAGATTAAAAATGCAATAATGAGTATACTAAGCATATTACTTTTCCTCTTTCAACTTTTGTTTTAATTGTTCATTTTCTTCTTTTAATTTTAAATAATCATTCATTGTGTTTACAGCTGTTAATACAGCAAGTTCTCGTGTATCTAAAAATTCATTTGCTGCATGAATTTCACGCATTTTTTGATCGACATAACTTGCAACGAGTCGGACATGATTGGCATCTTCATTACCTCGTATTGTATATCGATGATTGTATATGTCTACAGTCACCCGTGATCTTTTATTACTGCGCGTCACGACAATTCCCCCTATTTACGTTTTCCATCGCTTACTATTATTGTAGTTTACCATGAATCACTTAAGGAATGAAACGGTTGTTCCTATCTTATCATATATTAAAAAATTACTTTAAAAAAGCGATGTGAATTCACTTCACATCGCTTTTTCATTATTCTCTGACATATGCTGAAAACTTTTCATTAATTGTTTCTATGATTGATGTAAAAGACTTTTCTACTTCCTCATCTTTTAATGTTCTCGTTGGATCTTGATAAACGAGTCGAAACGCTA
>Ga0209487_1001092_pt1 | contig 23315 bp, 29 predicted proteins | sample Poulit2012_FD_187524 | JGI IMG/M metagenome (GOLD analysis project Ga0209487, IMG submission 187524) | Agricultural soil microbial communities from Georgia to study Nitrogen management - Poultry litter 2012 (SPAdes) (version 2) | ecosystem: Environmental > Terrestrial > Soil > Agricultural land...
TTATAGGTGTGGGCTTATTAGTGTTTGTGTTCCAATTCCTGATTCCAGCAATTACAGACTCACAACCATTACCAATAACTGAAAGTTTGGTTGCCATATGTCTTGTTTTAGGTATTTATCGTTTTCGATTACATAGAGAACGAAAAGCAAAACAGGCTGAATAAGAAAAGCTCCCATGAAAAGGGAGCTTTTTAATTCTAAATTAAACTGTCTCGATCACTTTTTTCCTCATATAATTTAAATTTCCCGGTTGCATGCCGTTCGTTTGTTTTATTAGCAATACGTGTGTTACATTTTTGGCATAAATACATATGGATTCTACGATTTCTTAATTTTTTTGCTTTTGGGGATTGGTCTTCAATAGATTCAACTTTATCGCATAATGCGCATTTAACTTTCATGTGATCACCTCAAACAATGATGCTTGTCAATATTTACTATAACATAAACGGTTAATGAATGTATAACAGCAAATGTTTTGTAAAATATAAAAAGGGAATAGTGCAATAAAGCAGAAAGGATGATATTATGAGGAAGCGTTATATAGTTGCTATTTTGGGTGCAGTAGGAGCAGGTGCAGTTGTGAGTTATTTCCTAAGTGATGAAGATAATCGAGAAAATATAAAAGATAATTTAGAAACAATCAATCAAAAGGTAGCAGGCTTTTTTAAAAAGGATTACCCGTCAACATTAGAAGAAGCGGGGATACCTGATCAAGTGCGACATTCAGATGTTTCACAAATGGAAAATGCCAATATGGTTTCTGAAGGCTCACAATATGGTGTGCATTACTACAATGAAGTTCGGGATGAAAATGACCCATTATAAAAATGATAAGAAAAGTGTTTCCTATGTGCGAGATAAGGAAACACTTTTTTATTGCATAGGAAATTATAAAATTGAGACACTGTGGATAACATCTCACATGGAGGATATCCACTTCCGGCTCCAGCGCCCATCGACTATCAAATTTCACACTTCTCCAATCTATAAGTCAACATCGGTTGTACTCACCGTGTTTCCTTTATCTCATTGCGAAGTGCTCCAGTTTGTACGTCGCTGAACGGGCGCTTCTGCCTTTGTCTTAGTCTGTTTTTGATTGATCACGTTCGATGTCTTCCAATTCATCCTTTTCCTCATCATCTAGGATATCTTTATTTTGATCGTCATTTTTAGGTCTTTCTTCTGGAACTGGAAGATCAGGCATATACCGGCCAATAATAGCAGATAATTCTTCAATAACACCTTGAACTGGCTGTCCTTCTTCCATGTGACGGCGCATTTCACGGATTCGCTCCATAATATCACCATCAGCTACAACGACAGCTGTTTTGCCATAATCATCGTGTTGTAATACTTCAGAAACAGTATATTTTACTGTACCAACGCGTGCGCGATCTAAATCTTGGTCGACATCAATGCCGACAAGAGCGTAAGGACCAGCAACAATTGCGGAAGCACTATTTACATTTGGCACATCGCTTGCTATGTCAGCAAGGTGATCTGCGATGCCCTTTCCGTTTAGTTTTTGCTTTGATGCCTGGTCGTTATTGGGATTTTTCACTTGCATATAAGGGGTGTCACTGTTTCGTTCTGATAGAGTGTCATTCTTTTCATTTTGACAGCTGACTAGAAGGAACAAAGAAACGACGCATAACCCGATTAAACGTAAATGCATTTGGCACATCCTCCTCAAAATTAAACGTATCGTTATTTTGAGTCGAATGTGCCAAATTATACAATAAATGATCATTTAATTACTCGTTCATCTTAATGTTGTTAGTTTATGATGATTTTTTCAATTCCTGTAATAGGTGCATCTTGATTTGAACCGTCTTTAAAAAGCAAATGAACGGGACCATCTGTAATCAGAGGTTTGCCGTCTACGGAAAAAAGTAAATAACAATTATGTAAAGCAGTTAATGAAATTGTTTTTTCTCCGGATTTGGTCACCAATGTGACATCTTGAGCTTCCTCAAGAATTTCAGCGTGATCTAAAAACTCATGTATCGGCATAACGTAGGAGTTTTTTAAGATCTTTTCACGCTCATATTTTGTAATGCTTTTATTAACGGGTGGTCGTACTTTTTGTTGATATAATTCACGATTCAATCTGTCCGCTGTTTTAATTGTTTCGGAATCAGCTGTCTCTGTATGTTTTTCCGTTGAAAACGCTTCTTCAAGTAATATTTTCCTATCGTCAAAAATCCAAACTGTTGGATCTAATGTGATAGGGAACTTTACATTTCCCATAAGTTGAACAATCATTATCGATCACCTTTCACTCTTAATCTGTACTAACAATAGCAGAGATGGCTCATTTTTTCACGAAATTAATGCCATTTATTTTTTAAAATTAAGAAATGGATTCAAAAAACCTTCATCTTGTCATTTTCAATGGGTGAATATGACAAGATGAGTTACGTTCAAGTGTCAAAAATTCCTATTGATTGGCGTTCACTTTATATTTGCATTTTGCTGATGCAAACGATAATATTAGAATAAGATAGTCTTTTTTTGGAGGGGATAAATTTGATGCCAGAAATGACAATAGATCATCGAAAAAAAGCTTACGCCCTTCTTAAAGCTGATGCGGAGAAAATATTGACGCTTATAGAAGTTCAAATGAAGAACTTGACAATGCCACAATGTCCTTTATATGAAGAGGTTTTAGATACACAAATGTTTGGTCTTTCAAGAGAAATTGACTTTGCAATTCGCTTAAATTTAATTAGTGAGCATGAAGGTAAAGAATTACTTGAGAATTTGGAAAGACAGTTAAATGTTCTACATGAAGCAGAGCAAAATTCTATCTAGTGCGATATCTTTTTGTTTTTTCATGATATGACACCTCTGGAAACTTTGCCGTCAATCGAAATGGCAAGGTTTTTTTATATCAATTTATTGGGTGTACTTGATAAAAGAAAAGAATTTGTCCTGCTATTAGGGACATAAATTGAGGCTTACAAACTGAACACATTGAGGTGAAAAAATGCGATCCAAATTAAAAAACTTTGATTTCACTTTAATGATAACACCACTCTTATTGGCGGTTTTTGGGATCATTATGATCTATAGTGCAAGCATGGTATCGGCCGTGGTTGAAGGACTTGAAAGTACATATTATTTAAAAAAGCAGTTACAATGGTTTGTATTAGGTTTAATTGGTTTTTTATTTTGCAGTACTTTTTCTTACAAGTATTATCAAAAGTTTATAAAAATAATTATTTTAGTGAGTGTCATCTTACTCATTGGTGTTTTGCTTTTTGGTGATACCGCACATAATGCAACAAGAAAAATTGCTATTAAATCCATCAGTATTCAACCAGCTGAGTTTGTGAAGATTGGATTGATTTTATATCTCGCTTCTGCGTATTCCAAAAAACAAGCATACATCAATGACTTCTTTAAAGGCGTTTTACCACCGTTAGTTCTAACGGCAACAGTTGTCTCGCTCATTGTTATGCAACCAGACATTGGAACGTCGGCGATTATATTTGCTACTGCTTGTGCTATGGTTGCCAGTTCAGGTATTCATTTAAAACATATATTTGTTTTGTTTTCTATTAGTATTCTGTTTCTAGCAGTTACGATACCAAGTATGATTACACCGGTGAGAATTGCAAGGGTCGTCGGTGCATATAAACCATTTACCGATCCCGGCGATGTTGGACATCATCTTATAGAGTCCTATTTAGCAATAGGTGTTGGGGGCCTTACAGGTGAGGGATTGGGGCAAAGTATTCAAAAACTCGGCTATTTATGGGGGGCCCATACAGACTTTATTATGTCTATCATCGCTGAAGAACTTGGAATTATTGGCGTTGTCATTGTGATTGGTTTGCTGGCTATTATTGTCTTAAGAGGTTTCTATATTGCGCGTAAATGTGATGATCATTTCGGTTCTTTGATCGCCATTGGGATATCAACAATGATTGGTGTTCAAGCTTTTATAAACTTAGGCGCGATTAGTGGTGTGCTACCCATTACGGGTGTGCCACTTCCGTTTCTAAGTTATGGTGGATCGTCCTTAATGGCGCTTATGATATCTGTAGGTATACTCAACAATATTGCTATGTCAGTCAAGAGACAAGAACAAAATCCTAAAAAGGTGGATAGGCAGAAAATGCAGAATGAGGAAAATATGTTTCGCCGTCGGAATTTCCCAAGGCAAAAGTGGTCTAATCAAACCATGCATTAAAGTTTTGGGGTAAATGAACAGCGGTCAATTATTGTTGGATGTGAGTACTCTGCATATGAATAGAATGACCTACCGATGCTAAACATTAAAGCGTGAGCGATAATCGCCCACGCTTTTTTAAAAGACATTAAGTGACACAATGATCAGGCAAAACAGGGATACATTACCTTAAAGTATGTTTTTGGTGTGCTGCACTGCGTGACGACAATAAAATAAAATAACTGAGCATTCCAAAGTAACATGTTATAAATAAAGCATGCATCAAAGCAATACCTAAGTTTAATTCAGTGAATATAACGAGGGCCCCAAATATAACTTGTAATGTAATAAGTAATAATGTTGTTGACCAGCCCCAAAACATGACTTTATTTTGACGATAATGACGCACGATTTTTATGAAAAATACGATTGTCCAAATAAATAAAATACCTGCTGCTAACCGATGTCCCATTTGTACCCACTGGTGAAAGTTAAAATCAGCAAATGCAAAGGGGGATGAATTGTCACAAAATGGCCAGTCGTTACAAACTAAATTTGCATGTGCATGTCTTACTAATGCGCCTGTATAGACAACGAAAATCGTATATATTGTTAACCAATAAATTTCGATACGGTGTTTTGTCTGAATGATCAACTGTGTCGCATCAAATTTTTTATCGACTTCAAATATGAGTAACATCAGTAAAAATACAGATGCAAACGATATAAGTGAAATACCAAAATGTGCTGCTAACACAAAACTTGATTGTCCCCATTTGACCGCAGCAGCGCCAATTAAACCTTGAAATATAAGAAAAAAGGTGGATAATACTGCTAGAAACTTGACTTCACGTACATGGCCAAGGAACTTCCACGATAATACCGATAGGGCAAGCACTGTCACACCCATAATTGTTGATACAAGCCGATGACTATATTCGATAATCAACTCGGGAGACAAGTCTGTTGGAATTAATTGCCCATTACATAGGGGCCAGCTACTACCACAACCAGCGCCTGAATCTGTTTTAGTGACCAATGCACCACCAAGTAATATAAATAACATACCAATAGTAGAAACGATGGAAAGAGATTTTAAAATTCGAATCATTACGACAGCCCCACTTTTCTAAAAAAATAAATCCCATTGTGTTACATGTGAATTGGTTATGATGTTTACTATAATAGGATTAAATTATAGAAGAACTTAACTATATAAAACCATATCGTATATTTTAAAAGTATACATAATATGCAACAACTCTATAATAATGTTTTTTTCTTATATAATCCATCAAATGTAGCTACTAACAAAGAAATGACACAAAGTTGTCAAACTTAGTGTTGTTTTTCAGTTTTCACTATGGGAAAGTGAATAATCCTTGCATTGTTCCTTTTTATTTGCTAAAAATAGTATAGGGAGTGATGCGAAACTTTCAGTATAAATTGGCTGTACATAAGAATATTAACTACGAGGCATGTCTTATAGTAATAAATATAAGGCATCATCGTTTTTTTAAGCACTACAAATTCAACCAAGCAAATCGTTTCGTTGACGCTTGTAACCATTCTCACAGATACCAGCCAGATTTATAAGAAGTGGCGAGCAAATTACCGGATTTATGGAGGGAGGCACAATTCGACTATAACCACGAATTTAAGAAACATGTCGGTATTATATGAATCTTAATTTGTCATATTAAGAATGACACATAATATTTACTTAAAGATTTAAGTGAGTGAAAGAGAGGTTGGCATACATGAGAAGTTGGATGAAAAAAGCAAGAACACTGATTTTATTCGGTGCGTTGATGCTCATTTTATCAGCTTGTGGTAAAGAAAATTTAACAGCACTTGTGCCAAAAGGTTATGGCTCGGAAAAATCCTTCTATTTAATTGTATTAACGACGATTGTAATGACATTCGTATTTTTATCGGTAATGATCATCTACATTATTGTTTTAATACGATTCCGAAAGAAAAAAGGGCAAGAAGACTATATTCCGAAACAAGTTGAGGGTAATAAGACACTTGAAACAGTGTGGACTGTTATCCCAATTATTTTAGTTATTATTATGGCAGTTCCGACTGTTATTGCTACATTTGATTTAGCAGACGCTTCGGACTCGGATGATCACATGAATATAAACGTAACAGGAAAACAATTCTGGTGGCACTTCGATTATGAAGATGAAGAAATCGAAACAAGTCAAGATATGTATATCCCAGTAGACACAAAGGTTTACCTAAACCTGTTTTCTGAAGATGTTACGCATTCTTTTTGGGTACCAACACTATCTGGTAAACTTGATGTAAACATCGAAAATGAAAACACAATGTTCTTTGAAGCATATGAAGAAGGTGTGTTCTACGGAAAGTGTGCTGAATTCTGTGGTGACTCTCATGCGAAAATGGATTTCAAAGTTGTTGTTGTTAGTCAAGAGGAATTCGACCAATGGGTAGATGATACAAAAGGCTTTGACTCGGACTCTTTAGAACTTGATTCTGTTGCACAAGAAGGTAAAGACTTATTCGAAGCAAATAATTGTATGGGATGTCATGCGATTGGTGATGAGTACAAAGCAGAAAACGTGCCAGTTGGCCCGGACTTAACGAATATTGGTAGCCGTTCCCGATTTGCAGGTGTTATGTTACCGACGAAAGAAAATTTATCAACTTGGATTCAGGATCCAGAGTCAATTAAACCTGGAAACTTAATGACAGGAAATTATCCTGAATTGTCAGATGAAGAGGCGGATAAAATCGCCGAATATCTCTTGCAAATACAACCGTCTGATGTTACTCCAGAGAGTGCAGGCGATTAATAAAAATGACAATGTATGATTATAGTAAAAGTGTTAGAAGGAGGTTTCATTTGTGGGTGCAGTAGCTACTGGTAAGAGAAGTTTTGGAGCCGTGTTATGGGATTATTTAACAACGGTTGACCACAAAAAAATTGGTATTTTATATATACTTGGCGGTGGCCTCTTTTTCGCCTTAGGTGGGCTAGAAGCGATGGTGATTCGTGTTCAATTAATTTCACCGGAAAATGATTTTGTCACTGCAGGTTTTTATAACCAAATGTTAACGATGCACGGTACAACAATGATATTTTTAGCAGCGATGCCGATATTAGTAGGTCTAATGAACGTTGCTATGCCACTACAAATTGGAGCAAGAGACGTTGCGTTTCCATTTTTGAACTCTCTTGGATTGTGGCTTTTTATATTTGGTGGGCTTTTACTTAATTTAAGTTTCCTGTTTGGTGGTGCACCAGATGCAGGATGGACATCATATGCGTCACTCGCAATGGATTCTAGTGGACATGGTGTAGACTTTTACATTGCAGGCCTACAAATTGCCGGTGCTGGGACATTAATGGGTGGTATTAACTTTATTGCCACCATCGTCAATATGCGTGCGCCAGGTATGACATATCTACGTATGCCACTATTTTCATGGGCAACATTGATTACAAGTGTGTTGATCCTCTTTGCGTTTCCAGCATTAACGATTAACTTATTTTTACTTATGTTTGATCGTATGTTTGATACAGCATTTTTTGATGTCGGTTTAGGTGGGAATACAATTATTTATCAACACTTATTCTGGATCTTTGGACACCCAGAAGTATATATTCTTATCTTACCGCTATTTGGTTTGTTTAGTGATGTATTCTCTACATTTTCTAAAAAGAGACTATTTGGTTATACAGCAATGGTTTTTGCGACGATGTTAATTGCCTTTTTAGGGTTTATGGTTTGGGCACACCACATGTTTACAGTTGGTATGGGACCAGTTGCGAACTCAATCTTTGCGATTGCAACGATGGCAATCGCCGTTCCAACAGGTATTAAGATATTTAACTGGTTGGCCACAATGTGGGGTGGAAGTATTACGATTAACACCGCGATGCACTGGGCACTTGGTTTTATTCCATCATTTACAATTGGTGGTATGACAGGTGTTATGCTTGGATCGAACGTTGCTGACTATCAATATCATGACACGTATTTTGTTGTCGCGCATTTCCACTATGTTATTGTTGGTGGTACGGTGTTCGGTATATTCTGTGCGCTGCATTACTGGTGGCCGAAGATGTTTGGCAGAATCCTTCATGAAGGTATGGGTAAATTAACCTTCTGGACATTCTTTATTGGATTCCATTTAACTTTCTTTATCCAGCATTTCTTAGGGTTAATGGGGATGCCACGTCGTTACTACGTATTCCAGCCGAATGAAGGCTTAGATTTAGGTAACTTAATTAGTACCATAGGTGCGTTTTTCATGGCCTTTGCTGTTATTGTATTTGTAATTAATATCATTTACACGGCTAAGAAAGGTGAGAAAGCGCCAGCGGATCCATGGGATGGTCGTACTTTAGAATGGTCAATCTCATCACCGCCACCACATTATAATTTTGAACAATTACCACTTGTTCGTGGACTTGATCCACTATGGATTGAAAAGACTGAAGGTAAAGGGAAAATGGCACCAGGTGAGCCATTAGATGATGTTCATATGCCAAATGGTTCATTCTTACCGTTTTTAATGGCGTTTGGCTTCTTTATCGCAGGCTTTGGTTTCATTTATCAAACAGTCGACAAATTATGGTATATTGCGTTATATGGTGGTATGGCATTTGCGATTGGATGTATGATTGTTCGATCACTGAAAGATGACCATGGTCATTATATATCTAAAAAAGAACTTGCAGAAGCAATTGAAAGGGAGGCTGACTGATAATGAGTCATGATCATTCCTTAAATCCAAAAACAATGCCTAATCATCCGGAAAGAGCAACACTTGAGGGTAGAAATAAATTTATGGGCTTATGGTTTTTCCTTGGTGGTGAGACAGTCCTCTTTGCTTGTTTGTTTGGTACTTATATTGCACTTAAAGACTCAACAGCAGGCGGGCCATCATCAGATGAATTATTTGGTCTTGGTCTCGTATTTTTAATGACTGTCCTATTATTATCAAGTTCTTTGACAAGTGTTTATGCAATGTATCATATGCGTAATAACGATTTTAAAAAAATGATGCTATGGTTAGGAATTACTGGTCTACTCGGTATCGGATTTTTAGCTTTTGAAATATTTGAGTTCGCTGAGTATATTATTGAATCTGATTTTACTTTCCGTTCATCAGCATTTGGTTCAGCATTTTATGCGCTTGTTGGTTTCCACGGTGGCCACGTTACATTTGGTATTTGTTGGCTAATTGGATTAATGGTTCGAAATGCAAAACGTGGCCTGAACTTGTATAATGCACCTAAATTCAATACATTTAGCCTTTACTGGCACTTTATTGATGTTGTTTGGGTATTTGTCTTTACAGTTGTATATCTCATGGGAAAGGTGGTTTAAGTTATGACTGATAACACCAATACCGAAGAAGTTGACTTGTATCAAAAAGAACGAAATAAACTTGAGATGAAAAAGCAAGTGATCTCATTTGCACTCATGATTATGCTTACGTTGATTGGTTTTGGAATTGTTGCGACTGGAAAACTTAGCCCGACCTTTGCCATTCCAATACTTGTCATCATGGCAGTGATTCAAGTTGCTTTTCAGTTTTACTATTTTATGCACCTGAAAGATAAAGACCATGAAATGCCAGCTACATTAATGTATGGTGGTGTATGGGCAGCACTACTTGTTTTAGCAGGACTCGGTGTCGTATCTTGGTGGTAAATAAAAAAAGATCGGAATTATTTCCGGTCTTTTTTTGATGGAAGGATATTGTTGCATTTTAAAGTTATTCCCAATGTTAAGTGATGGAATTGTTTCTAATATTGTCACATTAGAAATATGTAAAAGCCTAAAAGTACGTTATAATGAAAGGTACAATCCTTTTTTTGGAGTGAATGCTCATGTGGTTAGAAATACAAATATTTGGTTTTCAGGCACTGTGGAGCCCTTATTTCTTCACATATGTCTTTGCATTAGGTCTCTTATATTTTTTGATTACGGGGCCGCTACGTCATAACTTTGGTGATCATGCCAAGCCAACTGTTAAACAACAAACAATGTTTTATGTTGGTTTATTAGTGCTCTATATAGCAAAAGGTTCTCCAATTGATTTATTGTCTCATATTATGCTTACGACACACATGATTCAAATGGCATTTTATTTACTCGTTTTCCCAGTTTTAGTTATAAAGGGAATACCGGCTTGGGTTTGGAAAAAGGTTATTTATAAACCGATTATAAGACCACTATTTAAGTTATTTACAAAGCCGTTAATTGCCATTTTACTATTTAACTTAATGTTTTCTATGTATCATATGCCATCGGTATTTGATTTTTCAAAATCATCACAAGTTGCTCATACGAGTATCAACATTATTATTTTAATTGCTGCCTTTAATATGTGGTGGCCTATTGTAACACCAGTTAAAGAGCAAAATAAAATGAAACCATTGTTAAAAATTGGTTATATGTTCGCAAATGGTGCGCTTATTACACCAGCCTGTGTACTGATTATCTTTTCATCATCTGTTTTGTTTGCAGCATATAGTTCTGAAGGCGCTTGGTTGCAAGCATTATCATTGTGTGTTCCTGGGAATGTTTTAGATGGTTTAGCACCTGAGCTTTCCGGCGCAGAAATGTTCTCACCATTAAGTGCATATGATGATCAACAGTTGGGTGCCATTATTATGAAAATTTTTTCAGAGATCGTTTATGGTACGATGATTGGTCGTATATTCTTTAAATGGTTTAAGAAGAGTAAAAGTAATACAATCGACCCTTTACCAGCAGATTCTTTTTGAATGTTTACATTTTAACTTAGAAGAAAGGGATACGAGATATGGAATTCTTGCCTACGATTAGTACAATATTTATTATTATCAGTGCTCTATTGGTGATCGTTGGGTGGCGTCTGATCATAAAGGGGAAAAAACGAGCACATAAACGTGCAATGATTTTCGCTGCATATAGTGCTTTGTTATTTTTCATTACGTATTTGAGTCGGACAATTGTGTTAGGAAATACGAGCTTTGGTGGTCCAGACAATATTAAAATTTATTACACCATTTTTCTACTGTTTCATATCATATTATCCATCGTTGGTTTCGTATTTGGTGTTGTGACACTGCGTCTAGCGTTTAAAAGAAAAATTAGAAAACATGAACGGCTTGGTCCAATTACAAGTGTGATCTGGTTAATCAGCTCTGTTACTGGTGTCATGGTTTATCTATTGCTTTACATTTTCTATAGTGGGGGAGAAGTAACCAGTATGTTTCGAGCCATATTTGGCTTCTAGATGAATAACGAGAAAGTAAACAAGGTCTATGATGATCATCATAGACCTTGTTTATTATTGTTCTATTTATATTTTAATTTCCCATTTTATAATACGAGCTTCTAGTGCTGAGCTAATCGCAATGACTAAAAGGGGGCCAACGAACAGACCAAGCACGCCAATTAATTTTAAACCGATAAACATTGCGATTAATGTGGCTAGGGGTGACAATCCTATTTGCTGCCCCATCAATTTAGGTTCCACAGTACGTCGAATGGCGAGTAAAATGATGGCAAGAATGCTGAGTTTGATGCCCATCATAGTGCTACCAACTAGAAACATATACAGCGCCCACGGTGCAAGTATAATAATGGACCCAATAATAGGTATTAAATCGACAATCCAAATAATCAGAGACATTAGGATAGCAACGTCGGGTGCAATAATTAACAAGCCGATAAGGGTCACAATAAAGATGATAACACTAACAAGAAATTGTGCTTTTAAAAAGCCAAATAAAACATTATAAAGTCTTTCATTCATAAATGCGACTTTTTCTTTTGTTGCATCTGTTAATAAATTATAAAATTTTTCCTTTAACAAAGGGAGTTCGATCATGAACAAAAATAAAGCAATGAGATAAACGATAAAACTAATTAAGAACTCAGGTATTTTTGCGGAAAATTGCGCAATATTTTCTAAAGTTATTTTGTTTTTCAACGAGGTTGTTAAGGCATCTAAATTTCCCTCAAGGCTTTCCGAAAATTGTTTAATAAATTCCGGTGGTACATTCTGTGTGTAATCTTGGAACATAATTTCCCATTGCATATAGACAGCATTTAATTGGTTTAAGTGTTTTGGTACATCCTCAACAAAGTTGATGACTTGACCGATTGCTTTTGTGACAACAAATGCGCTTGCAAATCCAATAAGTAACAAAAATAATACAAAAACAATCATAACAGAAACTTTGCGGCTTACTTTAACACGCTTTTGTAAAAAACGTACGAGTGGATTAAGCAACATTGCTGTAAATAACGCAACAATTAAAGGAATTGAAATGGGTAAAATAAAATAGAGTATGATGGCAAGTATAATTAAAAAGATAATCGTCCAATGGCGTTTGTTCAGTTTCAGAGCCAAAATAAATGTGTCTCCTTTCACGATCAAAATCTGTATGTGCCTATTTAAAAAATATAGCATTAAATAAGTGTTTTGAACAGGCATAAATGAATGTTTTTAATATAGATAGTATATTAGTAGGTCCAGATAAATAGAAGACATTATGTTGTTATTATTTTAGGCAATTCATTTCATTAAGTAAAAAAACAATATTATGAGTGATCGGTGATGTCAATTCTCAAAAATGAGGGAATTATCGTATTGGTCATTTGTTAAAATAAAAACCAACTACGAATTTTGAATTGTAGTCGGTATCATACACGATCGTATATGTTATTTTTTATACTGTTCGATGGCTTCTCTCGCTTTAATGACAAGACCTGTTGCCCGTTCAATGAGGCTCTTAGAAAAATTATCTTCATCATATTCAACACCATGTGGATAGTAATGTTTACCAATGATAGGTGTCATTAATTGAACGACAGCATTACCACGATCAATATCTCCTTCAGTGGCATATCCTTGTATTCGGATATAGTAATTCACACCTTTTTCCGGAGATCCAATTTTGTAATCATATGTAATTCTTTCATAATCCCAATGTTCCCCTTTTATAAAACCATTCACTCCCATTAAATGGCTGAGAGGCTCAACATCTATTAGAATATCTTCAATTCCAGTGTTTTCTAATTCCACTTTATACACCTCACATTATATACTCACTAGATCTATAATAGTATGAATTACTAGAAGTTGCAATTGATAAGGGATGTTTTAAAATATCATCTAAATCATCGACACACCAATTGGGCTTATTGCATAATTTATATTAAGACATTATGTGTATAATAGTGTTCGAACGTTAGGTAAACAAAGAGGTGAGTGTATGAGTGAGCACGAACTACACCCAGACGTTAAAGCTTTCCAAGCATTTATTAATCAGCACCCAACAGTTCTTCGTGAAATACGAAAAAGTGGTGAGCCTATTCAATGGTATTATGATCGTTGGGAAAAAAATAAAGAAAACGATCCCCTATGGCATGGATATTTGGAATCAGATGAAACAAAAAATAGTCCGAAAAATGAGCAAGATCATAACCTCATGGATCATATCGTATCAATCGCTCAATATATAGACTTAAATAAAATTGAAAAGTATGTCAATCAATTCCAACAAGCATTGCAAACTGCGAAGTTCTTATTAAATGATAACAATGAAAAGAAAGATGATCATAACAAAAAAGATATTTTTCGTATAATCCGAGATTAGAGGTGAACATATGGATATTGCAACTTATAGATATTTGCGTCACAATGAGCATCTGCTCACATTTGTCCGTCATAATCCAATATGGTACCGTTATTTATCTAGGGATCCTAAGGCTATTGGAAAGATTGAACAATCAGCCAAGGCATTTTATGGTCAAACATGGCCGCAGAGATTGGAGAAACTCAACGAACAGATCAAAGTCGTTGATATGTTGTTAAGCTTTTCAAATATCATGAAAGATTAATTGTTCCTTGGTGTTCAGTAACACGTTCACTTATGGTAAGATGGGGGTGGAGGTGTATGTGAGATGATTGCTACTATAGAATTAGTAGATATATTAGATCGTTCGGAACAATTAGGCAAGATGATTTTAGCCTCAGAAGATGTTGAGGCATATAATCGTTCTCGTACGGCTTTAAATAAAGATTCAGAAGCACAGCAATTGATACGTGACTTTCAAGATATAAAATCTCATTATGAGGATGTCCAACGGTTTGGGCGTTACCATCCCGACTATAATGAAATTATGAAAAATGTACGGGCAACGAAGCGTAAGATGGATATGCATGATAAGGTTGCTGCATTTAAAGTCGCCGAGCGCAATTTACAAAAACTTCTTGATGATGTGAGTGAAATGTTTGCTAGTAATGTCAGTGAACAGATTAAGGCCCCGAAAGATGGTGCAGCTCTAACAGATAGTGGTTGTTCTGGGGGCTGTGGTAGTGGTGGTGCGTGTAGCTGTCAGGCTTCCTAGTATGATAAAAAGATCAATATAAAGTTAGCGAGGTTGTCGCAATGAATACGAAACGACAAGGACTCATTGTTTGGTTTAAAAATCGTAGAAATATTAAACAGATCAAACGACATGGACACTTAATATATACATCGAAAAAATTAAAATATGCTGTGCTTTATGTGAACCAGGATGCACTTGATGACGTGATGCATCAACTCAACAAAATGCCATTTGTAACAAAAGTCACAGCTTCTTATAAACCATTTGTAAGAACCAGTTTCGATAAAGTAAAGCCAGAAATTGAGAGAAAAGATACCTATAATATGCACATATAAAAAAACCTGCAGATTATTTTCTGCAGGTCCTTTTTAGTTTATAGCAAACAAAAAGGTAAAGGGAGAGGAGAAACCGGAAGAAAAACTTATGGGGAAGCGTAAGTTTCCTCCGTAATATGAAACAACTAAACAATATAAAGTGTTGTCTCATCAAATATTATGGACCAAAAATTATAATATATACAAAAGTATCTATTGTAATTGGATATCCAACAAAATGCCATTGATTCAGCACAAAAGCATTTCTAAACAAATTAAATTGTGGTAGGATAAATAACGATGAATCATTAAATATAAAAAGAGGTGATCGATTGCGTGTTATTGCAGGTGATTTAAAGGGGAGAAAACTCAAACCTGTCCCGGGAAAACGGACACGACCCACTTCTGACAAAGTGAAAGAAGCCGTATTTCAAATGATAGGGCCCTATTTTTCCGGTGGTATATGTTTAGATTTATTTGCCGGAAGTGGTGCACTTGGTGTTGAAGCCATTAGTCGCGGAATGGATTATGCTGTTTTTGTTGATAAAGATAGACAAGCTGTTAAAACGATTGATCAAAACATCGAAATGTTGAAAATTGATAAACAAACTGAGGTTACCAAAATGGAGGCGACACGTGCCTTAAGAATTTTTGAAAAAAACAAGGCACAGTTTAATCTGATTTTCATAGATCCACCATATGAACAAGTAGATTACAATGAATTGATCACCAAGATAATGGCACATCATTTGTTGCAAGAAGATGGTTTAATCATTTGTGAACATAACCGCACATTTGATACAACTTTTATACATAGTGATTTAACGAAGATTAAACAATCAGATTATGGCACATCATCGGTTACAATTTTTCATCGCCATAAAGGAGGATCTGTTCATGAGTAGATTAGCCATTTGTCCTGGTAGCTTCGATCCGCTAACAAATGGACATTTAGATATTATTCAGCGTGGGGCAAATATCTTTGACCGTGTCATTGTTGCGGTTTTTAATAACCAATCCAAGTCCCCATTATTTGATGTTGACGAACGTCTTTATCTAATAGAAGAATCCGTGAAAAACCTGCCTAATGTAAGTGTTGATACAAGTCAAGGATTATTAATTGACTATGCACGTGCAAAGAATGCGCAAGTCATTCTGCGGGGACTTAGAGCTGTCAGTGATTTTGAATATGAAATGCAAATCACATCCATGAATCGCAAATTAGATAAAAACATTGAGACATTTTTTATGATGACAAATAATCAATACTCTTTTTTGAGTTCGAGTGTTGTTAAAGAAGTTGCTAAATATAAAGCAGATGTTAGTGATTTAGTACCAAAAGTGGTTGAGAAAGCACTAATTAAAAAATATGCATAAGTAAAACGATGTTGTCAAATGCAACATCGTTTTTTTCGATCGTTTTACACGTTATGATCCACCTTTTATTTTCTATGGTGTATGTGTACGGGTTGCAGATTTGATTTTACGTGTGATTATAATAATGACACACAATCCAAGTGATCCAATGGTAATCAGCGGTCCAATATGATGTAACATATTAAAAATTGTTTGCCATTGCGTGGTGCCGCTATCTTGAATAACTGGTATGTCATCGACTTCAAATGTTTGTTTATTTAAATATAATGGTTTATATAAAAGAAATGTTAAAATACTTGCAAGTACACCATGCAAAATACGGGCTAGAAAATAAGGCATGAAGCGAATATCTGTTGTAGCAATGATGCTTGATACTTGGGCTTGTACAGAAAAACCATTAAAGCCAAGGATGAAAGCAACCATCATAATCTGTGCTAATAATGGACCCGTTTCAACTTGTGAGATCATTTGGGCGCCCAATGTTATTTCAAATAATCCAGAAATAAATGGTAAGGTTAAAGTGACAGGTAAAGTTAATAGCTTAAAGAGATGTTCTAGAATTTGAGCAATGATAGGTGTTAATTGTATAAGAAATAATAACTTCGTTAAGACTGAAAAAAGAATAATAAAGCCACCAACCATCACGAGTGTTTGGATTGAACTGAGTATAGCGTTCCCAAGTACTTCACCAAAAGGTTGCTTATTTTTAAGTCTTTGTTGATGCATCGACTGAAAGGCTCGTACAATAGAGAAGGACTTTTTTGGTGTTAAAGAATTTCTTTGCCCCGCGCCTTGAGCTCGTCCATGAAATCTCATAAAAAGTCCAACCAAAACATTACTTGTATAATGACAGACTGCAATTAATAATCCCAGTTTAGCGTCATGAAAAAAGCCAACAGAAACAGCGCCAAATATAAAAAGTGGACTTGAGGCGTTTGTAAAAGAAATGAGTCTTTCAGCCTCTATCTGTGATAATTGCTTTTCTTCGCGTAATCGAACGGAAATTTTTGCACCTGATGGATAACCACTCGCCATTCCCATAATCCATGCAAAGCTTCCAACACCTGGCACATTAAATAAAGGTCGCATAATAGGTTCAAATAGTGCGCCAATAAACTGCACAATACCAAATCCGATTAACAATTCTGCAGTAATAAAAAAGGGGAGAAGCGAAGGAAATACAACTTCCCACCACATTTTAAGCCCACGGATGCTCGCTTCTAGTGACTGGTCTGGAAATTTAATTAATAAAAATGATATGAATAAAATGCTACATGTTAGAAAAAGTGTGGTGAATGTTTGCCTCAATATAAAACCCCCTACCGAATGAGGTTATTCTGTACATCTTTTTATTGTAGTAGTAAAATGATGCTAGTTTCTTTTTATAAATTGTTTTTTATATTGACTGATTCAATCGATTGCTTCATACAATGTATTGTGCGTTTAAACGAAAGGTCTATATCAATATACGCTTACTGATGATGTAATTATGACAGTCATTTTCTTAAGTGCTAACTGTGGAGGTGCAGCCGTGAGAATAACCAAGAAACATTTAATTATATATATGTGTTTAATTATTTTATTAGCCATGCTTACAATGTATCGTCTGCCTTATTATGTATATCAACCGGGGGGCGCAGATGCATTGGATGATATTGTTGCTGTGGAAGAAGGATTTCAAAGTGAAGGTGATATGCATTTGGTTACAGTGAGTGGTGGTCAAGCGACACCAATACAATGGTTATGGGCAAAGTTTGCCTCATATCATGAAATTCAGCCTATTAAAGAAGTTCGACCAAAAGACATGTCAGAGGAAGACTATCGGCATATGCAACTTCAAATGATGGAAAGTTCCCAAGAATCATCGATCGTCGTAGCGTATGAAGCTGCTGGTAAAGATATAGAGATGGAATACAACGGTGTCTATGTTATGTCTGTCCAGGAAAACACGCCTGCTGCTGATAAGCTTGAAATGGGAGATCGTATCACAGGGATTGATGATCAGGAAATTTTTGAGGCAGATGACTTGATTGATATCGTTGATCAAAAAGAAGTTGGTGATACGATTACATTGCAGGTTATAAGGGACGACGAACCACGTTCTGAAACGATCACGTTGGCAGAACTTGATGGAAAGGCCGCAATGGGTATTTCATTAGTGACAGATCGTAAGGTGAAAGTTGATCCAGAAGTGACATTTTCTAGTGGTAATATTGGTGGACCAAGTGCGGGACTTATGTTTGCCTTAGAAATCTATGATCAATTAACAGAAGAGGATTTAACTAAAGGCTACCAAGTAATTGGAACTGGTGGTTTAAACTATGATGGTTCTGTTTACCGTATCGGAGGTATAGATAAAAAGGTAGTTGCTGCAGATGAAGCAGGTTGTGACATATTTTTTGCCCCTTATGAAGAAGGAGGCGAAGATTCCAACTATGCAGTAGCGAAACGTACTGCTGAGGAGATCGGTTCCGATATGGACATTGTTCCAATTAATTCATTTGATGAAGCACTAGACTATTTAGAGGGTTTAGAGTGGAATAAATGATATTAAGTTGAATGATTCAACTTTCTTACCAATAAAGTAAGTTAAAACAGTTAACCGAGTTATGCTTGGAACACTTCTAATAATCATCCTGACGTCTCTAGTTGAATGAAACAATGGCGTTTTATTAGACGGAAAACGTAAACTGCGAAAAAACGCGTGAAAATACATTGATTCCTTTATGTAAGTTTTTCCGAAAACATTCTATGTGACCTCAAGCATTAGCTGAGATACCATACGGGCAAATTGAATCGGTCTATGTGACCTCATCCACCAGCTGAGATGCCATACGGGCAAATTGAATCGGTCTATGTGACCTCAAGCATTAGCTAGGATGCCATACGGGCAAATTGAATCAGTCTACGTGACCTCAAGCATTAGCTGAGATACCATACGGGCAAATTGAATCGGTCTATGTGACCTCATCCACCAGCTAAGATACCATACGGGCAAATTGAACCGGTCTATGTGACCGCAAGCACCAGCTAGGATGCCATACGGGCAAATTGAATCAGTCTATGTGACCTCAAGCACTAGCTAAGATACCATACGGGCAAATTGAATCAGTCTATGTGACCGCAAGCATTAGCTAAGATATCATACGGGCACATAGAAGCGTTCAATTTTACCTCGATTGGTCAATCTGATGCTACGCGGGCACATAGGATCGTTCATAAAGTCAACTTGAACAATTCATTTCTATCCTGACTTATTCTACGAATGAATTTCCGTAAATTTCACTTTGTGAATGTTGAGTGAATTAGAAAAGTCGTTGACGACAGACGCTTGTCAACGACTTATTTCATATTCGTATTAAAGGATTTAATTCTTGTTGTTTGAATTGTTTACGTATTCGTGGTGGCAGGATACTGTAATACGCATCACTCGCTTTTTCTTCCATAGATAAGACTGGGTGGATATCGCGTCTTAACTGGGTTATGAGTGGAACGGAAAGATTCTTTTTATGTGCGTTTAAATAAGTACGCCCTGTTTTGGTCATTCCTAAAATGCGTACGTAAGGCACACGTGTTAAAGCTTCTACCATATCAATATCTTCTTTCTTTGTCTGCGTTAAGATATGTACAAACATACGTTGTAGTCGTGTCCATGTGTAGCGTTTTGTTTTAAGCAAAGTCATCCATTGCTTAAACGATACAGCATCTTTAGCTGTTTGTTTCAATCGATGTTCTAGCCCTTCATCAACACCGTGATACATTGATAATTCTTCAGCTGACTGTATGGTTATGAGGTAGTGGATAAGCGGAAAGTACTTCTCCCAGTTATGCCAAGTACAGGCTGTTTGTGCATACTCTCTAAGCTGGTGTATTGTTTCAGGTGGCATCGTTTTTTTCGTTTCTTTACTTAAATCATGTGCAAATAACGCCTGTCTAATACTTGTGGCACTCGTAATATCACCAGATATGAATTGGTCATGAAATTCACTTTTAATCCGTTTAATGGTAATAGGTTCAATTGGTAACTGTTCATCTAATATTGTTTGTACATAACTAAAGCCAAGAATGTTGTTTGGTTTAGACACATCTAATCTGCCATTAGTAAGACCAATATGTTTGAGTGCCAAGGCGTTTGCCCTTGGGTATGATAACCCCTTTTGCAATAAATCACGAACATGTGCCTGGTACTGGACATCGTGTTTTTTTAATGTGTCGTAATGGCTTAAAAAAGGTGTCATATCCCCAGACTCACTCCCAAAACAGATTTGGCTGACACCTATTTCAAATAATGATTGTACAGCACCTCTAGCAAACAGATGGCTACTTTGCACGGCATAAGGGTAAGGTAATTCTATGACAAGATCGACACCAGTTTGCAGGGCAGCTTTTGTCCGATGAAATTTATCAATGATAGCTGGTTCTCCACGTTGTAGGAAGGAGCCACTCATAACAGCGACCATACAATCGGCGGCTGACTGTTCTTTTGCTTCCTTAATGTGATACAGATGCCCATTATGGAAAGGATTATATTCGACGATTAAACCACAAGCTTTCACTGAAACATCTCCCCGAATGTGATAGTATTATTGTAGCAAACGTATTTGTCTTTTTATAGCAAAATAATCTAGAGGTGTAAAGATGAATGTGTTGACAAATTGTTTGTTTGCTTTTAAAATAACGAGTGGTGCCTAGAGGTGATCATATTGAAATTTACATTGGGCGAGATTAGGAAAAATGCATTTAATGATTCATTTTCATTTGAAGGTGAAATCGATGTTTCGGATCTCGTGGATTTGCATAATGATATCCGAAAAATAACTCCTGTTCGAGTACAAGGCAATTATGCCCTAGATGGTGAGGAGATTATTTTCACCCTCAATATAAGTGGTGAAATGATATTACCTTGTGCACGTACCTTGGTAGATGTGCCTTACACGTTTGATATTAATGAAGTAGAAGTTTTTACTACTTCTCTATATATTGATGAGGACGAAGAGGAAAATGAAATTCATCCAGTAGAGGGTGAAGTCATTGACCTAGGCCCATATATTAAGGAAAATATCATGCTCGCTGTTCCGTATCGTGTATTTTCAGATGACGAAGAAGCCGTTAAAAATGCTCCATTTGAGGGAGAAGGTTGGACGTATACGTTAGAAGAAGATAAAAATGATGCCGAGCAGGAAGATGTAGTGGATCCTCGGTTACAAAAACTACAACAGTTGTTAAATGATAAGGAAGAAGAAAAGTAATGCGTGAGTTGGTTACTTTTTTCTTACAGTTGAAGGAGGTGTAAGTCATGGCAGTACCTAAGAGAAGAACGTCAAGAAAAGTTACAAAACAACGTCGTACACATAAAAAGTTACACACACCTGGCTTAATAGAGTGTGAAAACTGTGGGGAACTTACAAAACCACACCATGTATGTAAAGCATGTGGACATTATGACGGTAAAGAGGTTGTTAGTGAGTAATTTTTTATAAAAAACAGATCACAAATAAAGTGATCTGTTTTTTTGCGGTCATTGAACCATTACTGCATGTCTATATTCTTTTTTGACTTTCCATATTTTTCTCCTAAGATTGTTGCCCTGAAAAAATAATAGTAAAACAGCTATTCTATCACACCTACCTTTTGCATACATTGTTATTGATAGTAAATGTGAAAGGAGGGTTGTAATGAATACAACACGTCAAGACGCATGGACGAAAGACGAGGATACATTGCTTGCTGAAACAGTTCTCAGTTATATTAGAGAAGGAAAAACCCAACTGGAGGCTTTTAAGGAAGTTGCCAAACGTTTGTCACGAACTTCGGCAGCTTGTGGTTTTAGGTGGAATGCAAGCGTTCGAAAAAAATACGATCATGCGATCCAATTTGCTAAACAAGAACGAAAAAATAGGCGTATAACAAGTGACTGGGAGAGAAAACATGTTGAGGAACAAAAGGTTGAAACGGATCCGCTAGATACTGCTATTTCATTACTGAAAAGAATGCAAGGTAATACACCACTCTCAAATAGTTTACAAGCGAAAGAGACAGAGATTGCACTGGGTCATTTAGAAAGCGAGAATAAACAACTGAAAGTCCAATTACAACGCTATGAGGATGCCTGGCAGGAAATGTTCAAGCTCTGGAAGTGGGTTCAAAATAACGATCGAAGTGAATGATAACCATTTGTATATATTCCTAAAGTAAAAGCCATGAATGAAGGAAACGTCAATTCATGGTTTTTTACCGTGGATTAACGATCAATAAAAATATTAATGAAGAGGAAATCGCTTTAGATCTCGCTTGGGACGGTGTTTTTGTTTATACAAATGTGATACAATCCAGAAACTTTGCTATAATTAAGAAAATATGCATAGTTGGAGTGGGCTATACAAATGAAGATAGGTATTATTGGTGGCGGCTCTATCGGTTTGTTAATGGCTGTCTATTTAAGTGAGCAACATGAGGTTACAATTTATGTACGTAGAAATAAGCAAAAGGAACATATTGATACCCATGGTTTATACATCGGTCGGGCACATATTCAGCGTCATATTAAGGTGGATCTATTCACAAATATACAAGCTGCTGATTGCTTCTTTATTTGCGTTAAACAAACTGATCTCCAAGATGTTTTACCGTTCATTCAAAAATTTCAAATGGTCCCGACTATTTTTTTACAAAATGGCATGGGCCATTTACATATGATTGACAAGCTTGAACAGCCTCTGTTTGTTGGTGTTGTTGAGCATGGGGCACGGCGCATAAATGATAACCATGTTGAACATACGGGAGAAGGTGTTATAAAAATAGCCGCATACAAGGATAAGCTGCACGGTTTGGATCGACTGATTGTCGCGTTTGATCGCCCTCATTTTCCAATTATACACATGGATAATTGGTATGACCTTTTGTCTAAAAAACTGATTGTCAATGCCGTTATTAATCCTTTAACAGCATTATTTCGTGTGAAAAATCGTCAAATCGTAAAGAATACACATATTAGAAATTTAGCCAAAGTGCTCTGTGCAGAAACAGCAACTGTGCTTCGGTTGAATGAGCGTGAAGAATGGGAACACG
>Ga0209487_1001093_pt1 | contig 23314 bp, 26 predicted proteins | sample Poulit2012_FD_187524 | JGI IMG/M metagenome (GOLD analysis project Ga0209487, IMG submission 187524) | Agricultural soil microbial communities from Georgia to study Nitrogen management - Poultry litter 2012 (SPAdes) (version 2) | ecosystem: Environmental > Terrestrial > Soil > Agricultural land...
AAGTATCTAAAGCTGCTTGCCATTGCTGTAATGACCCCACCCATTAATACTGAAAAGAGAATAACTAATATCAGGGGCGAGTGTCCTTGCCAAAATAAATAGTTCACATTCACAGCATCAACATTTGAAACCGCAAAGACAGATACAATGATGAGCACGATAATACTTAAAATCACATATGTTTGAGCTTTCATTCATCATTCTCCTTGTAATAGCATTCTTATCTATAAGTTACCCCAAATCCAATATCTATAAGCAACGATTCCTGTAAATAAGATAAACCCTTGCGTTTGCTTATGTGCAAGGGTTTATTATGATCGTTAATTTCATCAACTATACTTGCGGTCCATCCACCCGTTTCTTTTTAGTAAAATCAAGTGGTTTTTCTTTAATGGTTTTACCACGCCAGACTAACCATAATTGAGCTGCAAGGAACAGGGATGAATAGGTCCCGAAAATTAAACCAACAACCAAGGCAATCGCAAAGCCTGATATCGATTGGGATCCTAAAACCAGGAATGAAAGAACGGCAATCATGGTCGTAATTGTTGTATTCATACTTCTTGTAAAGGTTTGGACTAAACTGCGATTAATAATGAGCGCTAACTTATCAAACGAGCTAACCTGTTTCTCGATTCGTATATTTTCTCGAATGCGGTCAAAGACAACGATCGTATTATTAATCGAATACCCAATGATCGTCAGAATCGCTGCGATGATTGTTACATCAAATTCAATTTGCGTAATACTGAACACGACGAGCATGAAAAACACATCGTGTAAGAGTGCAAGTATGGCCGTAATAGCAAAGTAAAACTCAAATCTAAATGTGACATAAACAATCATACCTAGTGCTGCAACAGCTAAGGCTTTGATGGCATTTTTAACAAGTTCCTGGCCTACGATAGGCGACACAACACTAACACTTGGATCATGTCCATACTTATCACTAAAGTATGTTTTGATTTCATCTATTTGGCCTTCGGCGAGTACCGTTTCATAACGAGTGACTGCTATCTCATCACTGTCACCTGATATGACAATTGATTTTGCTTCAAGATCAAGGTCTGCTAACCCTTCTTCGATCTCTTCGGCTGTTAATTTATTATCCGTATCAGATAAAATCTCTATTCTAGAACCACTCGTGAAATCAATTCCCGGATTTAACTGGAAAGTGAGAATGGAAGCAACACCAATAATAAATAATATAATCGTAGTCATAAAAAATTTCTTCCGATGTTTAACAATATTAAACGCCCGCTTAAATAACTTCGGCTCTTCTACTGTCGTATCTGTAATATCTTTAATCGCTTCTTTCTTAACACCAAACCAGCCTTTTCGTTTCGATAAAAAGCCACTATCAATCCATAACCCTAATAATAATCTCGTTCCGAATACAGCGGTTAGGAAACTGATTAAAATACTGACGATCAGCATTGTCGCAAAACCTTTGATCGAACTTGTACCGAAACTAAATAAAACAACAGCAGCTAATAATGTTGTAATATTCGCATCAATAATGGTACGAAGGGAGTTTTTAGTACCCGCCGCGAAAGCAGACTTCACTGATTTACCGATTCGCAACTCCTCTTTAATACGTTCAAAAGTGATGACATTTGCGTCAACAGCCATCCCGACCCCTAAAATCAAGGCTGCAATTCCTGGTAATGTTAACACGCCATTTAATAAATTAAATACGAGTAAGATTAAAAAGACATAGATCGCGAGATTGATGGAGGCGATAATTCCCGGGAAGCGATAATATGCCATCATAAAGATAAAGATTAAGCCGACACCAATAAATCCCGCATAAACTGTTTGTTTTAATGCCTGCTCACCAAATTGAGCGCCGACCGATGTCGAATAGAGTTCTTCCATATGTACAGGTAATGATCCGGCATTGATGACATCTGCTAAACGCTGGGCCTCTTCCACCGTGAAATCACCTGTTATTTGTACACTCGATGTATTTAATGTCTCTGAAACGCGTGGTGCAGAGATAAACTTTGTTTCTTCCTTTTCCGCTTCTGCTGCAAAGGAATCCCCTTCCTCAAAGTCCATCCAAATGACCAATAAGTTATCTGGTGCCCCCATATCCTTTATGGTCGTTGTGACTTCACCAAACTTCTCTGCACTTTTCAGTCCGAGTGTAACCATTGGGGTATTTGATTGCGGATCAAAGTCTTGTACAGCGCTACCTTCTTCAATATCACCGCCGTCCAGATGCTCTTGATCATTCACATCCCGAAAGGATAAACGTGCAGAAGTGGCTAACATTTCACGGGCTTCTGTTTGATCTTCAACTCCCGCAAGCTGCACACGAATGCGGTCTTCGCCTTCAATATCAATATTTGCTTCACTAATACCGAGGCGATCCACTCGATCTCTCAATGTTTGCACCGTTGCTTCTAATAATTCTTTATTTACCTTTTGGTCTTCAGCTATCGGCTCTACTTCATAAAGGACCTCAAATCCTCCTTGAAGATCTAGACCTAAGTTTATGTCTTTACTAATCCCTGTTACGGTTGTGCCGATCGTTCCAGCAAATATTAAAACGATTAACACAAAGGCTACAATTTTACCTCTGTTTTTCATTCGCCAACTGCCTCCCTTAATCTTTGGGTCACACATTCATCATAATGCGCTCGCTATTTTTTCTTATTTACTTCGGTTAGGGCTGCAATGGAAGCCATTAAATCATGATCTTCTTTGTATACATCCAATGTTAAATAACTCATATATACACTTCCATCAAGATGCAGAATATCCTGTACAACTTCATACAATCGTTTTGTTGGATTCCCTTTCCATACTTTTCTTTCTAAACATGACCATACATCTTCTACTGATACACGAGAGTACCCTGCCAACTTGAATTCATAAGCTTTACTTTCTAATGCAGGTCTAATCATGGATTCCCATTCTTTTACTGGTTGCTCTATATCCATTGTTGTTCCTCCCCCTATTTGATTAGAAGTTAAAGAGTGATCGTTCTTGTCATGCTTGGCCTACCTCATTGCATATATATCAAATATAGCATCGTAGATCACATTTTTAATTCATGAGAAGGCAGGTCCATAATAATGACCAAACAAACATTTTTACAAGGAACACTAATCTTAATAGTAGCTGGTATGATTACACGGTTTTTAGGCTTCATAAACAGAATAGTCGTTGCTCGCATGATGGGCGAAGAAGGTGTTGGTCTTTATATGATGGCCCTTCCCACACTCTTTCTAGCCATTACCCTGACACAAATAGGCTTACCTGTTGCTATTTCTAAACGGGTAGCTGAAGCCGAAGCCAATGGTGACCGAGCAAAAGTTAAATCCATTTTAGTTGTTTCTCTGATCATCACTGCTATTACGAGTGTCATTTTCACCATTGGATTGATCATGACAGCACCATTTATTGCAACGACATTATTAACAGATGATCGAACACTACTGCCTTTATTAGTGATTAGTCCAATCATACCAATCGTTGCCATATCCTCTGTTTTAAAAGGTTATTTTCAAGGGAAACAGAATATGAGACCGCAAAGTTATGCACAAGTAATCGAACAAATTATCCGTATTACATGTGTAGCATTTTTCATAAAGATCTTACTTCCCTATGGTGTCGAATATGCTGCTGCGGGAGCTATGGTCAGTGTGATCATTGGTGAATTTTTCTCCCTATTATTCATGATTCACTTATTTAAACGCACCAAATCAGTAAAAATCAGATCACGTTTTTTAACTTATTTAAAGTCTGGAAAAGATACGATCAAAGAATTGTTTTCTATTGCTTTACCGAGTACAGGTAGTCGACTAATCGGCTCATTTTCAAATTTTTTAGAACCGATTTTAGTAGCGCAAAGTTTAGCGATTGCAGGTGTTTCCAGCACGCTAGCCACAAAGCAATATGGTGAGTTGACTGGTTATGTACTCCCCTTATTATTCTTGCCTACCTTTATAACGAATTCATTATCTATTGCTCTTATTCCGTCCATTTCTGAGGCTGAAGCGCACTCAAATAAGCAACTTACACACTATCGAATTCATCAATCCATTCGAATTTCATTTGCATCTGGTGCAATTGCTACCATTGTTCTTACCCTGTTTTCTGTGCCGATCTTAACATATATGTACGGTACAGCGAATGCAAGTAAATTCATCATCTTGATGGCACCTTTCTTCATTTTACTCTATATACAAGCCCCTTTGCAAGCTGCATTACAAGCTTTAGATTTAGCGAAATATGCGATGTGGAATAGTTTAATTGGTTCCGTCTGTAAACTCACCATTTTATTTTTATTAGGTTCACATGCTAACTTTGGAATTATGGGCGTTGCTATCGCTATGTCCGTAGGTGTAATTTTAATTACATTATTACACCTTGTCACCCTAAATAAAATGATTCAGTTTATCATACCGATTAAAGATTTAATGAAAATGCTGCTTCTTGTGTCCATGACGACAACAGTTGGCTATTTTTTAAAAGGGGTCTATACAAAACTGAATGAAAGTTTATGGTTGTTTATTTGCATCCTCTTCATCTTAACATGTTTATATATTGTCTTCTTACTTTTGCTAAAGTTTATTACAAAAGAAGAGCTGCAGCAAATCCCATTTATTCGCAAGTGGCTTTATAGATAACTTCTATATTTCAGATGGATGAATAAACTGATCATATAGAAACGAAACAACGGAAAGGGGCATATTCATTATGAAAAACAAACAGTTTATTGCATTGCTATACGGTTGGATCGTTGTTTTAGGTTTAATCATCATCACCAGTATCATTTTAGCACTCTTTCTTCAATTTACCTCTCTTAATGAACCAACTTTATCATGGATTACGTTGACCATCGGATTAATCGCTTTATTTTTGGGTGGCCTTGTAGCAGGTGTTAAAGGTAAATCAAAAGGATGGATCATTGGTGGATTTATTGGAATCGGCTTTACCATATTTGTTCTTGCTGTACAGTATATCGGTTATCAACAACTGTTTTCTTGGGAACAATCTGCTCATCATCTTGGCTATCTCGTTGCTGCGGTTGTCGGGGGCATCTTAGGCGTAAATACGGTCGTCCCTCATCGTGATCATACCTAGATTTAATGAATATAAATAAAAAGCAACAGAGCACTCACGATAATAGTCTGTGATCTCTGTTGCTTTCATATTGTAGAGCTACTGCGTATGATCTTATTTAGGACTCTTCTATTTCCCTCACTGATGAACGATCATATGTAAGTTTAACACCTTCATCGCTCTTTAGGATAACCGTTGCTTCATCGAGTGCATGTACTTCTCCATGAAATCCGCCAAAAGTAATTACTTTAGATCCCTTTTGCAAATTCCCTTGCATATCTCTAGTTTCCTTTTGACGCTTTTGTTGTGGCCTTATAATAAAGAAGTAAAATAAGGCGAACATTAATACGATCATAATTATTGGACTAAGCATTTCTGCATTCATTTTTTTCCCCCCTTTCATTAAAAATCTTTAGCATTTGGTTCATTGAGGCCATACATCTCAAAAAACGCTTCTTTAAAATCACCAAGTCGATCTTCCATAATTGCTTCTCGAACTTGATCCATTAAGTTTAACAGAAAATACAAGTTATGATAAGTAGTAAGCCTGAAACCAAATACTTCGTTACAATTTATGAGATGCCGGATGTAAGCACGTGAATACGTTTTGCATACATGGCAATCGCAATTTTCATCAATCGGACTAAAATCACGAGCATACTTTGCATTTCTAACTACTAAACGGCCAGTAGATGTCATGCATGTACCATTCCGTGCAATTCGTGTAGGTAATACACAGTCAAACATATCAATTCCCCGGATCGAACCGTCAATCAGTGATCCTGGGGAACCGACCCCCATCAAATAACGTGGTTTATTACTCGGCATAAGAGGTGTCGTATATTCTAACATACGATTCATGACTTCTTTTGGCTCCCCTACAGATAGTCCGCCAATCGCATAACCCGGGAATCCAAGCGATACAAGATCACGGGCACTTTGTTTGCGTAATTCTTCATATTCGCCACCTTGGATAATGCCAAATAATCCTTGATCATTCTGCCGCTCATGGGCCTGTAAGCTTCTTTCTGCCCAGCGTGACGTTCTCTCTACAGATGTCTTCATATAATCATATGATGCTGGATAGGGTGGGCATTCATCAAGTACCATCATGATGTCAGGGCCAAGTGCATTTTGGATCTGCATGGCAATCTCTGGAGAGAAGAACAATTTTTCCCCACTTAAGTGATGACGGAAATGAACACCTTCTTCCGTGATATCACGCATATCACTTAAACTGAATACTTGAAACCCTCCGGAATCCGTTAAAATTGGCCGTTGCCAATTCATAAACTGGTGAAGACCACCAGCTTCCTTAATTATATCGTCACCCGGTCTCAGCCACAAATGATACGTATTGGAAAGGATAATTTCAGCATTCATTTCAATGAGATCTTCAGGACTCATTGTTTTCACCGTCGCTAATGTCCCTACAGGCATAAACATAGGTGTGTCAAATGAACCATGGGGGGTATGGACAATCCCTCTCCTTGCCCCTGTCTGTTTACATGTTTTTAGTAATTCATATGTGATTGGCATGCATTTATTCATTCCTTCTTTAATAAGATATTTCTTTACCTTGATGGAAAGGATCGATCCCCTCCACGCATATAAAGTAGTCAAGATTGGGCTTAAACTAGCTGTCTACGATTTAGATGAGGGTAGGATGAGCATCGCATCACCAAAACTAAAAAACCGATACCTTTGATCGATGGCCTCTTTATAGGCACTCATAATGATCTCTTTCGTAGCTAATGCACTTACGAGCATGATCAACGTTGATTTCGGTAAGTGAAAATTGGTAATCAGTCCATCAACCGCTAAAAAATCATAAGGTGGGTAGATAAAGATATCCGTCCAACCACTTGCCGCAACAAATGCACCTTCATGATCCATGGCAATCGTTTCTAACGTACGCGCTGATGTTGTTCCAACCGCAAAAACTTTACCGTTACTTTCTTTTGTTTTCATTAGTATGTCTGCTGTATCCTCCGACATATGATAAAATTCAGCATGCATTTTATGATCATTAATCTCATCTACACTTACCGGACGAAAAGTTCCGAGCCCAACATGTAATGTAATATAGGCGATGGTGACACCGATCGCCTGAATTTCTTCTAATAATTCTTCCGTAAAATGGAGACCAGCAGTTGGTGCGGCAGCTGAACCGTCTTCCTTTGCATAGACGGTTTGATAACGATCTTTTTCTAATAATTGCTCTTTAATATACGGTGGTAATGGCATTTCGCCTAGTTTTTCAAGAATTTCGTATAAAATTCCCGTATAATCCAATTGAACGATTCGTCCTCCGTGCTCCTTTTTTTCCGTGCACGTTGCAGTCAGCATGCCATCTCCAAAAGTAATCGTTGTCCCGATAGGAACCTTTTTAGCTGGCTTGACAAGTACTTCCCAGGAATCGCCTTCTTGTTGATGAAGTAATAATAATTCGATTTTTGCTCCCGTATCCTTTTTTATGCCATATAATCTTGCTGGTAAGACGCGTGTATCATTAAGGATAAGACAATCGCCTTTATTGAAATAGCTGGTAATGTTCTCGAATTGCTCATGGACGATTGCTTCCGTTTGTGGGTTGACGACTAATAATCGCGATGATGCTCGTTCTTGTAGTGGGGATTGGGCAATCAATTCCTCTGGTAACTCAAAATTAAACGCTTCTATGTCCATTATCATTCACCCTATCTATCATGCTACTTGTTTTGGCCAAACTAGAATAAGGATCTAGCCGCTATTTATCGTTCTTCATTCATGGGTAGACCTAGATGTGCATAGGCTTTAGGTGTAACGACTCTTCCCCTCGGCGTTCGCTGAATAAAACCAATTTGCAATAAATATGGTTCACAGACTTCTTCAATCGTCTGCGATTCTTCGCTAATTGTAGCGGCAATGGTATCCAAGCCAACAGGGCCACCTCTGAAGCCTTCAATAATGGATTTTAATAACTTATGATCAATGTGATCAAGACCGACATCATCAACTTGCAACATTTTTAAAGCCATATCAGTTGTATCAATCTGTATTTCCGCTTCCCCTTTTACTTGCGAAATATCTCGGATTCGTTTTAACAAACGGTTTGCAATCCTTGGTGTCCCTCGAGATCTTCTTGCTACTTCATCAGCAGCATCACGTGTGATCGATGTTTCAAATATTTCTGCCGTTCGTTCTACAATGGAACATAAATCTGCTGTTTCATAAAACTCAAGCCTACTTAAGACCCCGAAACGATCGCGTAATGGTGCAGATAATAACCCTGCCCTTGTCGTTGCACCGACTAAGGTAAACGGTGGTAAATCAATTCTGACGGAGCGAGCACTTGGCCCAGTCCCAATCACGATATCAAGAAAGAAATCCTCCATTGCTGGATACAATACTTCTTCTACCGCATGTGGCAATCGATGGATCTCATCAATAAATAAAACATCGCCAGGTTCTAAGGATGATAAAATGGCGGCCAAATCCCCCGCGCGCTCAATAGCGGGTCCAGATGTTGATCGAAACTGAACTTCCATTTCATTTGCAATAATCGCTGCCAATGTTGTTTTCCCTAATCCAGGCGGACCCGATAATAATACGTGGTCTAACGGCTCTTCACGCATTTTAGCGGCTTGAATGAAAATAGCTAAGTTCTCCTTCACCTTATGTTGCCCGATGTATTGACTTAATATAGTGGGTCGAAGACTTAGTTCAACAGAAGAATCGTCTGCTTGTTCGTTACCCGTTACTACTCGATCATCCATCCGTCTTCCCCCCTTATTATTGCTTCATTAACAATGCTAAAGCTTTTCGAATGATTTCATCTGTGCTTTCGGCATTTTCTTGTTGGAGCTGTGGTGTAATGGCTCTAATTTCATGAGCTGAATATCCCAAGGATTTTAAAGCTTCTTCCGCATCTTGTAAGTCACTTGACCTGATTGTTCCCCCACTAGCCGTTTCATCTAATTCACTCGTAATGGAGAGCAAACCGGTTAACTTTCCTTTTAAATCAAGAATAATTTGTCTAGCCGTTTTTTTCCCGACTCCCCGAAACTGTGTTAAATATTTCTCGTCTTCTTGTTCTACAGCTGAAACAAATTCAGATACCTCAACACTACCTTGGATATTTATTCCACTTTTCGGTCCAATTCCCGACACAGAGATAAGTTTTGTAAACAGGTATTTTTCATCTTCTGTTTTAAATCCATATAAACTTTGTGCATCCTCGCGTACATGGTGGTATGTATAAATCAAAATCTCTTCGTTCAAAGATAATTGAAAATCAAATGGATTCGCACACACAACCTCATAACCTATCCCGTGTACATCAACAATGACGGAATCATCTTGTATATATGTAAGAATTCCCTTTATATAAGCAATCATACCGATACCCCTTTATACTCTTCGTTATATTTTAACATATTCACCTATCGATTGCCTGATTCAACGACACGCTCCGAACAAATGTACGTCCTATTTAGTTTACCATAAAATTATAATAGAACCAGTGATGGTACTTTAAACGACGGACATCGTACCTTCTAGATACATGAAAAACCTTCGTGCCGAGCTTTATTCTCATTTGTGATAAAAAACAGTTGACCCGTATAACTTCAGAAAAATATCCATCCTCGTAAATAAACAAAGGATGGAGTATCATAACCGCGGGCTCTTTATTCTGATATTTGTAAATTGTGGTGCACATCCTGCACATCTTCGTCTTCTTCAAGCATATCGACTAGATTTAATAGCTTGCTTTCTTCATCTTCCGCAAGCTCACTATAATTTTGGGGAATTAAGGTTACTTCGGACTCTTCCAATTGATAGCCACCTTCAAGTAAATGGCTACAAACCTCATCAAAACTTTCAGGTGTTGTATATATTTCGAAGACCCCTTCGTCCGCTTCGATGTCATCTGCTCCCGCTTCAATTGCTTCCATCGTTAGCTCGTCCTCGTCAAGGGTACCATCTTCATTTAAAATGACAATATAACCTTTACGGTCAAACATAAAGGCAACACATCCAGTTGCACCTAAATTGCCACCGTTTTTATTGAATGCATGGCGCACTTCTGCTGCCGTACGATTTCGATTATCGGTAAGAACTTGTACAATGACGGCAACGCCACCTGGTCCATAGCCTTCATATGTCACTTCCTCGTAGCTTGCCCCATCAAGTGTACCGGTTGCTTTTTTTATGGCGCGTTCTATATTATCATTCGGCATATTTACAGCCCTTGCCTTTTCAATCGCTAAACGTAAGGATGCATTCATATCTGGATCGCCACCGCCCTGTTTTGCGGTTGTATAAATTTCTTTAGCATGACGCATGAATATTTTTCCTCTCTTCGCGTCTTGTGCACCTTTTCTTCTTTTTATATTACTCCATTTAGAATGACCAGCCATTGGACATTCTCCTCTCCCAATAGTTTCCCACACTTTATTGTCTCATTATAACCTTCCATACATCGAGTAGGCAAGCGCTAGAATATGTACAAGCTCTCATTTTTAAGTTCGGCTATCAATTACTTCTTATTTGATAGGATGTTGCGATCTTTCGTTTATGTTCCGTTTGTCGATGCATTTTTTCAATAATTAATCGGTCTGCTTCAGGAATGGGTTTTCCCTTTACATAGGCATCGATTTGATCATATGTTGTCCCCATCTCTTCTTCATCTGTTTGACCTTCCCAAAGGTCAGCACTCGGTTTTTTATCGATTACGGCCTGTGGCACTCCTAAATAAATCGCCATTTTCTTCACTTCATCTTTTGTAAATTCAACAATTGGTAAAAGGTCTACGCCCCCATCACCATATTTAGTAAAGTAGCCTGTAAACCATTCAGATGCATTGTCTGTTCCGACAACTAAATAGTTATAATTCGTAGCTACTGTATACAGACTGCTCATCCGTAACCTTGCGCGAAGGTTTGCATTTGCTAGCTTGTCTGTACTTTCTACTCGTTCGCCCTTCTGATTTAATTGAGTCTGGATGTTTGTATAAAGTACATCATGTGCTTCCGTTAGGTCGATGGTTAATTGACTTAAGTTACACCCCTTCATTACCTCATAGGCATCCTTCATATCATCTGGGCTACTCTGTAAAGGCATGATCACACCTAATGACTCATTGGGAAAGGCCCGTTTAATTAAATAAGCCACTACGGCTGAATCGAGACCACCACTTACCCCAACAACCAGTCCCTTCACTCCTGCCTCTTTCACTTGTTGCTGTAACCAAGTTACAAGTTTATCAATTCTTCTTTCCACAATTACCGCTCCTCTACCATAAGTTAATGAATTTCATAATCCCTATCTATAGCTATACAACTACATATTGGAGTGACTTCGCTTGTTACAGTAATGATGAAGTTCATTTAAGTATCTTCTTATTCGATTTTAGCATTATTTTGTTTTTTTTCCTAAGAAAAAAGAGACATCATTGGAATCGTCTCTTTTTTGATTATTATTTTCTATATCATTCACTTTCATCCCCCGGCTTATTAAATCCTAAGTTGTGGTCATAGCCAGGAGGATTAGGATATGCATGTTCATTAGGTGGCATCGCATAATTTGGCGGATAAGGAGCCTGTCGAGCATAATGTGCTTGTTGCATCGCTATTTGATGCTGATCGTACGATTCAACGGGTGGCATCGATGGAATGTGCTGTTGTTGTTCAAAGCCATGGCCCCCTCTATGCTGACAACCACATGGTGATCCTTGTGCCCCCATCATAGGATGATTGGGAAATCCCATTTGATCTGGCATATGTGACGGGTGTGGCATTGGCATCGCTTGCTGTGGACTTACGTGTGTCCCATGGTGAAAAGGTAATTGCTGATGCATAGATGTTTGATGTCCCTGCATACAATGACAACAGACTGGAACCATTTGCACCATCGGATACCATTCCTGATTGTCATTTGGCTTCATGTGATCCTGTTGATGAGCGATATGCATGTGTGGTGCTTCATTCATCATCGGTAACTCCATCATCGGATGTTCTTTCTTCACCTTTTCTTTCCCCTCCTTTATAGGTGTCTCTTTCATTGGTTTACTTGTTTCTTTTGGCGTTTCCTTTTGCTTGGATGGTGGTTCTTTCTCCATGACAGGCATTTCCATAACTGGCTTCATTGGCATATGTTGCATCGGCATTTCAGCTTTTACTTCGATCGGCTTGGCATGATCATCTTCTTTAATCGTTGGCAATGGTTTTGCTGACATATCTTTATAGGGAACTTCTACCTGCTCCTTTTGTACTTCCTTTTTATTTGTTTCCCCCTCCTCTTTTACCTGTTTATTAGAACTCGGAACCTTCACCTTCATACCTGGCATAATCATATCTGGACTAGATAATTGAGTGTTCAATTGTTTCATTTCTTCATAATCAACATTATATTTCTTAGCTAACTCCCACAATGTATCTCCCTTTTGTACAATGTGAATTTTCACGTCGAATCAAACCCCTTTTCATTCTACTTTTTAACGATTAACTTTATTGATAAGACGGTAGCATACCCATTCCAATGATTTCAGAGTCCTTGCTTTTAACGATAGATTATCTTGTAATCAATCCATTTAAAAACACCCCGATTCATCCTTTTGTTTTCATAGTCTGATGCTTTTATTCAAACTGGGCTAATACCTCTTTATCAACATATGCTAGGCATTGATTAATGTTGAAACATATTTACAAACCTATCAATAAAAAAAGCAATTGTTGATCATATTTGATCAACAATTGCTTTTCAAGCTGGGAACATTCCATTCTTATATGCTTTGATATTAGACATTCATCTTATAAACAGGATAGCTCCCTAATACCGTTACCTCACAGCCTAATGTTGCTAGTTCAGCCTTTACACTTGGAAACAAAACATCATCAAAGGGTTGTTCCACATCGATAATAAAAAAGTAGTTACCAAGACCCGTCTTCATTGGTCTTGATTCAATTTTTGATAAATTCATCTTCCGCCAAGCAAATGCTGATAACACTTGATGTAAAGCTCCTGCATGATCACTGGGCATCGTAATTAATAAACTCGTTTTTTCGCCGAGTGATGGATGATTAATCTTGATCGCATCTCTCTCTTTAGCTAATACAGCAAATCGAGTATGGTTGTTTGGAAAATCATGAATATTTTCTTTACATATTTGTAATCCATACTCTTTAGCTGCAAGCTTATTTCCAATCGCGACGATCGGCTTTTCCACTTCCCCAACAATTTCGGCAGCTTTCCCAGTGGAAGAAGCAAAGTTCAAGCTCGCATTTGGTAAATTCTGATGGAGATATTGATGGCATTGTGCAATGGCATGACTATGGGAATGGATTTCCTTAATCTCAGCCAAGTTTCCAGAAAAATTAGGATGTGCTAATAAATGCTGTTCAATCGGAACGACAATTTCCGCGTAAATCGGTAATCGCACTTGATGAACAAGATAGTCTACGGTCAATTGGACGGTTCCCTCAATGGCATTTTCCAATGGGACAACCCCTATATCAATTTCGTCATGCTCAACAGCATCAATACATTCGGGAATGGTGTTAAATCCCTTTGACAACTCTCCAGTGAATGCTGTATCAACAGCTAGTTTTGTAAATGTTCCTTTTGGCCCTAAATAACCTACTGTTTTCTTCAACTTTCCTTCCCCCTTATGCTCCCGAACGAATCCGATCAACTTGTTATCAAATGATCGTCCAGTTCTTCTATGCTCGTCTCTATTTTAGTTATCTCGAATGGATCATGTGGCACTCATTTTCGAACCCAACACTTCTTTCGCTTGCACCTTTATGCTTCATTCAATAAATTCAAATTCAAAGTCTAGTAAACGGATCGTATCTCCATCATTCGCTCCATATTCGCGCAATGCTTTGTCGACTCCCATGCCCCTTAACTGACGAGCAAATCGCTGAGATGATTCATTTTCAGTAAAATCCGTCATCTGAAATAATGTTTCAATCTCCTCGCCCGTCAATAAGAGGGTACCATCCATATCACGTGATATACGGAAAGACGCTTCATTTTCAACGTGGCGATACACGACTTTATCTTCGTCCTCCTTGATTTCAGGCGATACTTTTGGAATAGAATCCAATGTATCTGCAACAGCAAATAATACATTTCTTAAGCCATCCTTTGTTAAAGCAGAAATGGCATGGACTTCCACATCATCACTCAGTTGACTTTTAAATTTATCTAAATTTGCATCTGCTCCAGGCATGTCCATTTTATTCGCTGCGATGATTTGTGGTCTATCCATTAACTTCTCATCATACGCATTTAGTTCCTCATTGATCGTGACGTAATCATCATAAGGGTCTCTTCCTTCAACACAAGCCATATCAATAATATGAACGATTACTCGTGTTCGTTCAATATGCCGCAAAAATTGATGGCCTAAACCAATTCCTTCATGTGCGCCCTCGATTAATCCTGGCAAATCGGCTATGACAAAACTTCGGTGATCACTCGTTTCAACAACCCCAAGATTAGGGGCTAATGTTGTGAAATGATAGTCAGCAATTTTAGGCTTCGCAGCACTTACAACGGATAAAAAGGTTGATTTACCGACACTTGGAAAACCGACAAGGCCAACATCAGCAAGTAACTTTAATTCTACACGTACCGTTCGTTCTTGCCCAGGTTCACCATTTTCTGAAATACTTGGCGCAGGATTACGTGGGTTAGCAAACCGATTATTACCACGGCCCCCTCTTCCACCTCCTGCAATGGTAAAGGATTGTCCGTGTGTCGTTAGATCGGCAATCATTTCGTCGGTCTCTTCATCTGTCACCGTTGTACCAGGAGGGACAGGTACGATTAATGGATCTGCATTTTTTCCATGCCGGGACTTACCTTCTCCATTAATTCCATGTTTTGCTTTAAAATGGCGATTGTATCTAAAGTCCATTAACGTATTCAAACCTTCATCGACCTCAAATACAACATCCCCACCTGAGCCACCATCTCCGCCAGCTGGACCACCCATTGCTACATACTTTTCACGTCGAAAGGCAACGATCCCATTTCCACCATTACCTGCCTTCACGTGAACTGTAACTTGATCAATAAACATATTTTCACCTCATTTACTACCAAGCATATGAAAACTCACAAATGACGCCATTACTTGTTTGTTTACTATGTAGTGGTGTATTTTTATCAATGCCTTTCAACTCTTCTATTAATTCTGCCCGCTCATCAAATTGCCCTTGAATCGAGCACGTAAATGAAATGTGTGATGCAGATTTAACATCGATCTCAATGTTCAGCTCATATATCTTTGTATTATCTCCGAACAGCTTGATTTGTTCAACCATTTGATTAAATTGTCTCACAATTTCCTCGTCTTTGTCTATTAAATTAATATAAATTGAATTGATGCTGTATTCTAGACGTATATTTTCATGTAAATGATTAAACTGAATGACCCACAATATGAATGCTGGTGCATGAATACTCAATAAATTTCTTTCACATTCTAAAGATGTGATTAAAGCATTGATCTTATCATTTACCCGATCCATTTTATCCATACTTGAATAGCCATGAATAATTTGCAGTTCATTCATAAGGTCGTGTTGATAGGATTGCAGTAATTGGACAACTGTTTGCCCTTTCATAATACCCCTCCATTACTTATAACAATTTATATCAGATATAGGTATATGCATTTCATAATCCCTATTTATAGCTATGTCAATTCCCCATGTAGTTGTATTGCTTCGTTTACAACTACATACTGAAGTGACTTCGCTTGTTACGATAATGATGAAATTCATTCAGGTATATGATATTCATTTCACTTGATGTTTGATGTACGGCCCTTTTAATAAAAAAACCCCAACCATTCAGCTGGTTGGAGTCTATTTTCATTATTATGCCTCTTCAGCAATAGGATAAACACTTACTTTTTTACGATTACGACCAGATTGTTCATATTTAACAACACCATCTAATTTAGCAAACAGTGTGTGGTCTTTACCACATCCGACATTTTCACCAGGATAGATCTTTGTTCCACGTTGGCGATATAAAATCGATCCACCAGAAACAAGCTGACCGTCTGCTCTCTTTTGTCCTAAACGTTTGGAATGTGAGTCCCGGCCGTTTCTCGTACTTCCTGCACCTTTTTTTGTAGCAAAAAACTGCAAATCTAAACGTAGCATATAACTGCACCTCCTTATTAACTCTCCATCTTAATAAATTCACCATAATCGCGTTTAATCGTGTTTAATGAAATAAGCATACTTTCAAGGAGCAGCTGAGCTTTTTCATTCGCTTCATCATCAATGGATGAAGGGATGGAGATGTAAAGATAGCCACCTTCATCTGCCTGCCTTATTTCTAAATCAATTTCACACAACTCGTGAATTGCATTTACTGCACCAAATGAAACAGCTGATACTCCTGCACATACAAGATCATAGCCATAAGGGCCACTCTCTGCATGTCCAGATAGTTCAAATGCTACAACTTGATTATCTTTACGATATGTCCTTATAGTAATCATAGTCATTACCTTTACACGTTAATTTTATCAATTATTAATTTTGTGAATGGTTGACGATGACCTTGTTTACGGCTATAGTTTTTTCGTTTTTTAAATTTATAAACAGTGATCTTTTTATCACGACCATGTTCTTCAACTTTAGCAGTTACAGTAGCACCCTTCACATATGGAGCGCCAACTTTAACATCATCCCCACCTACGAAAAGTACATTTTCGAAAGTGAATGAATCTTTCGTTTCAGCGTCTACTTTTTCAACATAAATTTCTTGTCCTTCAACAACTTTAACTTGTTTGCCACCTGTTTCAATGATTGCGTACATAATTTGCACCTCCTAATTTACTCAGACTCGCCATGCAGGCACTTCATAAAAAGTTTAACACCTGATCTGCGCGGTTGTAGCACTGGTGCTACAGATGAATAACATAGTAATATTATCATAAAATAAAGGGTTCTGTCAATGATAGTATACTTGAAGATTGAATCAAGTATTTGCGAGTAATATTCCGAGTGTTTTAAACGGCTTTTTTTGTTTAGATTATCTATATTTTGTTTGGTGCTATGGTTACGGCTGTTGACATACATTATATCCATCTGCAATCACCGCCCCTGGGCCACACTCATTCAGGATGGCGCTCTATATATTGACCAATCGTTTTATTATATTGTTGTTCATAAAAGTAACCATGTAAACAATCAGTCTCATCAATTTGCTTACTTTTATGTGCTGAGTAAATGACTGAAATGGAATGCTTTTTAGCGCGTTTAAATTGTGAGAACACATGGATCATAGAGGTGTCATGTGAAACCTTAATGGGTTCAACTTTATAAACATGGTTTTTTCCTTGATAGCGATTTAATAAAAAACGAATAAATACATAAAAACGTTGTTTCCATTCTGTGCGATTTTCCATAAAAATAAAGACCATAATTAAAAAGGTGCTTAATGTAAAAGGATAGACGAACAATTGTATACATAACAAAGCTATACTTGTACACATGGAGATGATGATAATCGAATGGTATGCTTTACGATAAGGTAAAATAGCAGATAAGCAAATGAAGAGGAACTTGCCTCCGTCTAACGGCCATATCGGCAATAAATTAAAGATCAGGATCGTCGTATTATAATATAAAATCAAACCATAAACGGATTCCGGTAAGACAAAAGTTGTGGACAGGACGAATAAGCCAACATAAATAATGACATGTTGCATCGGCCCAGCAATCGTAACGAGAGCATCTTCATGGATCGGTTTGTTCCCATGTTCTTCGGTTTTCATAACGCCGCCAAATACCCATAGCATAATACTATGAATACGCCAATGAAACAAACGTGCAAATAAAAAATGTCCCAGTTCATGGAATAAAACGATCGCAAGAATAATAGCTAACTCCATAAATGTACCGGTTAAAAATGAAATGATCATAAAAATCATTAATAGTGGATGTACATGAATGGGCGGTATGAATTTACGGATTGTCATCAACCTGAATCACCTGAATCGGATCGATGTATTGGTTGTCTTTTTCAATTGAAAAATAAACCGTCGCATTTTTATCCGTTGGTTTAAACGTCCCGACTCGCTCACCTGCAGCAACATATTGATATAAATGGACATCGATGGAACTTAGAAACCCATATTTTGATTTACTATCATCGGCATGTTGGACAATAACCGTTTGTTTCATATCCGCATCTTTTCCAGCAAATATAATGACACCCTCTTCCCATGCAGATACGCCTGTTTCATCCTCTGGACCAATCAAAACTCCAGAACCATTTGTCTGAAAGGACTCTGTTAAGTTGCCAACAACTGGTAAACTGGAGGCCTCTGCAGTATTGTCTACTGTTTGATTATCTTTTGGTGTGAAGGTTAAAGGGGACCCAAAAGTTTCTGCATACCAATTATTCACACGCGCAAACGGAAACTCTTCAACCAAAGCATTGCTTGTCCACTCTTTAGGCTTCGAAAGCATGGACGTATTTGATTGTAATACGATGGCAACTCCAAAAAACAGAATCAACGAGAGGACTCCTTTTAGTAACATTGATGATAGCGACTTACTTTTTTCATCCTTTTCATGATAACGAGGTAATGTATCCAAATGCGTTGGTAGATAACCATGTTTTTCTTCTTCTTGGGGAAAGGGCACGGTTACTTTACGATCGGTGGTGTTTTTAGCTCGATGATTTCTCCCTCCTTTTTTTCGTTGAGCGATTGATTGTCTTACTTGATTTACACCTTTATTCATATTCCTCACAATCCTTCACTATACTTTAATATAATTATATGTGAGTGATGGATCAGATATGTTTTTTTACAGCAAAAAGAAGCAATTGAAAGGATCTTCCGATTGCTTCTCCTTATTAGAGTTTACCTTATTTTCCATTATGATCTCATTCCAAAAAAACGCTTGACCTTTTGAAACATTCCTTGTTCATCTTCTAATGATTGTAAGGGTACCGTTTCTCCCAATATTCGTCGGGCAATATTTCGATAAGCGATCGAAGCTTTTGAATTAGGATGAACGACAACTGGTTCCCCATGATTTGATGCCTTGATCACTTCATCATCATCAAGTACGATACCGATCAGATCAATCGATAAGAGTTGGACAATATCATCGATATCTAACATATCACCATTTTTCATCATATTATTGCGAATTCGATTAATGACGAGGCGTGGTCTTTCCATATCCTCATTTTCTAGCAATCCAATAATCCGGTCCGCATCTCGAACACTAGACTGTTCTGGTGTCGTGACTACGATTGCTTTATCTGCGCCAGCTACTGCACTTTGAAAACCTTGTTCAATCCCTGCTGGACAATCGATAATAATATAATCATATTCTTGTTTTAATTCAGCAATAATTTTGATCATGCCTTCTTCCGTAACGGAAGTCTTATCACTTGTTTGGGCTGCAGGTAATAATGATAAGGTATCAAAACGCTTATCCCTTATGAGTGCTTGTGATAATTTACATCGTTCTTCAATTACATCAACGATATCAAATATGATACGATTTTCTAATCCCATAACGACATCTAGGTTTCTTAAGCCAATATCGGTATCGATTAAGCACACTTTTTTATCCATTAAGGCGAGTGCCGTACCAATATTAGCGGTAGAGGTTGTTTTACCAACTCCACCTTTTCCAGATGTAACGACAATTGCTTCACCCATTTCCCATTCTCCTTTCGAACCCACTTAAATCTTTTCGTTTGTATGTTAATGACTGCAGTCGATCAATGATTATTTTATCCTGTTCTTCATCAATAAGACCACACTCCATATACACACCTGCAGATTCATAGTCGGGAGCACGGCTGATATAATCTGCGATTCGGAGTTGACTAGGTTTCATATAAGAAGCAACAATAACTGCTTCACGATCACCATTAAATCCAGCATGTGCAATTCCATGTAAATTTCCTAAAATATAAACATTGCCTGTTGCCATTACTTTACCACTTGGATTCACATCACCAATTAATAATAAATCCCCAGTAACCTCAAGCTCTTGGCCAGATCGGACAATTTGATTAATGATTTTAACATCACTTTCGTCTTTCCATCTTAGTGCCTCATCTTTCAAAATGAGATCTGATTCAAATGACTGTATACGAAGCCGATTTTCATCACCCATTACTTTTCTAAGTTGTTCTTTTTCACGTTCATGTAAATAACGAAGCCCTAATTGAACGGTGACAGAAACAATTGGTTCATCTTTTTTCGGACGGCTCGTTGCAATCACTTCAATCAGTTCCTTATACGCATCCTGAAATAAGCATGAATCATTAATAAATAATGTTAGTCCATCTCGGGTGCCTTTAATTGTTATTAATTGTTTCTGCTCAATCACGTATGATCACCTCATTTAATTACATTTACATTTTCATAAGAACTTTCCATCGGATGATGTATCTTCTTTCCATTGCAGGAGCTTCTTTCTACTCAGCGGATAAAAGATAATTAGAAAGATAAGATTTGCTAGCACAGTTGGTAATAATCGGTAAACTAAGTAATCGGCCCATAACATATCTGTCATCCCAATAACAGTATAGATCATATAAACTGATAGATCTGCCAAGGATACTCCAATAAATGCTAACATGATGGTAACTAAAAGATTAGTATGAAATAACCTTTTTAGTTCATGAATGATATAGATAATTATGGCATATGAAAACATGTAGACACCTAGAACATTAGTATAAACAATATCAATTAATAAGCCAAATACTACTGCATACAAAACCGAATAATACGTATCCTCATCATCAAAAAAGATCGCTATGAATATTAAGAGCACCAAAACCCAATGTGGGACAATAAGCGAACTAGTGTTTACTAAGAAGTTTGGCAATAATTCAATCGCCACTCCTTCTAAGTTCAACATCAAGAAAAGGATAAGAGGTAAGTATAAATGCTTCATTACGACTCGTCCTCCTGATCTGCTTTCGATTCATCTTGCTCCTCTTTTTCAACGAGTGTCCGATCCACTACAATGACATGATTAATATCATACATATCTGCTGCTGGTTCGACAAAGGCTGTATTTGTAAGTCCATATTGATCTGGCATGACTTCTTTAACCGTACCAATTAACAGTCCCGGTGGGAAGACTCCTCCCATACCTGATGAAAAGACTAAATCTCCTTCTTTTACACCTTTATCGGATTCCTCAATAATTTTAAATAAGAGTGATCGGCTCTCTGCGTCAAACTCCTCAACTAAACCAAAGATATCTTTTCCTTTTTCTTTCTTAATGGTTGCTGAAATACGGTTAAATTGATCAAATCCCGTCAACAATTGAACCGTTGATGTGAAATTAGAGGCTGATTGCACTTTACCAATCATACCATCTGCCGTAATAACTGCCATATTTACATCAACACCGTGTTCCGTTCCTTTATTTATTGTTATTTGTTCGATCCATCGTTCTGGTGATCTTGCCATTACCGTCGCTTGAATGGGATCAAAATCTGTAATGGATTCCGTTTTATCCAATAACTCTTTTAGTTCATCATTTTCTTGTTCGAGTTTTTGTACGTCATACGTTAAACTTTTACCTTGAGATAGTTTTTCTTTTAAGACTTGATTCTCACTATACGTATCTTTCAATTCCCCAAAAGTCGAGATAATATTGGTTACGTATTGTACAGGACTGTAAATGGCTGTTTGCACCCAGCCAACAGAATCCTGAATAAATTGCTCCGGTTTGGTTAAATCATCTCGATCAGTTAGTGAATAACCAATTAAAACAACGAGCATTATGATTCCTATTAATAATATAAATAAACGTTTGTTACGAAAGAACGACATGAAAACACCTGCTTATTCAATGGAGTAATGGTTTGATACATTCGGATTCTTACGGAAGTTTTGGATATATTCAAGTGATTTACCCGTCCCGATGGCTACACTATCAAGAGGATCTTCAGCCGTAAACACTGGAATTTTCGTTTCTTCACTCATCACTTGGTCTAAGTTTTTTAATAGTGACCCTCCGCCCGATAAGACAATTCCACGGTCCATAATATCCGCTGATAACTCTGGGGGGGTTTTTTCTAATGTATTCTTGACTGCTTCAATAATCGAATTAATAGAATCCACTAAGGCCGTAGCAATTTCGCTTGCGGTTATCGTAATGGTCTTTGGCAAACCGGATAATAGATCACGTCCACGAATATCCATTTCTTCATCTTCTGTAACGACACCGGCGCAACCTACATCCATCTTAATGGACTCGGCCGACCGTTCACCAATCATTAAATTATAATGCTTGCGAATGTATTGGGTAATTGACTCGTCTAACGTATTACCTGCAGACCGAATCGATCGACTTGTTACAATACCACCTAATGAAATAACAGCAATTTCGGTTGTTCCGCCACCAATATCGACAATCATACTTCCAGTCGGTTCCCAAACGGGTAAGCCAACCCCAATTGCGGATGCAAATGGCTCTGAAATCGGATATGCTTCCTTTGCTCCTGCCTGTTTTGTTGCATCAATGACAGCACGTTCTTCTACCATCGTTATTCCAGACGGTACACAGACAATGACATCCGGCTTACTCGCTAAAAATGATCGTTTTTGCATGGCCTTCTTAATGTAATATTTCATCATGACCGCTGTTGTATCATAATCAGCAATAACACCGTCTCTCATCGGGCGCACAACCGAAATGTTTCCCGGAGTTCTTCCGATCATGTTTCGAGCGGAACTTCCGACTGCTTCGATTTCACCGGTTACTAAGTTTTTAGCGACTACAGATGGCTCTCTTACGACCACCCCTTTACTTTTCACAAAAACAAGCGTATTTGCTGTACCTAAGTCAATCCCTAAATCCTGCGAAAAATTAAATCTACCCAACCAAATCTTCCTCTCTCTTAACTCACAATTCTTTAGATGTATACCTTTTACTATAGCGATTAATTATATGTGTTGCAATGGAATTCAATCCTTTTATATTACACTATTATTAACCGATTGAAAACTTTAATAATGCATCATTCGCATTCCGAACAAAATTTAATCAATCTTTGTTCATCTATCGATTCAATTATACGAAAAAAACAAGAAAATAGATAGCTATATAAAATCCTATCTACATAAATGTGGGATTTTATATAACTATCTTTCCATGTCTTGCTTGAATCGTTATGCATTAGATGAATATCATAATTTCCATAACTATAAATAGGGATTATGAAATTC
>Ga0209487_1001094_pt1 | contig 23309 bp, 21 predicted proteins | sample Poulit2012_FD_187524 | JGI IMG/M metagenome (GOLD analysis project Ga0209487, IMG submission 187524) | Agricultural soil microbial communities from Georgia to study Nitrogen management - Poultry litter 2012 (SPAdes) (version 2) | ecosystem: Environmental > Terrestrial > Soil > Agricultural land...
GGGAATAATTAATATCTTTCTTCAGGTATAATAAGTGCCATTGCGAGATATGCAATAATTGAAATTGGTAAGATAATAAATAATACTCTAACCAAAAATGACGATATATTTAATTGATCTGCTATTCCCCCACAAACACCAAAAAAGATCCGGTCATTTAAAGAGCGTGTTAAGCCATTCATGAATTTTCCTCCAAAGCATAAAGATTTCGCGTAATTTTTAATTCTATGTTGTTATTTAATAAAATTAATCTTGATGGAAAGTTGATGGAAATGGGCCGAGCTTTCTCCCATGGTATAATAATGGGGGTTGATCATTTGCACTAATATCTGTGACTTCACCTATTAATGTTAGGTGGTCTCCCGCCTGAACCTGTTTATACAATTTGCATTGTAATGTAGCAATAGCATTCTGAATTATTGGTAAACCATTTTTCGATTCATACCATTTACAATGTGCAAATCGATCATCTTCTTTACTTGCAAATAAATAAGCAATTTCATCCTGGTCTTCTCTTAATATATTCACAGCAAATTTATCTGTTTTGCTAAAAGGTTCATATGTGGAAACATTTCGATCAATACTCCATAAAACGAGCAATGGATCAATGGAGACAGATGCAAATGAATTTACAGTTAACCCTACGGGAGCCTGATCTTCATCAACCGTTGTAACAATAGATACACCTGTCGGATAATTAGCCATTGCATTTTTAAAAATAGTCATTCTATCTTTACTTGTATTCAATTTGTCAGCTCCTAAATCATAAATGATAATACTTGAATCAAATTCATAAATATCTTGATAAATTGATTATCCGAACAATTAAATAAACTATTATGTTATCTTTCGTTAAATTGGAGCCCTCCAATAACATTGATTAGAACTGGGCGTTGCAGTTCGCAGAAATAGTATGGATCTTGGGTCCCCGCAATGAGAATATCGAATGAGAGTCCTAAGCTACACATACACAAAATGTGCGCTTGCATGAGAATATCAAGATATTTAATAGAAAATATTTGGATTTCGGATGTGAAATTGATTCATCTAACTATTAATTGTATCATTATAGGTTATTCAATTAAAATAAATATGTTTATATATAACAACACAATAAATAAAGATGTCAATAATCGACGTAATCTGTATGAACATTAGATGAATCTTGTAATTAATATTGTATATTTGCCAAAACCTGCTATGGCCCAGGAAATATAAATTAGGCATCATATGTATTTCATAAATAAAAAGCAGCTCATTCTAAAAGGTTCATAGAATAGAACATGCGCAAGGAGTCAAAAAAGTAGGATTGACAGAAACACTATTGTTTAAAAAAGAATTCGCACAATATTGCTGATTATGGAAATATAATTTTTTGCGAAACACACTCCTATTTATAGTGACCTTAGCAAAGAAAATTATTGTCAGAAAAATAGAGGGATTAAATTTTACTATTTTAATAAAATCCCTATAAGACGTATAATTTAAATTATTCCACTTTGTTTTTTTCTTTGTTTGCTTGTTTAACTCCTTTTTTGTCTTCAAATCGTAAAAATGCTCTTATCGCAGAAATCGTAACATACTTAAAAGGCTCTGGAGGGATTGGTACGATTCGTCTGTTTACAGCAAAAAAGTCAGTTCGTTTCGTTTTTTCACCAGATAAAAGTTCTGTGATCGTTAATCCATTATAGTTTGATAGAGACACTCCATGACCCATACAACCTAAACTATACCAGATGTCTGAACCTGCTTTTCCAATTGCCGGAATAAGGTCTAGAGAAGCTGAAATTGGTCCTCCCCAATGATGAGTAAATTTAATATCTCCAAGCTGAGGAAAAATCGTTTTAACTTGGTTTTGTAATAGTAGATTCATATCTTCGTTTTTATCTTTTTGTAACGGACTTCCATAGTAGTAAAGTGCTTCACTTCCTCCTAAAAGAATACGATTATCTGGGGTAAGACGATAATAATGTAAAAAATTCCGTGCATCTTCAATCCCTATCCGTCTATCCCAATTTAATAATTTAATCTGTTCATCTGTTAACTGTTCTGTAAGTGTTATATATGTGTAAATTGGGACTTGCTTTCTTTTCAACTTTTTAAATGCAGAAGAATATGCGTTTGTAGCATAAACAATTTGGTTGCTGGAAACTTTTCCGTGTTTTGTTTCAATTGTTTTTTCTTTATGGTTTACTTGGACTACTTCACTATTTTCATATATTTTAACTCCTAATTTTTTAGCAACTTGTGCGAGCCCACGAGCGAGTTTTGCAGGATGTAGTAAAGCACAATGTTCATCATAACGAGCAGCAAGATATGTTGGAGAATGGACGAGTTGTTTTGTTTCTTTTTCATCTAACCATTTAAAACCTTTCATACCTAAACTAGTTGCAATTTCGTATTCTTTTTTAAGATTTTTTAACTCTTGTGGATTGGAGGCAATCGTCATCATACCTTCGTGGACATAATCACAATTAATATTGTATTTTTCAATCATATCTTCTAAATAATTAACAGCATCTAACATATAGTCATCTGCTTCTTTTGTTTTCTTACCCCCATGCCTAAATTTTGTTAAATCCATTGTAACGCCAAAAAGCCGCATAGAAAACCCAGCATTACGACCACTTGCACCTATTCCTGCAACACCTTTTTCTAAAATAGTTACTTCCAAAGTAGGGTCTTTTTCTTTTAAATGAATAGCAGTTGATAATCCTGTAAATCCAGCACCAATGATGCAAACATCTGCTTTTACATTTCCTGATAATGATTCATTTGGTTGCATTTCCCCAATGCTTTCTAACCAAAAACTTTTATTTGTGTATGAACTCATTTTTATCTTCCTTCCTTTGAGTTTTATTTTCTGTCAAAATGTAGTCATTAGTAGTCATTACTTTATGATTCGTTGTTTATTACATTTGATGATTTATTTACTTTTTTAAACTTCCCGTATGTTTTACTATAATAATTTTGTTCAAAGATTGGATTCACGTCATTTTTGTATTGGGCCTTTTCTCGCTCAATGATTAACCGTTTAATATCAAGATCTGCAATAACAATTTCATCTCCAACAGAATCTTCCGTCATTGCAATAACTCCATCATGATTAGTCGTCATTTCCATTGGCGCAAATATGCCGGCTTTTCCTGTAAAGTGCATTCCACCAATAGATCCAGTTAATGCAGATTTTAATCCATATACATAGGTTTCCTGCACTCGGGGCCAAATACCTCTTAAGGCTTTCCATTGATTATAAGGTTCATTATTAGCAATTGGAATAATAACAATATTTGCACCTTTTTTTCTAACGAGGTGAAAGGTTTCGAAATAAGTAGCATCCATACAAACAGGTGCTGCAATTTTTCCAATAGGGGCTTCCAACACATCAAATTGATTACCACGTGCAAGTCCAATATTGTCCTCAAAATCTGTCAAATGTACTTTCCTTTGAGTGCATATTATGGAACCATTTGGATCAATTATAGAGCCAACATTATACAATTGTTTATTTTCTTTATGAATAAAGCTTCCTGTATAAATATAAATTGAAAAATATTTTGCGAAATGCTTCATCGTATGTAATATGACCTTTTCTGTTGGTATTGCAAAAAGATCGAATAAATGATAGAGAAGCCAGTTATCTTTACTTTGATGTACTGAATTTTCAACTTCTGCTTTTTTTGTAAAACTTCGTTTATTTAAATGTTTATTTATCTGGTGAAAAAAGGGGAGTATACCAAAAAGGTCAAAAAATATATATTCAGGGAAAACAACATATGTAGCCCCTTTATCTGTTGCATGTTTCACTAAACAATATATCGACTCTATAAAATGTCCAACATGTTTTACAGGCTTTATTTGTTTTTGTATTACAGCTACACGATTTGCATATCGTTTTGGTTTTTGATCCTTATTTTTATAAAGTAATTTTTGTAAAGTATATTCTACCTCATCTGTATGTAACCGCTTACTAACAATTAAATTTAAAAACTTCATCATGAGTGCCACCCCTTAAAATAAATTTGTGTAAGCGTCGGGATTTAATTGTTTTAATGGTTGAAAAGCAATGTCCTTTTGTAGTTTATTTGCCTGTATGGACGCTGAAATGAATGAGTGATTGTTTATTTCACGTGCAAGTATTCCATTCTCATCTTCTGTTATATCAATTGGTGCATGAATAATTGATTCACTACAAAACGAATGTTCATTATAATAGCCTTTAAATCCACTTTCTACACCGAATAAAGTATTTTGCTGGATGTTTTGCCAAAGCCCGCTTAATTGGGTTGAAAAATAACCCTTTCCAATGATTGCTACCGGAGAAAGAACTAGATTTACCCCTTGCAATGTAGCATATCGAGTAACTTGTGGATAAAATGTATCCGTAGAAATGATGAGAGCAATTTTAAAAGAATGGTATGGATAAAAATAGAGCTTAGTTCCTCTAGATAACCCAAGTTTCTGTTCCCATTTAGCTAAATAGAGTTGCCGTTGTTTCAAAACGATTTTCCCATTTTTAATCAAACAAGAACTGTGATAAGTTTTCCCTTCTACTTGTTCAAAATAGCTTCCAGGACAAATTAATAAATTGTTCGTTTTCTTCGAAAGCTGCATGATGACATTCAAAATAGATTCCTCTTTTGTCGAGTATACTACATCTAAAAGTCCTGGGAATACAATGATGTTTTGAGCAGTTTCAGTCGCGCGAGTGAGGACAGAGCTTATATAATTTGTTACCTCCTTTAATGTAATGTCCTTGCTCCAAATAGTGGCTGCTACTTTCATGCTCAAATACCTCCAAAAAAAGTCATTCTTATACTATTATTTTATCGTACTTTTTTATAAAAAAATAGAGCTCTTTGTTATAAATATATCGATGCTTTTTCTGTATTTACAAAATGAGTTTTCGCAATATCATGAAGGATATGCTTTCCTTTTGTCCGTATTAAATTTGCGATAAGTCTGTCTACTTTTTCTGAAGCTCCTTTTAATAACGTTACTCCTACTTCGTTAGAAAGTCGCTCCATTTCCGTTAAAAAACTAGCACGAGCAATAACAGAGGCCGCTGCAACCGCTATAGAAGAACTTTCAGCTTTAGTCATGAAAAATGTTTTATCGTTAAGAGAAACATTTTCTGTTTGTAAATATTTTTTAAAAGTTGGGGGCTCACAAAATTGATCAATGACAATTCCTTCATAGTTTTCATTACCGATTTTTTGTAACAGTTTTTGAATTGTATGATAATGAAGCATTGCTTTCATTTTTCCTTGACTCCAACCTTGTTTTTGTAATGTATTATACTTTGGGTTAGGTAAAATCATTAGTGAATAAGGTATGTGTAATTGTACGAGTTCTTTTGCTAATGCATGAATTACGTCATCACGGATTAGTTTTGAATCTTGAATTCCTAATTCCTTTAATTGTTGTATCTGTTCCTTTTTTACAAACATAGCACAAGTTGTGATTGGACCAAAATAATCTCCTGTTCCTGATTCATCGGATCCGATATGGCTATTTTTAAATACAGTTTTCGGTGGAGATTGGGTTGATGGTTTTGCAGCTGTGAATAAAGATGTTTGTTCTGACTTATCTTCGGCTTGCCACTTTTCACTTTCTACAAGGGGTTGTTTTCCTTGAAATAATACTTTTCCACTTTTATATGCTGTAATAGTAGCGTAATTCGTCTTTGCACGAAAAATTGCTCCTGGTGGCGGGTTAACTTTATTTTTTTCATAATATTTATCCATTTCATTGATTGTTTTTTTCGAATATAATTCAGTGATATGAGACAATGTTATCTACTCCATTAAAAGATTTTAGTGAAAAATTTATACTAGTTCCTAAATTTTCTTTTTCATGTTAAAATTAAGTGTACCATTTTATTGGGAGGAACGTTAGTGTGACCGAAAAAAAGCGAACAAAAATTACGGTTAATATACATAAAAAAACGTATACGATTGTTGGAACAGAATCAAAAGAGCGTGTGGAACTAATTGCAAAACTAATCGATGAGAAAATGAATGAAATTTATGAAGCTAATAAACATTTAGACACGACTAGATTAGCAGTTCTAACTGCAATTAATACAATGAATGATTATTTGACATTAAAAGAGGACTATGATGAATTAATTACATTACTTGAAGAGGATAAATAATCTATGATTACATTTCTATTAATAATAGTTTTATTATTTGGTTTTTTGATGGGATTAAAACGTGGTTTTATTTTACAAATGTTACACTTAATTGGATTTATCGTTTCTTTTGTTGTCGCATCCCTATATTTTCGTAAATTAGCGGATCAACTTTCCCTTTGGATTCCTTATCCTGAATTAGGGGATGATAAAGTATGGGCAGTTTTTTTAAACAGTATGCCATTAGAAAATGCATTTTATAATGCGATTGCTTTTGCGATTATCTTTTTTGTAACAAAAATTGTGTTGCAAGTAATAGCGACTATGCTAGATTTTGTTGCTAGACTACCAGTGATTAGATCTGTAAATAAAGGGCTTGGAGCTATTCTAGGATTTATGGAAGTTTATTTAATAACTTTTATCCTTTTATACATTTCTGCCCTATTACCTGTCGAAAAGGTACAATTAAAAATACAATCTTCTCGTTTAGCAACATTTATGATAGAACATACACCATTTTTGTCCAGCACAATGGAATCACTCTGGTTTACGGAACTTTTAAGTAAACTATATAGCTAATGTATTTTAATTTTAAAACTGATGATATGTTTCGTTTATGGAAAAACATGAGTCAGTTTTTTTAATCGTTTGAAAAGGTTCATTCCAACTTCACTTAAGTTTAGAATGTTTGCTTAATCGTTCCCGTGCGGGATAATTTAAGTATAGAAGGGGAACGAACGGTGCGTAATCGTTCCCTTGTGAGAAATTTCAAACATAGTAGGGGCACGACTGGTAAGAGTGAGAGAAACCTTATTGGGGAATCCGAAGATAGTTCGGGTTTTGGTGTTATAAAGTAACCCCAAAAAGCGAAGAATATTAGAAGCAGTGTATAGAAGAATTAAAAAGTAAGATTTCTATTAAAATAATAAAACAGGGTGAACGAAGATGGATGTAAATAAAAAAGATGTTATACGTTTATTAGAAAAAATAGCAATCTATCTTGAGTTAAAAGGAGAAAATCCTTTTCGAATTAATGCATATAGTAGAGCGGCTCAATCTTTGGAAAGAGATGTTCGCTCACTAAATGAAATAGATGATTTCACGACTGTAAGTGGTATTGGAAAAGGGACAAATGAACTTATTTTACAATTTATTCAAGATGGTTCATCTGAGGTGTTAACTAATCTCGAAAAAGAAATTCCCCAAGGTCTAATTCCTCTTTTACAATTACCAGGTCTCGGCGGGAAACGATTAGCTTTAATATATAAAGAACTTGGTATTGTTGATGCAGATACCTTAAAAGAAGCTTGTATAAATGGGAAACTTGAAAGTGTGAAAGGATTCGGTAAAAAAACGGTAGAAAATATTTTGAAAGGATTAGAAAATATAGGAAAACGTCCTGACCGAATACCGATTGCTTATATGCTTGAAATTTCTCATGATATTGAAGCTTATTTAGAAACGATTCCGGAAATTATAAAATATAACGTAGCAGGAAGTTTACGACGTCTGGAAGAGACTGTAAAAGACATAGATTTTATTATTGCAACAGAACAACCTACAAAAGTAAGAGAATCTATTTTAAAAATGGGAAACATAAAAGAAATCATTGCAAATGGGGATACAAAGGTATCCATTATAATTCCTTATGAATTTGAGATTCAAATTGATTTTAGGATGGTAAGGGAAAACGAATATTTTACAACATTACATCATTTCACTGGTTCAAAGGAACATAATGTACGGATGCGTCAATTAGCTAAACAACGGGGTGAGAAAATTAATGAATACGGGGTAGAAATAGAGTCAACGAAGGAAACGATTCACTTTGCCTCGGAAGAAAATTTTTTTAATCATTTTGACCTACATTATATTCCTCCAGAAATGCGACAAGGCATAAATGAAACGGAGAAGTTTAAAGACCAAGTTGATTTATTATCATTTCATGATATTCGTGGCGATCTGCATATGCATACGACATGGAGTGATGGAGCACAATCAGTAGAGGAAATGATCTTAAAGGCGCGTGAAATTGGTTATAAATATATAGCCATTACCGATCATTCAAAGTTTCTACGAGTAGCCAATGGGCTAAATGAAACACGTTTGCGTAAACAACGGGAAGAGATTAAAAGGTTAAACGAGAAGTATTCAGATATTCATGTTTTTTCTGGTGTAGAAATGGATATATTACCAAATGGAAAATTAGATTTTTCTAATGATTTCCTAAAAGAAATGGATATCGTCATTGCGGCCATCCATTCAAGTTTTTCTCAAACAGAAGACGAAATTATGAAGCGATTATACTATGCATTAGAAAATCCATTCGTTGACATTATTGCCCATCCAACAGGGAGAATAATAGGACGTAGAAATGGATATCGAGTTCAAATGGAAAAATTAATTGAAAAGGCAAAGGAAACAAATACGGCATTAGAATTAAATGCAAATCCACATCGATTTGATTTGGCTCCTAAATGGTTAAAAATGGCGGAAGAAAATGGTGTGACAATCGCTATTAATACGGATGCACATCAAACAAAAACATTTAACCATATGGAATATGGAGTGAAAATTGCAAGAAAGGCTTGGTTGAAAAAGCAAACTGTATTAAACACATGGGATTTAGAACAACTAAAAGAGTTTTTGGCAGATAGGAAAGTATAAAAATTTCCTAATGTTCAATCGTTAAGAACACGACATCATGAGCGCCACGTCTGTACTAGCGCATCTTACGCGTCGTGTGTTCTGTATGTTAAGCACAGTAAAGGCAGAAGCATTCCTATAATTTCTAATCGAATGCTAAGTTTATTATATTCGTAATAGATAATTCCTTTAAGGAGATATTGGCATGAATGAACGGACATTAAGAGTTCTTGAATTTGAAAAAATAGTGGAATTATTAATAAATGAGGCAGAAACGACAGTTGGTCGTGAATTAATAAAGAAAATTGAACCAAAAACAGAGATTGATGAAGTAACATTATTACAAGAAGAAACTGATGAAGCAGTTCATATTTTACGTCTAAATAAAGTTCCACCATTTTCTTATATAATTGATGTTACTTCATATATAAGACAGTGTGAAGTTGGAAGTTCTCTTCTACCTGAACAGTGTTTAGAAATTGCTCAAGTATTATATTGTAGCCGTAATTTGAAAAATTTTATAATGAATATGGAAGAAGAATTTCCATTATTAAAGGAAATAGTTGAGAATTTCACTCTACTAAGAGAATTAGAGATGGACATTCATAAAAAAATTAATGAGCATGGTGAGGTAGTAGATGATGCGTCTATTACATTGAAGTCTATTCGTTCATCGATAAGGACAAAGGAATCGAGGATACGAGAACGTTTACAACAATTAATTCGTTCAAAAAGCAAAATGCTTTCCGATGGAATTATTACATTTCGGAATAACCGATTTGTTTTACCAGTGAAGCAAGAATACCGTGCTGCAATCGGTGGAATTGTACATGATCAATCATCTTCAGGGCAAACGTTATTTATGGAACCGAATGCAGTTGTAGAATTAAATAATGAATTACAACAAGCTATTATAAAAGAGAAGCATGAAATCGAAGTGATTTTAAGTGAATTATCTAATCAAATTGCCCAATTTGGAGTAGAAATAACAAAAAATCTACAAACTATCGCTATATTAGATAGCATATTTGCTAAAGCATCTTTGGCAAAAAAAATGAAAGCAGTGAAACCAACACTAAATGAAAATGGCATTATTAAAATGAAGACAGCAAGACACCCGCTTATCGCAGAAGAAGAAGTCGTTGCAAATGATATTACATTAGGTGAATCTTATCACGCAATTGTAATAACTGGTCCAAATACCGGAGGGAAAACAGTAACGTTAAAGCTCGTTGGTTTATGTGTGTTAATGGCTCAATCCGGCTTACAAATTCCTGCTTTAGATGGGTGCGAATTAGCAGTATTTAAAAAAGTGTATGCAGATATTGGTGATGAGCAATCGATTGAGCAAAATTTAAGTACATTTTCTTCACATATGACGAATATAGTTAACATAGTAGAACAAGTTGATCAATCCTCATTAGTATTATTTGATGAAATTGGTGCAGGTACTGACCCGCAAGAAGGTGCAGCACTAGCAATGGCCATTTTAGACGAAGTAATGAAACGTAAAGCAACTGTTATTGCAACAACTCACTATCCGGAGTTAAAAGCGTATAGTTATAATCGAGAATTTGTAATGAATGCCTCTGTAGAGTTTGATATTGAAACATTACGACCTACGTACCGGTTAATAATTGGTATCCCGGGTAGAAGTAATGCTTTTGATATTTCAAAAAGACTTGGATTACCTACAGCTATTATTCAGGAGGCAAAGAAATACATTGGTATTGATTCTGAAAATGTAGAAAACATGATTAATGCATTAGAAAAAACAAAAAAAGAAGCAGAGCGAGAGATAGAAGAAGCATATGAATTAATGAATAAAAGTGAAAAATTACACAGAGATTTAGAAAAGGCATGGAAATCGTTCCAACATGATCGTGATGAACTTTATAAAAAAGCAGAAGAAAAAGCAGAGAAAGCATTACAAAAAGCTAAACTGGAAGCAGAAAAAATAGTTCAATCTGTTCGTGATATGAAAGAAAAAGCTTTATGGAAAGAGCATGAGTGGATTGAAGCAAGGAAATCATTGGAGGATGCGCAGCCTGATTTAATAGATAATAAAACTGCGGAAGATCAATCTAACGAATCAGTTCAGTTATCAATTGGTGATGAAATTAAACATAGAAAGCTTCAACAACATGGCGAAATTATTGATCAAAAAAATGATAATGAATATGTTATTCAAATAGGTACAATGAAATTAACGGCTAAAAAACAAGATTTATTATTCATAAAAAAAGGTAGTTTACAACAGGATGAGCCGACACATCAAATTAACCGCGTAATTACAAATAGTGAAAACGTAAAAACAGAACTAGATTTACGAGGGGAACGATATGAAGAAGCGATGAATCGGCTAGATAAATATATCGATGATGTAGTTGTCAGTGGATATCCAAGAGCAACTATTATCCATGGAAAAGGAACAGGAGCATTACGAAAAGGCGTAGAACAACTTCTACAGCTTAACCCCCATGTAAAATCGTACCGACTAGGAACTCCAAATGAAGGTGGTAATGGAGTAACGATAATTGAATTGAATTAGTATTCATTTTATGGTAAGCTTTTCATAAACTTACTTTTTTATAGATAGTAGTAAACGGAGGAAACCCAATGGTTTTAGATAAATTAGCAAAAATATTAATTTCGGTAGCAATTGTTTTTGTCATCATCGGTATCGTCTATTGGGTCCTCTAACAGGTTTGTCCTAATAGTTTATAATTAAATAAGAAATGGGGGAGGCAAAATGGAAGAAGCAAGACCATGGTTACAGCATTATCCAAAAGAAATTCCTTCAAGTATTAACTATCCAGAAAAATCATTGCATAGTTTTTTGATTGACAGTGGCACAAAATTAAAAGAAAAGAAAGCGCTTCACTTTATGGGAAAAGAGCTAACTTATGGAGAGGTATTAGGCCAGGCAAAGCAAATGGCTAACTTTTTACAGTCAAAGGGACTGAAAAAAGGTGATCGGGTTGCAAATATGTTGCCGAACGGACCACAAGCAGTTATTACGTATTATGGAGCTTTGATGGCAGGTGGAGTAGTAGTCCAAGTAAACCCATTGTATACTGAAAGGGAATTAAAGCACCAACTTAAAGATTCCGGTGCAACGTTTATTGTTTGTTTAGACATTTTATTACCACGTGTTTCAAATGTAAAAAGTGAAACAGATCTTAAACATACAATTGTTACAAGGGTAGCTGACTATTTGCCGTTTCCAAAAAATGTTATTTACCCCTTTATTCAAAAACGTCAATACAATATGGTCGTGAAAGTAGAGGAAACAGAAGATACACATGTATGGAAGACAATTTTTGCAAACACAACTGAAAACTATAAGCCGGTAGAAGTAAACCCTAAAGAAGACTTGGCCCTTTTACAGTATACAGGTGGTACTACAGGGAAACCAAAAGGAGTTATGTTAACTCATTACAATTTAGTAGCTAACGTAGAAATGTGTGCAACTTGGATGTACAAACTAAGTGATGAAAATGAGGTTGTCTTAGGAGTATTACCGTTTTTTCACGTATACGGAATGACAACCGTCATGAACTTATCGGTAATGAATGCATATAAAATGGTTTTATTACCAAAGTTTGATCCGGTACAAGTTTTGAAAACGATTGAAAAAGAGAAACCTACATTGTTTCCTGGTGCTCCAACAATTTATATCGGTCTATTACACCACCCTGATTTAAAGAAATATGATCTCTCTTCCATCGAGGCTTGTATTAGTGGTTCTGCAGCATTACCGATAGAAGTACAAGAACAATTTGAAAGATTAACTGGTGGTAGACTTGTAGAGGGATATGGATTGACAGAAACTTCACCAGTAACCCATGCTAATTTCATTTGGGATAAACGTATAAATGGAAGTATTGGTGTACCGTGGCCAAATACGGATGCAAAAATTGTCAAAGAAGGAACTCTCGAAGAATTACCTATTGGAGAAGTAGGTGAAATAGCTGTTAAAGGACCTCAAGTTATGAAGGGTTATTGGAATAACGAGGAAGCAACTGCAGAAAGTTTAAAAGATGATTGGCTTTTAACAGGTGATATGGGGCGAATGGATGAAAAGGGTTTCTTCTATGTTGTTGATCGTAAATCTGATATGATTATTGCAGGTGGATTTAATATTTATCCTCGTGAAGTAGAAGAGGTGTTATTTGAACACACTGGTATTCAAGAGGCGACAGTTATAGGAGTACCTGATGACTATCGTGGTGAAACGGTAAAGGCCGTTATAGTTCCGAAAAAAGGTCACGAACTCGATAAAGACGAATTAAATGAATATTGTCGAAAACATTTAGCAGCATATAAAGTACCAAGAATTTATGAGTTTCGCGAAGAACTGCCAAAAACTATTGTTGGAAAAGTTTTAAAAAGACAACTTATCCAAGAATCTATTGAAGCGAGGGAAGCTGAAAAAGAAAAAGTGTAGTAAATTTGTATTTTAAATATAAAGGTTCCTTTTTACATGTAAACTTTATTGACACAACCAAATATAAATATTACAATTACTTATGAATGACCAATCATTCATAAGTTTTTTTCTTCATTAATTGTTAAATACTTATATTCCAGTGAATAAAATTCTTGTTTTAATAACGCTTCATTTTAGAGCAACTCACTTAAATAAATATAATCATATCTTTAAGTTTTTATAAAACAAGTGCATGTTTGGGTAACAGTTAACGAAACCACCGTTTTAGGTGATTTGAACGCTATATAACCTTACTTAACGCTTAAATATTAAGGTGACAATTAATTTTAAATGGAGGGACAGTAATTGATAAAAGAGAGACCAAAGTATCGCCAAATTATAGAAGCAGCAGTCGAGGTTATTGCTGAAAATGGGTATCATGCTTCCCAAGTTTCCAAAATTGCCAAACGTGCAAACGTAGCTGATGGAACGATATACTTATATTTTAAAAATAAAGAAGATATTCTTATATCTGTTTTTAGGGAAAAAATGGGTATGTTTATTGAAAAAACGATCGAAGCAATTAATGAAAAAGAAACTGCGAGTGAAAAATTACTTACACTTATAGAAATGCATTATAACCAATTATCTGAATCTCCTCATTTAGCAATTGTAACTCAACTTGAGCTAAGACAATCGAAACCAGAATTGAGAAAAGAAATAAATCGAGTTTTAAAAACGTATCTTAATGTGATTGATTCAATTATAGATCAAGGAATTAAAGAAAACGACATACGAAACGATGTTAATCCAAAGATTATAAGACAAATGGTTTTTGGCACAATTGATGAAACTGTAACTTCCTGGGTTATGAAATCTCAACGATACCCTTTAGTTGAACAAGTGAATGCTGTTCACCAATTGTTGACATACGGTTTATTTAAAAAATAAAATTTTATATTTATATAGGTTTCTAAAAATAAGGAGGTTCATTATGGGAAAATTAACTCTTCAGATGAAGAACCATGTTGGTGTGTTAACAATAAATAGTCCACCTGCCAATGCATTATCTACCTCTTTACTATCTGATTTAGAAAAACAGTTAGACGCCATAGAAAATAACTCATCCATTAAAGCTGTTATTTTAAAAGGGGAAGGTAGATTTTTCTCTGCAGGAGCAGATATTAAAGAGTTTACATCTTTGCAGTCTGCTTCAGATTATGAATCACTTGCAAGAAAAGGTCAGCTATTATTTGACCGTATGGAAAATTTCCACATCCCTATAATAGCTGCTATTCATGGGGCTGCACTAGGCGGTGGATTAGAATTAGCGATGGCATGTCATATGCGAATTGTATCCAAGGATGCAAAAATTGGCTTACCGGAAATGTCTTTAGGAATTATTCCAGGTTTTGCTGGAACTCAAAGGCTCCCTCAGTACGTTGGTACTGCAAAAGCATATGAAATGATTTTATCTGCGCAACCGATTAGTGGAGAGGAAGCATATACTTATGGTTTAGCAAATCAAGTTGTTTCGGAAGAAGATTTAATAGAAACTTCGGAACGTCTGGCGGAACAAATTGCTGCAAAAAGTGGACCAACAATTAGAAAAGTAATGGAACTTATACCTTATGCAAAAACGTCAATGTTTGATGAAGGAGTTAAAAAGGAAGCAGAAGCTTTTGGAGAAATTTTTGGTAATGAAGATGCAAAGGAAGGAATCCAAGCTTTTATTGAAAAAAGAAAACCTAATTTTCAGGATAAGTAAGGAAAGGGAGGAATTTTTGTGAATATTTATGTATTGCTTAAAAGAACATTCGATACGGAGGATAAAATTGTAGTAACGGATGGACGTATAGAAGATGAAAGTGCAGAGTTTATCATTAACCCTTATGATGAATATGCTGTTGAGGAAGCAATTGTCCAAAGAGATAAACATGGTGGAGAAGTTACTGTAGTCACTATTGGTGATGAAGAATCAGAAAAACAACTTCGTACTGCGCTAGCAATGGGTGCTGATAAAGCCGTATTAATTAACACAGAAGATGATCTTGAAGACGGAGATCAATTTACGACTGCCAAAATTTTGGAAGCATTTTTCGAAGAAAATGAGGCAGATCTTATTCTAGCGGGTAATGTTGCTATTGATGAAGCTAGTGGGCAAGTTGGTCCTCGTTTAGCTGAAAGGTTAAATATGCCATATGTCACGACAATCGTCGGATTAGAAATTGATGGGGATACTGCTTATATTGAAAAAGACGTAGAAGGGGATGTAGAAAAAATTGAATCCTCTTTACCGCTTCTTGTTACATGTCAACAAGGATTAAATGAGCCTAGGTATCCATCCTTACCAGGAATTATGAAAGCAAAAAGGAAACCTTTAGAAGAATTAGAAATTGATGACCTAGACCTTGATGAAGATGAATTAGAAGCTAAAACAGAAACAATCGATATATTTCTACCTGAAGAAAAAGAAGCAGGAAGAATTTTAGAAGGCGAGATAGATGATCAAGTAAAAGAGTTAGTTTCTTTATTAAAAAACGAAGCGAAAGTTTTATAATAGGAATGAATGGAAAGGAGTTTTGACATGAGTGAAAAAATATTAGTTATTGCAGAATCAAGAGAAGGCGAGTTGCGTAATGTCAGTTTCGAGGCTATAGCAGCTGCTAAAAAGATAAAAGAAAATGCAGAAATTGTTGCAGTATTATTAGGAAATGATCAATTGGACAGCCAAGCGGAAGAAATGATTCAATATGGTGCAGACCGTGCGATTACTGTAACCCATGAGAATTTAGCACACTATACTTCAGAAGGTTATGGCCAAGCAATACTGGAAATAATCGATGAAGAGTCTCCTTATGGGATGGTGATGGGTCATACTGCACTTGGAAAAGATTTAACACCAAAGATAGCTAGTCGTCTTGAAACAGGCTTAATTTCTGATGTAACAGAAATTGAAAAAGATGGAGATCAAGCTGTTTTCGTTAGACCTATTTACTCTGGAAAAGCTTTTGAGAAGAAAATTATAAAAGACGGCGTAGTATTTATAACTATTCGTCCGAATAACATTGCCTCACTTGATAAAGATGATTCACGTTCAGGTGATATTGCTGCAAAAGAAATAGAAATTAAAGATCTACGGACGATAATTAAAGAAGTTATTCGCAAACAATCTGAAGGTGTTGACATGTCCGAAGCAAGTGTTGTTATTGCCGGAGGGCGTGGTGTAAAAAGTAAAGAAGGTTTTGAACCATTATACGAGTTAGCGGAAGTTTTAGGGGGAGCGGTCGGTGCCTCTCGTGGAGCTTGTGATGCGGAATATTGTGATTATTCCTTACAAATTGGTCAAACTGGTAAAGTAATTACTCCAGACCTTTATATCGCAGTGGGAATATCAGGGGCTATCCAGCATTTAGCAGGAATGTCCAATTCAAAAGTAATTGTGGCAATCAATAAAGACCCTGAAGCAAACATTTTCAATATTGCTGATTATGGAATTGTCGGTGATTTGTTCGACGTTATACCTAAGCTTATCGAAGAAATTAAACAGGTACAATAATTTTCATTTAAAAAGAATCTGTCCGTTTTTTGACAGATTCTTTTCTATTCTTCGTTTGGAATTAGAAAAAATGTGAATAGCGATTTATTTAACTGTAATTTATACGGTGAAAAGAGGTACCACGTTTCTTACTGAATTGGAGAAATCCCTCTTAAAGAGGAATTATAGTTCATATTAAAATAATAATTGACCATATTAATGTTATCCAAAGAAATTGATTATTAAACAAACATAAGAGAGTAAACTAATTTTAAAATGTACATGTTTACCATATATAAGCAAACTACTAGCATGGTAAAACAACAGATGTTATAATCATAGCAGATTTAAAGATGAATGAAATGGAGGAAAAAATTAATGGCAATAGTAGACGTAACAGATCAGAATTTTGTCCAGGACACTTCTGAAGGTCTTGTTCTTGTTGACTTTTGGGCACCGTGGTGTGGCCCTTGTAAAATGATAGCTCCAGTCCTAGAAGAACTAGATGATGAATTAGGTGACAAAGTTAAAATTGTTAAACTAAACGTAGATGATAATCAAGAAACTGCCGGAAAATTTGGTGTAATGAGTATTCCAACATTATTACTAATGAAAGATGGTAATGTGGTGGATCAAGTTGTCGGCTTTCAACCTAAAGAAGCATTAGCGGATTTAGTTAACAAACATGCATAAAGAATAAAATAATACAAAGATGATAATCCCTTGTAACTTTACTCCGTAGAGTCAAGGGATTATCTTTAGTTAAAGGGGATTAAACGATGGAAGTATCTATCGAAGAAAAACTAAAAGTATTACCAATGAAGCCGGGTTGTTATTTAATGAAAAATAAACATGGCACTGTTATTTATGTTGGAAAATCAAAAGTATTAAGAAATCGAGTACGCTCTTATTTTAAAGGTGCACACGATGAAAAGACGCAAAGACTCGTATTAGAAATATCAGATTTTGAATATATCGTAACTCAATCTGAAATTGATGCACTAATTTTAGAAATGAACTTAATCAAAAAATATGACCCTAAATATAATGTCATGTTAAAAGATGACAAAAGTTATCCTTATTTAAAAATAACAAATGAAAGACATCCCCAACTCCTTATTACCCGACAAGTTAAAAAAGATCAAGGGAAATATTTTGGTCCTTATACAAATGTAATTGCTGCTAAAGAAACAAAAAAACTTCTAGATCGATTATATCCCCTACGGAAATGCAACAACCCACCTGGGCGATATTGTTTATATTATCATATGGATCAATGTTTGGCCTGTAGCGACGAAACAGTACCAAAGGAAAAATATAATGAAATTGTTCAAGAAATAACACGTTTTTTACACGGTGGATATAATGACATCAAAAATGATTTAAAGAAAAAGATGTTAGTTGCAAGTGAAAACTTAAACTTTGAGCGGGCTCAAGAATATAGGGATCAAATAGAACATATAGAAGCAGTTATGGAACAGCAAAAAGTTGTATTAAGTGATAGAAGGGTAAATATTGATATATTTGGTTACAGTTTTAATAAAGGTTGGATGTGCATTCAAGTTTTTTACGTAAGACAAGGAAAGTTAGTTGAAAGAGATGCAACAATTTTTCCGTTTTTTAATGAAGCAAAAGATGCATTTATTAGTTTTATCGGACAGTTTTATCAAGATCAAAGAAATATTAAGCCAAAACAAATTCTAGTTCCTATCGGAATAGATAATAATTTATTACATGGTTTATTACAAATTGATGTCCATACTCCTTTTAGAGGCCAGAAGAAAGAACTTGTTAATCTAGCAGAAAAAAATGCGAAGATAGCATTGGAAGAGCGGTTTTCACTAATTGAACTAGATGAGGAGCGAACAATTAAAGCTGTAGAAAGATTAGGCGATATACTAGGAATTGATACTCCACACCGTATTGAAGCATTTGATAATTCAAATATTCAAGGAACAGATCCAGTTTCAGCTATGGTCGTATTTATCGATGGTAAAGCTGATAAAAATGAGTATAGGAAATATAAGATAACTGAAGTAGAAGGACCTGACGATTATGATACGATGCGAGAAGTAATTCGGCGCAGATACAAACGGGTATTAACTGAAAAACTACCTTTACCAGACTTAATTATTGTTGATGGTGGTAAAGGTCAAATGTCGGCGGCTTTGGATGTGTTAGAGAATGAATTTAACTTATCTATTCCTTTATGTGGCTTAGTAAAAGATGATAAACATAAAACAGGGGAATTATTATATGGTAATCCTCCTACTATCGTACCATTAGAAAGAAGATCTAATGAATTTTATTTAGTGCAAAGAATTCAAGAAGAAGTGCATCGATTTGCAATAACGTTCCATAGACAATTAAGAGGAAAAGGATTAATTCAATCCGAATTAGATCAAATCGATGGTGTTGGCGTAAAGCGTAGAAATTTACTATTAACCCATTTTAAATCAATCAATGAAATAAGAATGGCCAAATTAGAAGATATAACGAAACTCGGAATCCCGAAAAATGTCGCAAATAACATCTTACAATTTTTAAATGAAGAATAATAGTTTCCCTTTGTGAATAGTCACAAGGGAAACAAGTACTTATTAATCCAGAAAAAACACTCGAAATTCAATTCGGTATAACTTTTCGTTTACTTTTTCAGTACATTCACAAGATCTATTCGTTAACTTTTGGATAGTTTCAGCTAAAAAACCGGCTTCGATACGGAAGTCAGTTGTAATAGAAGATTGAAGTCGGCGAACAACTTCATCTGCCATTAAGTGGAATATCATGTGATTTCTTTTATCTTTAATTAATTCTAAATTCCCCCATTGTAATTTGTTAAATACATAATAAATGTCGTCTATTGTTGTAATTTCCATTAACCTGCCTAAATTTTTTCCAAAATAATAAAGCAATGTATCTTTTTCAGTCCCTAAAAAATCAGGGAGACTAACATATCTTAAAATATCTTGACCAACGGTATTAGGCGTAAACTCATCTAGAACTGATAATGGGATTGTTTTTTTATCCATAACATACATCCTTTTAAAAAGCATATTAAATTTAATATAGGGAAATAGTATAAAAAGTTCTTCAATTTTGTAAAAGTATATATTGCAATCGTTGAAACTATAACAATATTTATTATAGCATATTTACAGATAAAGTCGCTTTAAAATAGTAGGCTGAAAAAGAGCATAGTATAAATATATTTATTTTGCTGATGTTCCCTTTTCTTGACGCATTTTATCGTTAGCAGTACAATTAATATGTTATATGAAGTCTATACTATATACATAAAGCTATATAAATCTGTTGTGCAATATTAATTTTAAAATAAAAAAATAAAGTTAAGGAGGGAGTAACACATGGGAGATCATCGTGAATATTTTTACAGAAGATTGCACTCACTTCTAGGTGTTGTTCCAATTAGTATATTTGTTGTACAACACTTGATTGTGAACCATTTTGCTGTGTATGGAGAAAATGAGTTTAACAAGGCTGCAAACTTCATGTCGAGCCTTCCGTTCGTTTTAGTATTGGAAACATTTGTTATTTATTTACCTATCTTGTTTCATGCTATTCTAGGGGTATATATTGTTTTTGTTACACGAAATAATGTAAAAAAATATGGATATTTCCGTAATTGGATGTTCTATTTACAACGAGTAACTGGCATAATAACTCTTATTTTTATTGCGTGGCATGTCTGGCAAACAAGATTGCAAGTTGCAATTGCTGGAGCAGAGGTAAATTATCAGATGATGGAGCAGATATTAACTCAGCCATTTTATTTTTGGTTTTACATTGTTAGTATTTTAGCGGTTGTTTTCCATCTTGCCAATGGTCTTTGGAGTTTCTGTGTTTCTTGGGGAATTGCACAATCTCCACGTTCACAACAAATCGTTACATATGCAACAGTTATAGTTTTCTTTGTTGTTTCTTATATTGGAATAAGAACAATTATTAAATTTGGCTTTGGAATATAACGTATCTACCTAGAGGAGGGAGTATAAAAATGAGTAATCGAAAAATCGCTGTAGTTGGCGGTGGACTTGCTGGATTAATGGCTGTTATTAAAGCCGCTGAAGCAGGTGTTAAAGTAGATTTATTTTCAATTGTACCTGTGAAACGCTCTCACTCTGTTTGTGCCCAAGGTGGTATTAATGGTGCTGTAAATACAAAAGGAGAAGGCGATTCTCCTGATATTCATTTTGATGATACTGTATATGGTGGAGATTTTTTAGCGAACCAACCACCTGTTAAAGCAATGTGTGATGCTGCACCAAGTATTATTCATATGCTTGATCGTATGGGAGTTATGTTTAATCGTACTCCTGAAGGTTTATTAGATTTTAGACGTTTTGGAGGAACACAACACCATAGAACGGCATATGCAGGGGCAACAACAGGTCAACAATTATTATATGCACTTGACGAACAAGTTCGTCGTTATGAAGTAGAAGGTTTAGTAACAAAATATGAAGGATGGGAATTTCTCGGTGCCATTATTGATGAAGAAGGTGTCGGTAGAGGAATTGTCGCACAAAGTATTAAAACGCATGAAATAAAATCATTTCCTTCAGACGCAACTATTTTAGCTACTGGAGGGCCAGGGATTATATTTGGTAAGTCTACGAACTCAATTATAAACACGGGTTCTGCAGCTAGTATTTTATACCAACAAGGTGCAAAATATGCGAATGGAGAGTTTATTCAAATCCATCCAACTGCTATTCCTGGTGATGATAAATTACGTCTAATGAGTGAATCCGCACGTGGAGAAGGTGGACGTGTTTGGACGTATAAAGATGGTGAACCATGGTATTTCCTAGAGGAAAAATATCCTGCATACGGAAATTTAGTCCCACGTGATATTGCGACACGTGAAATTTTTGATGTTTGTGTTAATCAGAAATTAGGAATTAATGGAGAAAACATGGTATACCTTGATCTTTCCCATAAAGATCCTAAAGAACTAGATATTAAATTAGGTGGAATTATAGAAATTTATGAGAAATTCGTAGGTGAGGACCCACGAAAAGTACCGATGAAAATATTCCCAGCAGTTCATTACTCTATGGGCGGGCTTTGGGTTGACTACGATCAAATGACAAATATCCCGGGAATTTTTGCATGTGGTGAATGTGATTATTCACAGCACGGAGCAAACAGACTCGGAGCAAATTCATTATTATCCGCTATTTATGGAGGAATGGTTGCAGGTCCAAAAGCGATTGAATATATCGATGGACTTGAAAAACATGTATATGAAATGTCTTCAGATCTTTTTGATGCTAGAGAAAAAGAAGAAAAAGAGAAATTTGAAGAATTAATGAAAATGGATGGCGAAGAAAATGCTTATCAAATTCATCAAGAACTTGGTGAATGGATGACGAATAATGTAACGGTTGTTCGCGAAAACTCCAAATTATTAGAAACTGATAAAAAAATTCAAGAATTATTGGAACGCTGGGAAAATATTAATATTTCCGATACTTCTAGATGGAGTAACCAAGCAGTAATGTTTACACGTCAACTAAAAAATATGCTTCATTTAGCACGTGTTATTACACTTGGTGCTTATAATCGTGATGAGAGTAGGGGAGCCCATTACAAACCGGAATTCCCTGATCGAAATGACGAGGAGTTTTTGAAAACTACCATTGCAATGTTTGATCCTGAGAAAAAAGAACCAGTTTTAACATATGAAGAGGTAGATATATCATTAATTCCTCCAAGAGAACGAGATTACACAAAAAAAAGTGAAGGGAGTAAAAAGTAATGGCTGAACAAAAAACAGTTACTTTTATTATAACGAGACAAGACAGCCCTGACTCCGCTCCTTATGAGGAAACATTTCATGTTCCATATAGAAAAAATATGAATATCATTTCCGGTTTAATGGAGATTCAAAAGAATCCAGTAAATGCAAAAGGGGAAAAAACTACACCTGTTCAATGGGATATGAACTGTTTAGAAGAGGTTTGTGGTGCGTGTTCTATGGTGATTAATGGAACTGCAAGACAATCATGTGCTGCTTTAGTTGATCATTTGGAACAGCCAATTCGATTGGAGCCTATGTCTACTTTTCCAGTGATCCGGGATTTAATTGTCGATCGGGAAAGGATGTTTGATGCATTAAAGCAAATTAAAGCATGGATTCCAATTGATGGAACTCATGATTTAGGACCAGGTCCACGTATGCCTGAGAAAAAACGTCAGTGGGCATATGAGCTTTCTAAGTGTATGACTTGTGGTGTTTGTTTAGAAGCATGTCCAAATGTTAACGATAAAAGTTCTTTCTTTGGACCAGCTGCTATTTCGCAAGCACGTTTATTCAATGCGCATCCTACTGGTGAAATGAATAAGAGCGAAAGACTAGATGGTTTAATGGAAACTGGAGGACTCTTAGGATGTGGAAACGCACAAAACTGTGTACAAGTATGTCCGAAAGGAATTCCGCTTACAACATCTATTGCCGCAATGAATCGTGCAACATTAGTGCAATCATTTAAAAATTTCTTTGGTAGCGATAATGCACATTAAATATTTGA